>Ga0193718_1000143_pt1 | contig 16484 bp, 14 predicted proteins | sample U2a1metaG_FD_144918 | JGI IMG/M metagenome (GOLD analysis project Ga0193718, IMG submission 144918) | Soil microbial communities from a riparian zone of the East river system, Colorado, United States - U2a1 | ecosystem: Environmental > Terrestrial > Soil > Riparian zone | place: USA: East River... | reverse complement strand
TTCCGGAGCAAGGGATTATACGTGGGCGATTTACACCCTGGTGGTGATCCTGATCATTACGGCGGTATCGAATGGGTCAAATATCACCGATGGTATTGACGGACTGGCGGCAGGTACGGCAGCGATCATCGGCTTAACGCTGGCCATATTTGCTTACCTGTCGGGCCGTGTCGACTTTAGCTCGTATCTCAATATCATGTACATCCCCAACCTCGGTGAGCTGGTAATTTTTTGTACGGCCTTTGTAGGATCATGCCTGGGATTCCTGTGGTACAATGCCTACCCGGCGCAGGTGTTCATGGGCGATACCGGCAGTCTTTCGTTGGGGGGAATCATTGCGGTATTGGCGCTGGCGGTGCGAAAGGAATTGATGATCCCTTTGTTATGCGGAATCTTCCTGGTTGAAAACATTTCCGTGATCATGCAGGTCTCCTATTTTAAATACACAAAGAGGAAGTATGGCGTGGGAAGGCGGATTTTTCTAATGTCTCCGTTACACCATCATTATCAAAAAAAAAATTTACATGAAGCCAAAATCGTGACGCGGTTCTGGATCGTGGGCATATTGTTGGCGATTTTGAGTCTGGCAACATTAAAAGTGAGATGAGCAAGCGCATTGTCATATTGGGTGCAGGCGAAAGTGGAACAGGAGCTGCCCTCCTGGCCAAAGTCAAGGGCTATGAAGTTTTTGTCTCCGATCAGGGTCAGATCAAGGCGAATTATAAGGCAGAGTTGACGAGCGAGTCCATCGACTTCGAGGAGGGTCAGCATACTGCCGATAAAATAGTAAACGCGAAACTCGTCGTGAAAAGCCCGGGTATTCCGGATAAGGCTGAAATCATCAGAAAGGTAAAAGCATCCGGCATTGAGATGATCGATGAAATCGAATTTGCATTTCGCTTTATCCGGGGAAAGGTCATTGCCGTCACCGGCACCAATGGTAAAACCACGACCACACTGCTTACCTATCACCTGATGAAGTCAGCAGGATTCAACGTGGCCCTGGCAGGAAATGTAGGTGAGAGCCTGGCGCGGAAGGTCGCGAAGGAGGATGTTGATTGGTATGTCCTCGAGGTCAGCAGCTTTCAACTGGATGGCACGACTACCTTCAAGCCCCACATTGCCGTGTTGTTGAACATCACTCCCGATCACCTTGACCGCTATGAATATAAAATGGAGAATTATGTGCACTCCAAGTTCAAGGTCATTCAGAATATGGATTCACAGGATCATTTCATTTATTATTCCGATGATCCCGTTGTCAGCGCTGAGGTTGCTCGCAGAACCATCCTGCCCCACATCCTGAAAGTTTCACTGAAAGACCAGGCTACCCCCGTTCATTTTGATGGCGGGCGGATGACCTTCAGTTTAAGCAAAGGGCAATTCCATATTGTGCAATCCGATACAACCTTAAAAGGACCTCATAACCTGATCAATACAATGGCGGCTGTTTCCGCTGCGGTCCTGGCCGGCGGAAGTCCCGACTCCATTAAGGCGGGATTGAAGACGTTCAAGAATGCCCCGCACCGGTTGGAGTCCATTGCCACGATCCAGGGCGTCGAGTTTGTGAACGACTCCAAAGCGACGAACGTGGATTCGGTGGTTTATGCATTGGGGAGTTACCAGGGACAAATTCTTATTTGGATTGCAGGCGGTATTGACAAAGGGAACGATTACAACGTTATTAAAGAGGAGGTCAGGGCCAAAGTGAAAGTGTTGATTTGCCTTGGAAAGGAAAACGACAAACTACGTAAGGCATTTGGCGATGTTGTGAATACCATCTATGAAACGCAAAATGTAAAGACATTGGTGCGGTTGGCACTGCAGGTGGCACAAAAAGGAGATGTGGTATTGCTATCTCCCGCTTGTGCAAGTTTTGACTTGTTCAAAAACTACGAAGATCGCGGGAATCAATTCCGCGAAGCCGTATTGGAGTTAAAAAATGAAACAGAAAAGGCGGTAGCATGATTGCAAAATTTAAAGTATGGGCTGACAAAAATCTCCAGGGCGACCCTGTTATCTGGGCGGTCGTTTTTGCGCTGTCGGTCATCTCCATTTTGGTGGTGTACAGTTCCATTGGGACGCTGGCGTTTAAGCGCACGGTGAGTCCGGAAATCGTTTTGGTGAAGCACACCTTCATGGTGTTTCTTGGATTGGCCGCCATGTGGGGAGCCCACAAAATCGATTACCGGTACTATTCCAAACTTTCGCGCCTGGCCTTGTGGATCAGCGTACCCCTGTTGATCTATACGTTCACCAATGGAACGACGATAAACGACGCCGCCCGCTGGATTACGGTGCCCATCATTAATACCACCTTTCAGCCTTCCGATTTTGCCAGCCTGGCCCTGATCATCAACCTGGCGAGCATGTTGTCCAAGAAGCAACAAAACATTGAAGACATCAAGGAGTCCCTGATCCCCATTTTGATCTGGTGCGGTGTGATTTGCGGATTGATCGCCTTGACCAATTTGTCAACAGCGGTCCTTCTTTTCTCTACCTGTATGTTGGTCATGTTCATCGGGCGGGTACCGATGAAATACCTGGCGATGCTCATATTGGTGGGGGCGTTGGCCGGCGCCGTAGCCTATAAGTTTGGGGTTCGTGGTGAAACCGCCAAGAACAGGATTCTGAGTTTTATCAATAGTACGGAACTGCCTTTCCAGGCGAAGCATGCCCGAATTGCTGTTGCTACCGGAGGGATCGTCGGCAAAGGACCGGGCAACAGTGATCAACGGAATATCCTTCCCCATCCCTACTCTGACTTTGTGTACGCGATTCTCATTGAAGAATATGGAATGATCGGAGGAATTGTGGTAGTCATCCTGTATTTGATTCTCCTGCACCGCGGAATGAAAGCGGCCTACAACAGCGAGCGTGCCTTCGGGGGATTGCTTTCGGCGGGGTTGAGTTTTGACCTGGTCTGCCAGGCGATGGTAAATATGGGGGTTGTAGTGGGCCTGGGTCCGATTACCGGTCAGCCATTGCCGCTTATTAGTATGGGGGGTACAGCCATGGTCTTTACGGGAATTTCCGTTGGGATCATTCTCAGCGTGAGCCGCGGTGAACAGGACGAAGCATGGGAACAACAGCCGGCCGCTGAAATGAAAAACGATAATAAAAATACGGCGACGGCGAAAGCGGCGTAATGGAGAAAACAAAAAACAGGATACAGAATTAAGAATTTGAAGAGTAAGCAACCATATCGGATCATCATCAGCGGCGGAGGAACCGGAGGGCATATCTACCCGGCCATTGCTATTGCCAATACATTCAAAGAACGTCATCCGGATGCAGAGATTCTTTTTGTAGGCGCAACCGGAAAGATGGAGATGACACGCGTACCGGAGGCAGGGTATAAGATCATTGGCTTGTGGATCAGTGGCCTCCAACGTTCGTTATCGCTTTCCAATCTTGTATTTCCACTCAAACTGATTTTGAGTTATTTCAAGGCGCGAAGCATTGTGAAGCGATTCAAACCCGACGCCGTCGTGGGGACGGGAGGGTATGCGAGCGGACCCATGATGCTGGTAGCCACCCAGCGCAACATTCCTTCCCTTATCCAGGAACAAAATTCGTATGCGGGATTGACGAATAAGCGACTCAGTGAAAAGGTTCAAAAGGTATGCGTGGCCTATCCCGGAATGGAAAAATACTTCTCCAAAGAAAAACTAGTATTCACCGGCAACCCGGTTCGCAACGATATTCTTAACCTGGAGTCGAAGCGAACGCAAGCGTTGAATCACTTTGCTTTTATACCGGGAGAAAAAACACTCCTGATCATCGGTGGAAGTTTGGGAGCGCGTACGATCAATGAAAGTGTGTTGGGTGGTCTTGACAAACTGATCGATGCGCGGGTGCAGGTGATTTGGCAGACCGGCAAAATGTATTATGAAAGCATCAAGGCCCAGATCGTGGACAAAGACCTTCGGAGGCTGAGGGTCTATGATTTTCTGAAGCAAATGGATTTTGCTTATGCCGCATCGGATGTCGTCGTATCCCGGGCAGGCGCCCTGTCGATATCTGAATTGTGCCTGGCCAGGCGGGCTGCTATCCTGGTGCCTTCGCCCAATGTGGCCGAAGACCACCAGACAAAGAATGCCCTTACCCTGGCCAACGAATATGCAGCCGTCCTTATCCGTGACGAGGAGGCGGAAGAAAAATTAGTAACAGCGGCCCTGAAATTATTATATGATGAACAACGCTGCAGCAAACTGAAAGATCAAATCGGCCGGCTTGGGAAACCGAATGCGGCCGGAGAAATAGTTGATGAAATTGAAAAACTGATCGATGCAACTAAGTAAGTACGATAGCATCTACTTCCTCGGAATCGGGGGGATCGGCATGAGCGCCCTCGCGCGCTGGTTCAAGCACAAAGGACTTCGCGTAGCTGGTTACGACCGTACACCCACGCCGTTGACGCAGGAGCTCATCGCAGAAGGTATGGAAATCCACTTTGACGACAACGTGGAATTCATTCCTGTGTATATCAACAAAGGCAAAACACTCGTGATATTCACCCCGGCCATTCCTAAAAATCACGTTGAATACAACTACCTGAAAAGGGACGGGTTTACCATTCTCAAGCGTTCGGAAGTATTGGGATTGTTGACCCGGGATTATAAGACCGTTGCTGTTGCCGGGACGCATGGGAAGACAACCACATCATCGTTGATTGCCCATATTCTAAAGTCGGCCGGCAAAAACATGGTGGCCTTCCTGGGTGGAATTACCGTCAACTATGAATCCAACCTGGTTATGCACGGCGAGGTCAACGAGCATACCATCGTTGTCGTAGAGGCCGATGAGTTCGATCGTTCTTTTCTGCAGCTCTTCCCGGAAATGGCGGTCGTTACATCAGCGGATGCCGACCATCTTGATATTTATAGTGATCACGAACATATGCTTATTTCCTTCCGGGATTTTATAAAGCAGATCACTAAAGGGGGAAATCTCGTTATCCACGAGTCGGTTCAGGATCTGGCCAAGGGGATAACGGCTGTTTCCATTGCAACCTATGGGAGGAACCGGGGACAATTTTTTGCCAGTCGTATTACCGCCGAGGGCGGATTTTTTGAATTCGATCTTCAGGGCACGGACAAGAAGATGGAAAAAATACAGCTTGGTGTCCCCGGTTTTCACAACATGGAAAATGCCATTGCCGCTACGCTGGTGGCGTTGAAGCTGGGCGTGGACGAATCGACCATTAAGAATGCGTTGGCCTCGTTTCAAGGTGTGAAGAGAAGATTTGAATTCATCGTGAAGAAAAACAAACTGGTGTACATCGATGATTACGCCCACCATCCGGCCGAGATTGAAGCGTTTCTGACGTCGGTAAAGTCGATGTATGCGAAAAAGAAAATCACCGTGATTTTTCAACCTCACTTGTTCAGCCGGACAAGGGATTTTGCGAAGGGTTTTTCAAAAAGTCTGAGCCTGGCGGACGAACTTATACTGATGGACATTTATCCGGCCAGGGAAGAGCCTATTCCCGGAGTGACCTCGGACATGCTTTTTAAGGACATCACCAGCGCGGTAAAAATACGGAGCAGCAAGAACGATCTGCTTCAAATAGTAGAAGCGCTGGACATTGAGGTATTGGCGACGGTCGGGGCGGGTGACATCGACACGTTTGTAAAACCTATTCGTGAACTGTTGAATCGCAAGTACGCATGAAGTGGAAATTAAACATTCGCAAGGAAATAAAGGTAGCCGTCGCCCTGGCGGGTGTGTCGTTTCTCATTGCCTTCAGTGAACGCAGGCAAGGTGGGGTGGCATGCAAGGATGTTGTTATTGAATTGGAAAATGACCGGGAAAACCATTTCATGGATGAGGCAGATGTGATGAAACTGGTGGAGGCCACTACCCCATCGTTGATAGGAACGAACCTGAGTCGAATTGATCTGAGAACGATGGAATCGAAATTGAGATACGATAAACATATTCTGGATGCGCAATTGTATTGTGATTTGAAAGGCAATCTCGTCGTCCAGATCCGGCTGAGGAGACCGGTGGCAAGAATAGTGCAAGAGGATGCACCCGACGCCTACATCGCTGAAGATGGCACGGTGATGCCCGTTTCAGAAAAGTTTGCATCGCGGGTGGTGTTGATCAGCGGTGGGTTTGCCAAAACCCTCCTGGAAAGTGAAAATCTGAATAAGACAGCCGAAGGCCAGCATTTGATGGAGCTGATCCAATTGATCAATGAAAACAGTTTTTGGAGAGCGCAGGTAGCCCAGTTGGATATGAACAGCGAAGGCAAGATTACAATCTATCCGCAGGTCACCGGGCAACGCATTGAATTTGGACAGCTGGAGGACATTGAAAATAAGTTTAAGAAGCTGATGATTTTTTATAAAGAAATTCTTCCGCAGCGGGGGTGGACAAAATACCACCGGGTGAATTTAGAATATGAGGGACAAGTAATAGCGGAATAGACAGTATACACGACACGATAGCCATTAGAATTGAGAATGCGATCAACAATGAACAAAACAACCACTTTTTAAAATAGTTACGCCATGGAAAATCAAAAAATTGTAGTAGGTCTGGATATTGGTACGACCAAGATTTGTGCCATCGTAGGTCGTAAAAACGATTATGGAAAATTGGAAGTGCTGGGAATGGGCAAAGCAGAATCGGAAGGGGTGATTAAGGGGATCGTGACCAACATTGACAAGACTGTATTTGCCATTGGCAAAGCCATCAAAGAAGCCAGCGAAATGTCGGGCATCGATATCCGCGTCGTGAACGTGGGTATTGCTGGCCAGCACATCCGCAGTACCATTCACCATGGAAGCATCACCCGCAATTCGCGCGAGGATGAAGTAAGCATCGAAGATGTGAACCGCCTTACGGAAGATATGTATCGCATTGTGATCCCTCCCGGCAGTGAGATCATTCACGTCATGCCTCAGGATTATACTGTCGATTACGAAGAAGGTATCAAGGATCCGGTGGGGATGTCCGGTGTCAAATTGGAGGCCGACTTCCATATCATTACGGCCCAAACCAGTGCCATCAACAATATCAACAAGTGTGTGCGGAGAGCGGGTCTTGAAATCGAGGACCTGATTCTTGAACCGCTTGCCTCCAGTCTCGCCGTTTTAAGTGAAGAAGAGAAGGAAGCGGGCGTGTGCCTGATTGATATTGGCGGAGGGACTACCGATATCGCGATCTTTTATGACAACATCATTCGCCATACGGCCGTCATCCCGTTTGGCGGCAACATCCTCACAACCGACATCCAGCATGGATTGATGGTGATGTCCAAGCAAGCCGAGCAACTCAAGACGCGTTTTGGAAAAGCCATCGCAGAAGAGGCCAGTCCCAATGAAATAGTTTCCATTCCCGGTATCCGAAACAGGACGTCCAAAGAAATATCCATAAAAAACCTCTCCAACATCATTCAAGCAAGAATGGAAGAGATCGTGGAGATGGCTCACCAGGAGATCATCACCTCAGGGTTTGAAAAACGACTGTCCGGTGGAATTGTCATTACAGGAGGGGGTTCTCAACTGAGTTGTTTGAAGCAACTGGTAGAGTACATGTCCGGCATGGACACCCGTATTGGATATCCGAACGAGCACCTGGGCAAGAGCAAGCTGGAAGTCGTGAAGAGCCCTATGTATGCCACCGCGGTGGGTCTGGTGCTTTCCGGATTCCGGTCGCTGGATGAGCGGGCGGAGCGCTACAAGGAAGCCAAAGAAGCATCGAAGACCGTAAAGGTAAAGAAGGACAAGGCCAATCCCGCCTCTGACTTTTTCTCGAGCATTCTTAATAAAACGAAGGGACTTTTGATTGATGATCTGGACGGGAAGAATGAGTATTGACGTAAGACAAAGAAGTAGGCAGTAGGCAAAAGGCAGTAGGCAAAGTTTGTCCCCAGGAATAGAGGATTTGCTTCAGTCTTGAGGAAACGACCAATGACTAACTACTAATGACTATTACAAACAACCACTAAAAAATAATTATCATGCTTGAAACCGGATCGTACAAATTTGAAATCCCCAAGCACCACAAATCGATCATTAAAGTGATCGGTGTGGGCGGGGGAGGTAGCAATGCGGTGAATCATATGTACCGGCAAGGCATCAAGGATGTCGAATTTGTCGTGTGCAACACCGATGCCCAGGCATTGAACAGTAGTCCCGTGCCTTACAAGCTGCAGATCGGAACCAACCTGACGGAAGGTCTTGGTTGCGGAGCGAATCCAGAAGTAGGTCGTGCCGCAGCCGTCGAAAGCAAGGATCAGATCCGCGAAATGCTGGCGGGCACCAAGATGGTATTCGTCACGGCGGGAATGGGAGGGGGTACCGGAACAGGCGCTGCTCCGGTGATCGCGAAGATTGCCAAGGATATGGATATCCTCACCGTCGGCATTGTTACTGTCCCGTTCGCCTTCGAAGGAAAAAAGAAATCGGGCCAGGCCGAAGTGGGTATTGACTCGCTGCGGGCGAGCTGCGATACGGTATTGGTAATCCTCAACGACAGGCTTCGTGAAATTTATGGAAACCTGCCCATCGGTCAGGCCTTCGGTGAAGCCGACAATATCCTGACCGTGGCCGCAAAAGGAATTGCCGAGATCATTACACTGGCAGGGTATGTCAACGTCGACTTCCAGGATGTTCGGACCGTGATGTTAAATGCCGGTGCTGCCGTAATGGGATCGTCGGAAACACGGGGCGACAATCGTGCGACGAAGGCGGCCCAACTGGCGCTCGCCTCACCCTTGTTGGACAGCAAAGACATCATGGGGGCTAAGAAAATCCTCCTGTCCATCATTTCCGGGGAAGAGGCAGAATTACAAATGGACGAATTGAGCCAGATTACGGAATACATCCAGGCGCAGGCAGGCGATGATGCAGAAGTGATCTTTGGTCATGGTGTTGATCCCACCATTGGCGATCGCATTCGCGTGACGGTCATTGCCACCGGGTTCTCCCACGAGGGGCTGTTGGTCAGGAAGATCGAAGAGAAGAAGGTCCATGATCTTGATCGCACTCAAATTCCGTTGTTCGGATCGGGCGATAATTCAGTCAATCAAGGGGGCCAGGAAATCGAGTTAAAGATCAGGCAAGAGGACGCGCCGAAGATGGACAAGGATAAGCCTGTACTGAACAAGCCAGGAGACAAGCCTGTTCTTAAGCCGGAAGATAAACCGGTTACAGCAAAACCGGTAGCCAAACGAAAGGAAGAGGAACCTCCAAAAAAAGAAGAGCGTTCCCACACGTTCACCTTGTTTGAAAAAGAAGAGAGTAAGCCCTCTCGGGAAAATGACCCGCCGGGGGATGACGGGGAAGACAGTCTGTTTCTAAGCGACGAAGACGATTTTGGAATCGGAAAAGAGATTTCGGCAGATCAAATCGTCAACGAAGAAGGCTTGATGGAATTGAGAAAAACGAAAGAACGTCTCGAGCAGCAAGCCAAAGCGCGGAGGGAAAAACTGAAATCCTACAAAAAACCGGAGATGACGAAGGAGGAATTCAACGAGAAGTGGACACTTCCGGCCTACCTGCGCCGCGGGGTAAAAATGGACAACGTTCCTCATTCCTCTGAGCCCTTTATTTCGAGGTATAATTTGAATGATGATAATAATCTTTTGGGGAATAATAAGTTTTTGCATGATAATGTGGATTGACCTCACCCCCAACCCCTCTCCGAGGCGGAGAGGGGGGAAGGTAGATGGGTTTATCCGTATGAAAAAAATCTGCGTAAATCTGCGAGATCCGACTTCGCCAAGGCTTCGTCGGACAGGTCTGCGGGAAACGACTTCCCAAGACATGGCATTTCCGGTACGACCGGTGTTTACTCCATTCGTAGTGGTTGTTGGTGGTAAATATTTTTTTCCGGTACCGGAATGCCTTCTTTTTGATCAGGCCTGCTTGCCCGACACGTCGGGATGGAGTAGGTAAAAGTTTAAACTGCAGGAGACTATTTTTTACTGCGCCTGATCGTAAGTTTTTTAAACTGGAAAACACCGGGTCTACGCCTGGTGTTTTTATTTGGTACTAATAATCCGCGACATCCGTTAATCCCTGCCTACGCGAGGCGCTTCGGCAGGCAGGCGTTTAATCTGCGATCCTGCATTTAATTCCTATCTTTACCATGATGTCAAAACGCTTTATCCTTATCAGCTTTCCTATTCTGTTGGTGTTGGGAATTTATTTTCTAGGGCCCGAACCAGACAGACCGGTGTGGGATCCGACATTACCCGTGGTACCGCAGGAACCGCTTGCACTGGAACGGTACATTGCCGCGAATGAAAGCCATCATAAAGTGAAGCCCGACAACGAAGCCAGGATCATATGGGCCGACAGTTCTAAAAAAAGGACTCCGTACAGCGTCATTTACCTTCACGGATTTTCAGCGAGCCAGGGAGAAGGGAATCCCATCCATGTTAAATTCGCCAAAGAATTCGGATGTAATCTTTTTTTGGCGCGATTAGCCGATCATGGAATTGATACTACGGAGCAACTTTTGTATTTCACCCCCGACCGGTGGTGGGCCAGCAGCAAGGAAGCGTTGGCCATCGGGAAGGCACTTGGTGAAAAGGTAATTGTAATGAGTACTTCTACCGGTGGGACCATGGCCCTTGCGTTAGCTGCCGAGTATCCTTCGGATGTATTTGCGCTGATTAACATGTCTCCGAATATTGCCCTGTTCCATCCACTGGGTTTTATGTCAAATGATCCCTGGGGCCTGCAGATTGCCAGGATGGTGGTGCACGGCAACTACAATGTCTCTCACCCCAAGCCCGGACGCGACGAAGGGCTCCATTCCAAATACTGGAACGATCGATACCGGTTGGAAGCGGTGAGCCAGCTTGAAGAGATGTTGGAAGATAAAATGACGCCGGCGACTTTTAAAAAAGTAAAGCAACCCAGCCTTTCCCTGTATTATTATAAGAATGAGGCAGAACAAGATTCGGTCGTGAGAGTGAGCGCCATTCTTGAAATGAATCAACAACTCGGCACGCCGGATTCCCTTAAAGAAGCCATTCCCATACCCGAAGCGGGGGATCATGTGATGGGGTCTTATATCAGTTCGAAGGACCTGGTGTCGGTGCAACGGGAGATTGAGAAATTTGCCCGGGAGAAGTTGCACCTGAAGAAGTCGGTAATCGGTAATCGGTGATCGGTCGTGAGTCATATTTGAATCCACGCTAGCTTCTTTTACTAACTGCTCCCCTCTACACCTGGAAGAGGGGTAGGCCTGCCCACCGAAGCCTTGGCGTTGGTGGGGGGTGAGGTTTTAAGAAAGGTGAGAGCCTTTGCGATGTCCTCCGGGGTGTCGATGCCGATCGTTTCGAGGTTGGTCACGGCTACGTTGATCTTAAATCCATTTTCAATCCAGCGCAATTGTTCCAGTGATTCCGCTTTTTCCAGGGATGAAATTTCAAGCCGGGTAATTGTTTTAAGCACGTCTGCCCGGTATGCATACATGCCAATGTGTTTGAAGAAGGTGTGCTTTCCGAGCCATTCATTTTGGGGGACATTCCGGAGATAAGGTACAGTTGACCGGGTAAAGTAAATTGCCTCGTTGCGCTTGTTGACCACCACCCGTACGAGGTTTGGGTTAAAAAGCTGTTCCTCGTCCTGAATGGTTTTTATCAACGTGGCTAATTCAACTTTGCCATCCAACAGGGAGGCGAGTAAATCGATTTGCTCCGGTGCAATAAAAGGTTCATCCCCCTGAACGTTGATGACATAGTCAAAGGGTTCAGGTTGCCTGGTTAAGGCTTCATAACAACGATCTGTGCCACTCGCGTGATTCTCCGAGGTCAAGCAGGCTGCTCCGCCAAAAGCAATGACGTGATCGTAAATGGATTGGTGATCCGTGGCGACAATAACGTCGGTCAGTCTGGATGATTTTTTTGCTTGGTCGTATACGCGCCGGATCATCGATTTCCCGGCGATATCCGCCAGAGGCTTCCCAGGAAATCGGGTCGATGCTAATCGGGCGGGGATGATAGCTAAAATGCGGATCACAGATTAAGCGGATTAATGGATTACACTGATTATTAATTGCATTGATTTAGCGTTGGTTTCTTGATACTACCTTAAGGTTATTTTTTGGATCACAGATTAAGAGGATTAATGGATTACACTGATTGTTAGTTGCATCTATTTTGTATTGGTGTTTTGATGTCCGGAGCAACGGATTTTCACTGATTTGATCTTGGTGAAAGGATAAGTCTTTTGTATTGAAGGCTTTTTTCTCCGAAATTAATGAGTAGCCCGACTTCAACTTTAAATGCCCGAAGATAGTTTAGAACTTGCGCATAGTGTGAGGCTTCCAATTCAGTTTTTGCCTTTAGTTCTACCAAAACTTTATCCTCAACCAGGAAATCTACCCTCCTCGTCCCCAGGGGCTCGACCATGTCCTTATAAAAGATATCCATCTCAAGCTCTCTTTCAAAATTCAATTGAATTTGCTGAAATTCATAGGCCAATGCTCTTTGGTAAATTACTTCTTGAAAACCATTCCCAAGGTAGGTATGGGCGCTCATGGCGCACCCAATAATCTTGCGCGTAATGTCCGAGTACTTGAATTCCTCCAAAAGTGGCATTTAGTTAATGAGTTAAGTGATCCGAGTACCTAGACATTAATCAGTGTTCCTTTTAACTTTGAGGGTGTGGCATTTAGTTGATCCGGGCACCTAAGTATTAATCAGTGTAATCCATTAATCCTTTTAACTCTGAGAGTTGTTCCTTCTGTAGAAAGAACCTCAATCACCTGCCCTCGCTCAACATAATCTCCGCGGGTAAAAGCATCGTAGACTTTGTCATCAATCATCAGTTTACCGCTGGGTCGTAAAACGGTATAGGCCGTTCCGCGTTTGCCAACCAATGCATTTTCAGATGGATTGACGGAATAGCCCTGGGACGTCTCCTGTGTTTCGGTCAGCGCTATCCTTTGGAACGCTTTTGTTTGAGTCAATTTGGCCCCGCCAAAGAAAAGCAACAAAGCACCACCGGCCAGCCCTCCCATCACGGCGAAGGCCGCCACGATGATGTCGCCTAAAGGAACAAATTCGAAATTAAAAAAGTCGTTGTTGACCATGATCAGGATCATGGCACTCACCGTGACGGCGATCCCGGCAATACCGGCTACGCCGAAGCCTGGAATGATGAATATTTCCGCGATGAGAAGAAGGATGCCTGCCAACAGGGCGATGATCTCCCAGTATTCGGCCAGTCCATTAAGGTAATAGGGGACAAGGTAGAGGACCAGCGCGACGAGCGAGGCCAGGATAGGAAATACCGCCCCCGGGGTTTGCAGTTCAAAATAAATTCCTCCGAGGATGATCAGGATCAGGATCCCGCTGATGAAAGGATTTAGAAATAGGGCAATGACCTTGTCCACCGCCCCCAGGTGGAATCTCTCGATTTCATAGTGTTCAATTTTATTTCGTTGCAAGATCTCTTCGATAGACTGGACCTTGGCCTCACAGTAGTGGTGGGCAATGGCCTCGGAGGTCGTAAACGTGATAACCTTTCCTGCCTGCTTGACGCTATCGATCACAATTTTTTCGTCCACCATTCCTTCCGCAATCCGGGGATTACGTCCGTTTTCTTCTGCTGTTGATCGCATGATCGAGCGCATGTAGGACTGATACTTGTCCGGTGCGGCTTGTCCGCCTGCCCCTTCGACGACCGTGGCCGCACCAATGCTTGCTCCGGGGGCCATGTAAATACTGTCACAGGCGATCGAGATCAGTGCCCCTGCCGAGGCCGCATCGGAATTAATGAATACCCAAACCGGCTTCTTAAAGCCCATGATCAGGTCCACGATTTCTTTGGCATCGGTGAGGACGCCTCCATAGGTGTCCATATCCACAATAACATAATCGGCCTTGGTTTTTTCTGCATGCCCGATCGCCAGCTCGACGTAACGCTTCATGCGCGGGTCAATTTCGGACCGGATTTCCATCACCATCACTTTTGTTTTGGTTTGCGCGTAAACCGTGCCGAGGGCAAGGTTGAGCAGGGCAACAGCAAGGAACTTTCCGATCCTCATAATCCTTCTTTTTTTTATAAAAATAGCAGTTCTTTTGCAGAAACAGTGATCTATTAATTTCTTTGGGATTAGGCTCAAAGATGTTCAAAGATGTAAGAAGGATTTGGTAACTTTTCGCATTGTTTAAGCTATGGTCAACCTCATTTTTTTAACTGTCCTATCGTGGTCCCATCCGGCCGATTCGCTCCGAATGGAGACCATCAACGGCAAAGTATTCATTATCCATCAGGTGGGCGAACACGAAACGCTGTATGGCGTGTCGCGGCGTTATGGAACGCCCATCACGGCCATTCTGGAGTTTAATCCCAAAGCTGCCTCGGGATTGGAGGTCGGACAATTGTTGAAGATCCCCTACCTCCCCAAGCCAAAGGTGCAGACAGCCAGCGGTACGCACAAAGTGGCTGCCAAGGAGACCCTGTTCTCTATTTCGCGGCTTTATAATGTTTCGATCGATGACCTCAAAGCATGGAATAATTTAAAGGACTACAGCCTTTCGCTGGGTCAGGAGCTGATCGTTAAAAAACCTGCCGGAGCAAAGGAGGTTGTCAAGCCTCAGGAAGCGAAGGCGGCAACGGGTCCGCACAGGGTGGAAGACAAGGAAACCTTGTTCTCGATCTCAAAGAAATATGGGGTAACGGTTCAGGAAATAAAGGACTGGAATGGAATCGTTGGGAACGACCTGAAAGTCGGGCAGCTTCTGGTGATCCTGCCGTCGACGAGCAACACCACCCCGGTTATCAATCCCCCGGTGGTCAGCACGCCGTTGAATCAAAAGGAAACAAAGCCGGAGGAAGTAAAGGAGCCTGCCGTAATAAAGGAAGATGTAAAGCCGGACAACACCATGCGGATTTCCGAGAATGTACGCGGGTCAGACGAAGTAAAGGAAGGAGGGTTGGCAGAATTGATTGAAGGAACGGAGGGAAACCGGAAATACCTGGCACTGCATCGAACCGCCAAAGTAGGGGCGATCATCAAAGTTCGCAATGAATTGAATAACCGTGAAGTATTTGTGCGCGTGGTAGGTCCGATACCGGATACCGGCGTGAACGACAAGCTTGTTGTGAAAATTTCGAGGTCGGCCTACGACCGCCTTGGCGCGATTGACCCTAAATTCAGGGTGGAGGTTACGTATTACAAATAGGTCAAATCAGTTGCCGGTTGCCGGTGGTTTTGCGCCTGATGATTTAACATAGCGAATTTTAAACAATACCATTGAGTAAAGTTCCAACAGGTATTATCGATCTCAAAGATTTCCTCGACTCCAAAGTAGAGCAATTCAATCGTCCGGACTTTATCAAAAACGATCCTATTTCTATTCCGCATTTATACAAGAAGAAGCAGGACATTGAAATAGCCGGGCTTTTCGCAGCGGTCCTGGCCTGGGGGCAGCGGGGGACGATCATCAGCAAAACGAAAGAGTTGATGGCATTGATGGAGAATACGCCGCATGATTTCTTGCTTCTTCAGGAAGCGAAGGATTTGAGGCGCTTTGAAAAATTCGCACACCGGACATTTAATGGTGCCGACGCGGTGTACTTTATGCAATTCCTTAGCCGGTATTACAAAGAAAACGATTCCCTGGAGGACGCTTTCTTACCTCCGGCCGGTTCCGTAAATATTGAACCCGGGTTAATTAATTTTCACAAGGTGTTTTTTTCGATGGATCATCCTGACCGGACGACCAAGCACATTGCTACACCCGAGCGCAAATCGGCGTGCAAGCGTATGAATATGTATTTGCGTTGGATGGTGCGCCAGGACAACATGGGCGTGGATTTTGGTTTGTGGAAAAGGATTTCCCCTGCCCAGTTGGTTAGCCCTTGCGACGTTCATGTGGAAAGGGTGTCGCGAAAATTAGACCTGATCCGGGGGAAGCTAATGAATTGGCAGACCGCATTGGAACTCACAGAGAACCTCAAAAAGCTCGATCCCCTCGACCCGGTGAAGTACGATTTTGCGCTGTTTGGATTGGGGATTGAGGAGAGGTTCTAGGAAAGCATGCTGCCCTCAAGGAAGATAAAATTTGCCAAATTTATTTCTGTTATTGGACACCCTCTTTTTAAATTTAATTCTGAAATCGGGTTAATGGGAACCTGATCCCCTTGCGATGGTCCTGGTTTATTCTACGAAAAGGTGAGATGCGATTAACAGGGGTTCGAGTCTATGGACTTTTTAAATTAACTTCGCCTGCCACGTAAGGGGAGCATGGAAAAGTGTTGGCGTTACCGAGACCACAAGCATGTTATGAAAATTACAAAGTCTATCTTTTTTATTAGTATCGCGAGCCTCTCCTTTTCCTGGATGCCTGCAGATCCCGCGTCTACGACAACAGTAAGAAACAAAACAAAGGCAGGGGAATTCATTGTTGAGCCGCCCACCCTGATCTGCGCTGGATTTGAATGGACGATCTATGGGGATGAAAACAGAAATGCCAGTGTGTCGGTCGCCGATCGGAAAAGAGG
>Ga0193718_1000142_pt1 | contig 16526 bp, 18 predicted proteins | sample U2a1metaG_FD_144918 | JGI IMG/M metagenome (GOLD analysis project Ga0193718, IMG submission 144918) | Soil microbial communities from a riparian zone of the East river system, Colorado, United States - U2a1 | ecosystem: Environmental > Terrestrial > Soil > Riparian zone | place: USA: East River... | reverse complement strand
CCTCGTCGCAGTACTTCTTGTAGAACGGCTGCGTCATCGTCTGCAGCCTGCCCCACGTAACCACCTTGACCGAGAACGTACCCTGCTTCGACACGACGGGGACGTAATGGCCTCCCTCGACCGTCGCACCAGCGACGATCTTCCAGCGCTGCCTCGCGTTGAACTGGTCCATCGCCGTGTTCGGAAACTCAAAGCCGATGCCGACTGCTCCGAAGAGGTAGAGAGCTTCGAAGACCTCCACCATGTTCCCAGGCTCGAGCGAGAGGTACGCCCCGATCTTGTGCCGCTCGCCGGCCGCGTCGAGGATCCCCGTGCTCCTCCGGTACGCCATCGCATCATGGACGTTGGTACCGTTGTCGCCGGCACCCGTCAGCAGGTCGAACCCGGTGACGGCTGCGTAGTCCGAGAGCACCCCCGTATCCGTGAACGCGGCAGTCGTAGGTGACGGCCGCTCCGAGCTCTGGACCGCGGTGAGCAACATGTGCTCGTGTGCTGCTCCGGCCCAGACACAGTCACCATAGTCGCCGTTGCCGAGCATCCCCCACCCGCCAGTGGCGACCGCGTGGTCGAAGCCGAACTTGTCGGGCACGACGGGTAGGTCGGTCGTCCGATACGCCTTGAACTCGAAGTCGCTCGAGTGAGGCGAAGCGGGTAGTTTGCCGAGCTTCAACCGCATCACATCCCCTTCCGGTAATGCAGGGCGATGTGAAGGACGAGGTCGATCGGGTAGCCAGCGCCAGGGTCGGTATGACTGTGGTCGCCTGGCGCCCTGATCGCGGTCTGCCAGCGAGACACGGCGTGGTGGGTCGTCACCCCGCGCTTACCAGCGTGGAGAGCAGCAGCGTCGCAGAACTCGATCGGGATATGGAACCTCTTCGACGCAGCTGCGATCTTGTAGGCGACACGATGGAGCTCCGGCAGGTGCTCCTCCCACTGCTCCGTCGTCCACGCCGCGTAGCCGCACTGCTCGATGTGGAACCCCTGCTCGTTCGCGCCAGGAGCACCCCACGGAATCGTCGTGTCCGCGAGGCAGCGGTAGCAGCCTTTGTCGTCGACGACGAGGTGGGCGCTGCCGCCACTCGTCGGGCTCTTGAAGTAGCGAGCGACGCCGGCCGCCGTACCTCCCTCCGTGCTGTGGAGGACGATCAGCGTGACGCTGTGGAGCGGCCGCGATCCGCTCTCATGGTAGGCAGGGAAGTAGGTCTTCTTGCAAGGTTCGGAGAAACGAGTCGTCATGCGAAGGCTCCTGTTCGGAGGTACGTCTGAAGGTTGGCGAGCAGCGACTGGTTCTTCCACGACTGCCAGTAGTCGGCGTGGAGGGTCGCCAGGGCGCCGCTCGAGAACGAGATGCCGGCCGACGAGTAGAGGCCGGTGTGAAGGACGAGTTGGACCTCGGTGAAGGTCTTGTCGCCGGCTGGGCACGGGAAGTCCTTCGCGCTCGTCGTGAACGGCGGAGCGCCCGCATAGGTGACGTCGCTCGGCTTGAGCCCTACGCCATCCCAACAGGTCGGGAGCCGTATGTGCGCCTCGAGGCCGGGCCCGCCTGCCGGACAAGTCTTCGGTGGCGTCACACTCGACGGGATACCAGGCGTCGCCCCCGTAGAGCAGTTCCAGTAGAGCTCATACTCCGGGACGGGCTGGGTCGCGTGCGAGTCGCCAGCGATGAGTTGCATGCCCTCCGGCATGTTCGTGAAGACGGCACCCTTCGCGCCTCCCGTGTTGTCCCAGTAGTCCGCGATGTACTTAGGGTGATGGATCGCGCCGTTGACGAGGAGCGTGGGCAGCCAGATGCCAGCCGTGTTACCAGCGTCCTGCGCCGCCGTCAGGGTCCGCTGATTGTTCTCGGTGCCCTTAGTGCAACTGGTCCCCCCAGCCTCCATGCTCGCCGTCGTGCTGTTTTGGGTGACCCCCGTAGCGCCGAAGAACGTGTGCAAGTGCGCGGACGGGAAGACTCCTGGCGAGACGATCGGGTCGACCTGCAGGTCTTGATTCGGAGAGCACTGGAACGAGAAGAACCGCGCCTCCGCCGGCGACGCTGCGAGCAGGAGCAGCGCGAGCCCAGCGGCGAGTATGGTGGCGATTCGATAGGTAATGGTGGCCTCCTTCGATTGGGTCAGCGGACGATCAGCGTAATGGTGATCGCGGCCGCTCCGAGCACTATAGATGCGAACACGCCGGTCGCCGCGATGGCCAGGGCGATCGTCGCCCTACCCGCCACGCCCGACTCGACGTTCTGTTCCTTCCCGCCCTGGCCACGCGCCTGCTGGTCGCGAAGGTCACGGATATCCTTCTGGATCGGCTCGAGCGCCGCGGCTAGCGAGGTGACGGCAGCTGCAGCGGCGGAGGCGACCTGTGTCCGGTTCTGCTCCGCAGTGGCTACCAGTTGAGCGGCGAGCGCGGACGCTGCAGCCGCGTTCGTCTCCGCCGTTCGTGCGACGGTGCCAGTATCGACGAGCCGGATCGCGTCGATACGGTCAGTCTCCGCCTTCCGGAGCGCCGCTTCGTAGTGGCGCTCGAGGTTGCGGATCTCCCTCGCATGGTCGTCGGTCGTCTGACGCAGGTCGTCGAGGCGCCGCACCGCCTGCTCGCGCAGGTCGTCGAGCCGGTCGACAGCGGCCTCGACCGTGTCGAGTACGTTCTTGGTCGGGTCGATAGCAGGGTTGCCCCGTGCGTCGACTCCTCGTCCGTTTGGGTCGTCGTTCATCGCTTTGACATCTTATTCCAGTGCTAGGCGGAGGCTCATCGCGGAACGTATCGGGCACGGATGAACCCTGGCACCAATACCCCGCCGCCACCAACGCCAGCGCCGGCCGTGATCGTGCCCGCCGCCGTCCACAACCGCACGTTGTAGGTATGCGCGGCCGCGCTCGGTGTGAACTCGCGCTGGCAGAGCACCGGGCCCGCCCACGAGCCGGCGATGAACGTGCCGATAGACCCGAGCGGCGTAGCGCCGTCGCAGAGCTCGATAGCGCCGACACCCGCGGACGGGCAGGTCAGCCGCGGGCAGAAGAACTCCACGAGGATCGGGTCGGCGGTGTAGGTGATCGCGCCCAGCGACACGACCTGGGTCGCGGTCGCCGCGGTTGTCGCCACGCTCGCCACGTTCGCGGTGTACTCGGCATAGCCGATCTCCGCCAGGAACAGCAGGTCGCCGACGACGTCGTTCCAGTTCGACGCGGTGACCTTATACCCAGTCGCCCGCGTGGGTGGGTTGACCCAGGCCATCAGGCGAGCACCGTCGTCTGGCCGAGCTCGGAGAACCCGGTGACGCCCTCGTGCCAGAGCCCGTCAGTCGCGTTGAAGCCTCGAGCGAGGCTCCATGTACAGGTGAGGTTCCCATCCGGGTCGAAGCTCTTCGACTTGCCGAGGATCCGGGTGATGACGTCGATCGGGGTGCCTCCGGCGCCGCGCCGGCGTACGCGGATCAGGTCGCCGATCTGGCGGGTGAGGATCTGGGTTCTTGCCATCTGGTTCGCTCCATTCAAGGTTATCGCATCACAGCGGTACATCGGATTCGCCCAGCCATCGTTGATCGTCGTGGCGACCGTGGCCGCGTCCGCGTCAGACACGAGAGGGACGCCCGTATCCATGTAGCTACGCACCAGGTACGAGGCCTGACTAGCCGCGTTCGTCGCGGTCTCAGGGACTCCAGTGTTGCCGCTGATCGTGACCTCGTTGAAGATATCGTCGTCATAGGTGAGCGCGATATCCGTATACGGCACCTCGCCAGCCGAGTCGCCGAACGTCGCAGCTGGCGTCGAGCGAGAGCCGACACCGAGGTAGTCCCAGCCGAGGTAGACGGGGTCGCCGACGCCGTCGAAGAAGAAGAGCGCCATCGGCTGCGCCGCGTGGGTGACGTGGATAACGTCGTCGAGTTTCGGCTGCCCCGTCATCATCCACGGCACGATCTGGAACTGGCCGGCGTCGATCTTCGACGTTGACCAGAGCGGGTTCGTGAGAACATCGGTGACGCGGTCGCCCTCGACCTGCTGCGGATACCCGCGATTGAACGCCGCGTCGACGTGCGCCTGGACACGGTCCGCGGTGAGCGCCCGATCGTAGAACGCTGCCTCGTCAACGTACCCGTTCGCATTGTTTGGTACGAATCCAGACCCGCTGATATAGAGGAAGTCGGTCGCGGCGCCGACGCGTAGTTTCTTGCCGCTATGAGAGCGGTCGCTGCCCTCCAACACGCCGTTAACGTAGATGTTGAGCCTCGCCCCGTCCCACGTAGCGCAGAGATGATGCGCGACGCCTGGAGTGGGCGCGGTTGTGCTGAATACGAACACACCAGTGCCGTCCGAGAAGGACAGGAAGATGGTGTAAAAGGATCCGATGACCGCGACGAGCTCGAACGTGTGCTCAGTAAGCGGCGCATACCACGGCCCAGCCATTACGGACGATTGTGGTGCGATGACGCTGACCGGGTTATAGAGGCACTCGATGGTGAACTCGTTCGTCGCCCCAAACTGGCCGGTGCTAAGCGAGATCTGCGCGTACGCTCCGTCGGCGTCGCGGAACAGCGTGCTCGCATCCTGGTCTCCGACGACGAGGCTCGGCTGCTCAAAGAGCGGCGGGTTCGGATTGCTCACATAGAAGCCTGGCAAGCCCGTGCCCTCGTGACGATGATGATGGTGGTGATGGTGCCGCTTATGACGATGCCGGAACGGCGACGCTGGCGGTGGAGGAGCATGGTGGTGGTGGTGGTGTTGCCGTTTCTTCCGGCCGATCAGCGCTCCGCCTCCGAGATCGTCCATCCGGTAATACGCGAACGGCTGGTCGACCTCTATCACGTCGCTGATCAACATCGCGTCAGGCGGGTCGAGCACCAAGGACTGATCGAGCGAGAGGAGGCCGAACCCGTCGACGCAGGTGACGACTACCTCGCTGTAGCTCGAGCCGGCAGGGTAGGTGACGTCCCAGTTCGTCGCGTAGAAGACGCCCTCCGGGTACGCCACGCCGTCTGCCGTCATGGTGATCCGAAAGCGGCGCAACGGAACGATGTTCGGGTAGTAGGCGCCCGCGACATACTCTGGTTCAAACCGGCGCTGGTCGTTCCTCAAGCGGATCGTCGCTCCGCCAGCCTGCGGATCGTCGAGGTCGCGCTGCTTCCCACCCGACCACTCGGGCGCGGCCATGCAGTACTTCGTCACATCGACATACGTCGGCGTGACGTCGCTGAGCGGGTCGGGTGAGAACTCAACCTTGATAGTCGCGTAGGCTGGCATCAGACTGCGAAGAGGCTCCTACCAGCGTTGTGCCGCCGATACGTCTGCTCCGCATCCACCAGCACGGAGGCGATCACCTTACGGTCGAGGACGAGGTTCACCTGCGTCGGCCGGCCTCCGCCGCCAGCGCTGCCGCCGCCGCCTGCCATCGCCATCGACTGGCTATGGGTCTTGATCCGAGTGCCTGGCGGCAGGTTCAAGAGTTCGGCTCCGCGCTCACCCACCCACGACCAGCCGCCGGCGAAGCTCGTCTGACCCATCGCGCTATTCGCGGCGCTCCGCCCACCCTCGTGGAGCGAGTGGGTCGTGATGTAGACGTCGAGGTGCTTCGGGATATTCTCAAGCGCCAGCGCGAGCAACGCCGCCTGGCGAGCAGCTGCAGCGAGCTTCGACGCGAGCCTCGCACCAGCGGCGTCTCCGAGCGCTGCGAGACCCTTCGCCGCGCTGCTCTCCTGGCCGGCCAGATGGTTCATCTTGTCGGCGTAGTCGGCGACGATCTGCCGATCCTGGACAGAGTTCTTCTTGAACGAGTCCATCGAGGTGAGGAGGAACTTGTACGCGGCGGTCGTCTTGTTGACCTTGCTCTGGATCGTGCTGATCTCGTTGTGGTACTTCTTCGCGGCAGCGACCGAATCCTGTTGCGTCTGCTTCACACGAGTCGTCGCGTCGGCGAGGTTCTGCGCCGCCTGCGCCTGGTTCAAGAGCAGATGCCGGTACTCGAGCGAGCCCTTCCGCCCTCCGCCCTGCAAGTAGTTGGAGAGCGCGACGTTCGCGTCCTTGACGGCGAGCGCGGCACTCTTCTCTCCCAGGAGCGCGTTCTTGTGGGCGCTCAACGTATCCACCTGGCTACGGAACGCCGCCGTCAACCCCGTAACTGCCGCGGTCGCCCCGTCGAAGGCGTGGGCAGTGTCGAACGAGGAGTCGTTGGCGTGCATGATGGCGTAGGTGGCTCCTGCCGCGGCTACGGCGAGGATGACGAATGCTCCCCCCACGCCGGCCGCGCCGGCCTCTGCGAGCGTCATAGACCCTGTCATCAACTGGAACCCCTTCGAGAGCGCCGACGCTGCGATCGTCAGGTTCCCCATCACGGTGAGGAGCGGGCCCAGCGCGGCGACGCTGCCCAGGGTGATCAAGAGCCACTTCTGCTGCTCCGGCGAGAGCCGCCCGAACGCGGCGCCGACCTCCGCGACGACGCCTGCGACCTGGACGAGGACGGGGATCAGTTGCGAGCCGATCTGGATCCCCGTCACCTGCAACTGGGCGAGCGACTGGTTGAACTTGAACTGAGCGGTCTCCGTCGTCGCCTTCACCGCGTCGCCGTACTTGCTGACGCCCGTTCCGATCGCGTCGTACTTGGTCTTGAGCCGGTCGAGGTTGCCGAGCAGCGTGAGGATCGTACCGCTCGAGCGGCCGCCACCGAACGCGCCAGAGAGTAGCGCCGCCTGCTGGCTCTTCGTGAGTCCTGTGAGGTGGTCGTGGAGGAGTTGGATCGCGTTGATGAGGCCGCCAGGCTGCCGCATCGAGTCCGCCATCTGCAGGCTGCTGATCCCGATGCTGGCGAGGAGCGTCTGAGCCTTCGACGTGGGAGCGCCCAAGAGCGAGAAGGTCATACCGAGCCGCGTCGCTGCCTGCTGCGCCGGCACACCAGCGTCGGTCATCGTCGCCAGGGCACTACCGACGCTCTGCAGGCTGATGCCGAACGTCTTCGCCCTGGGTAGGATGCCGGAGCTCATCGCCGCGGCGAGGTCGCCCATCCGCATGTTGCCGACGCCGACGATCGCGTTGAGGGTGCCCATCGCGGCTCGCATATTCGACGCGCCCTTGATGCCGGAGACCCACGCCGCGGTGAGCGCGTTCGTCGTGCTCTCAAGGTCCGCGTTGCCGACCTTCGCGCCCAGCGCCGACTCCTTCAAGACGTTGAGAGCAGCTGCGCCGCGGAGCCCGACCGACTCGATGTGGTAGAGCGCCTTCGCGAGCTCGTCGGGCCCGGTCGCCACATCCGGCGAGAGCTTCAAGATCGCCGCGCTCATCTTCGTGACCTCGCTCTGCGCCGCGCCCGCCTGGGTATGGACGAGCTCCATGTTGTGTTGGAAGTCGACGGCGAACTTGACGGCGACCGCGCCCGCCGCGACGATCGGCAGCGTGAGGTGTGTCGTCATCGTCTTGCCAGCGGAGGCCATCGACTTGCCCGCCGACTCCATCTTGTTCGCGAAGCCCGCTACCTGGGCGCTCGACTTACCAAGCGCGGCCTCGAGCGCGGTCGCATCACCTACGATGACTACTTCGATTTTACGAGCCACGGTTACTGCTTTCCATGGTGGTCAGGCAGTCGTCCAACTGTTCGTAGGTTAGGTCTCCGAGGTCGACGGGTCGGAGGCCGAAGACGCTGCCGAGCCAGGGCTGCCAGTACCGCTCTGGCCGCTCTCCGGCAGGGAGTCCCCATCGGGATTCCCAGACGTCCCAGAAGATCCGGTCTGCTCGCCGCTGCTTCTCTGCTCCTGGGTCGCCGGAGGAGGGACGGCATCAGACTCCTCGATGATGATCTCGATCCTGCCTACACTGGCCGGCGCACTATCGTCCGGCACCCACCCCTCCCAGATCGCGTCCGGGTCTACTTGCTGGCCGGCGCGCTTGAGAGCGATCACAGCGTAGGCGACGGTGACACCGACGTCGCGGTTTCGGACGGCCTCCGCGAACGTCGCGGGCAGGACACCCGCCACGATCTTGAAGGTGTTGACCTCACGAGCGTTGTACGGCGGAGTGATGTCATACTCGCCGGTATACGGCGGGATGTTCACGATCTTGAGCTTCATTGGTGGCCTAGAACCCTTCTCGTAGGATGAGTGCGTCCAGGGCGAGTTCTACTCCCGCATACGTCTCCTCGCGGTTCGCCTCGAGCGCTGGTATGAACCCCTCTGTCATCTGCAGAGCGCCGAAGTCGGGACGCTGCCCCGTAACCTTCGACGCCCGCTGCTGCACGGCGACGCCGCTCGCACGTACGGCGATGCCGATCGGGCCGATCCCAGCATACTCGCTGAGCCGGCTGCGAGCGTCCGATTGGACTGGCCACGCCGCCTCGCGTAGTGCTGCTGCGAGGACGGCGCGGCTTTCCTTACTTACACGGCCGAGAGCGGCGATGCACTCCCTGTAGCCGCGGACGCTGACTGTCGAGTTGGCCACCGGCTAGGTGACCGCGATCCTGATCACCGCGTAGGTAATGCCGGCCGTGGCCGACGGAGTGATCAGCGCCAACCCAGTCGTGGGATCCGCCCAGAGGTCGGCAGGGAACGGGCCGAGCACGAGCTCGCCCGTCGTTGCGGCGATGGTCGGCGCCGGGTCGGCGATTGCCAGGCCGCGGTAGGAGTTGGGTGTGAGCACCTGGATTGTCCGGGTCGCCGCGTTCGTGTTCTTCACGTAGAGGAACGTGCGGTCGTCTGGGACGAACGTGTCGGTCGCCGCAGCTGCCGAGTAGGCGGGCACGAGGCCCGCCGCCGGCGTAGGAACCTGGGTCGCCAGAAGCGCCATTAGACGACCTGCCTCTGCAAGCCGACCTGTGCCGCGTTCCGGAAAACGAGGTCCGTCGAAACGGCCGCGCCGATCGAGCCGGCGATCGGCTTGTACTGTGGCAGGAGCGCCGTGATCGTATACCCCGGGTTGGTCGCGCTCCTGGCCCCGTTGACGGGCCGGACCTCCACCGCGAACGGCGTGTTGGTCTGCCAGAGCGGGAACATCTGCGCGTCGATGTTGGCTGCCGCGTAGTCGTTGAAGACCGTGACTGTGATCGTCACATCTCCGAGCCCTAGCACGATCTCCATGTTGGTATCACCCATAGAGGTCACGTCCACCTCGGTCCTCACGCCTGCGATCTCGACCGACGACACGTGGTTCGAGATGTCGACGCTGTTCACGAAGACCTGGGCATTCGTAAGTACGAGCTTGCCCATCTACTCCTCCTCCTCCCAATCTGGAATCACGAGAGCGGGATGCTTCTCGTTGTAGTGCGTCGTCAGATCCTCGACCGTCGTGAACCTGGGTGGCCTCTTTGGTGTGCCTACATCTTTGCAGGCTGGGCACGTCATTGCCTGCCGGCGAACCTCGCCCACGGCTACGAGCACGCCCGCGCCGATGTTGATCTGGACGAGCGGGTCGTCGGGGTCGAGGGTAACCTGGCTCCCGATCGCGACCCCGTACGCTGGGTACTGCCGAACCTTGAATGTCTGCTCTGCCACTGCTCCTCCTCCTACGGCGCGTTGCCGTCTACCGTGAGAACGATTGTCCACTCTGCTCCGAGCACGATGCCTCTGCCCTCCACCTGGTAGCGCTGGTACCCGGTGCAGTCAGTGGCCGAGATGTCGTAGACGAGGCCGCCCAGGAGCCGGTCCGACTCGACCGCCTTCTTGATGCTCATGCCGCTGTTCGGCTCGAGGTACTGGTCGAGCGTCGTCTGGCTACCAATGTCGCTCACCTCGCCGACGTAGACGCGGAGCCGGAACGTCCACTCGTCCATGCCGCGGGCCATCGCGAGGTCGTAGTCGATCGGCCCAGGGTAGATCTCCGCACACGGCGGGTTCGGATTGGAGAGCACGTATGGCGTGACGTGGAGCGTGCCGGCCATGCCGGCTTCGATCTGGGTCGCGATGGCTTGTCGGACGGCGGAGAGCATCAGTAGATCAGCGGTCCAGAGACGGGGAGCATCGCTGCCTTGATCTCAGTGTCACGGGCGAGGTCGCCGGCCCTGGCGACGAGGCCGTCCGCTCCGACGGCGAACACTCCGAAGGGTGCTTCGCGGATCCTGCGGAGCAGGCGCGTCGCGATGATCCCGACGCTACTCTTGACGCCGCTGGGCGGAACCTCAAAGCCATACGTCCCCGTAATCTTGATCGCATCAGTGCCGAGCGGGAGGTAGGGCGGGACTGCCGGCCGCGCCAGTTGCAGCGTCTTATACGCCTGGCCGTTCCCTCCGCCACCGCTCGGCCCGTTCTGGATCGGCAGGAGCCTGTAGTCCGTCGTCTGCAGCGTCCGACCATAGGTTCCTGGCCCCCACTCTGTCCCGTATGCGATGTCTACAGCGACGAGCGTAGGCGTGAGCAGGTCTCCCAGAGGGACGAGGCGATCAGTCATCGCCGTGTAGTAGCGGACCTCACCAGGAACGCCGATCGTCCAATAGTTGCGGTACTCCTGCTCGAGCGCCCGGCTCGCCGCGTCGAGGCAGCGGAGCATATCCGCGTCAGAGTAGCCCTGGCCGAGCATGGTCAACGAGGTCTTGAGCTCGGTCATGTTCAAGTAGCGTTCCGCGTTGCTGGGCGGGACGCCCGGCACGGCGATGCTGTAGGTGACGGTGATCCGCTCGACCGCTGTCGTCCCAGCATGGTCGTCCCAGATCGCGTCGTAGTCGCCCTGGGTGGTCGGCGCGACGAGGGAGTTGATGTAGTGCGCCTTCGTCACCGCGTCGAACGCGATGCCAGCGGTCTGGGGTGGGATCGGCGTGCTGCGATCGGAGAGAGCGAGGAGCTCGACGGTGACCGTTCCTACCTTGCTGACACCCCACGCATACGTCTCGAGCCTCATCGCCGCGCCTGGTGCGTAACTGCTCACGAGAACGCCTCCGCGTTAAGTTGGTCGATGATCGAACGGAACGCCGACGACGCCTGCCGCGACCAGTAGCTATGACCGACGAGCGTCGGGTGGACACCATCCGCGCTGATATTCGTATCAGCGATCCCAGGCTTGGTGTAGACGGCGCTACCAAGCGCGCCCGGATAGCCGACGTTGTTGACCTCGATATCGTCGAGGTAGATGGCGCTCGAGGTCACCGTGCCGGAGCCGAGCAGCGCACTGATGATCTTCGCGTCCGCCTGGCCGCCTGACTGGGTGACCGTGTCGTCGGCGACGGCCGAGTCTGCCGAGTTGAACAGCTTCGCGGTGATCGTCGGCGCTGCTCCGTTCACGGTGAGGAGTGCCTCGATGCGGACTAGCTGGCCGGTCGCAATGGCGACGAGGCCGGTGATTGACGCTCCGCCTCCGATGTTGACGTTCAGCTTCATCGTGTTCGCATTGATATTCAAGCGGTGGAGGTTGACGGTCACATCGCCGTCGCCCTGCATGATCTTCGTCGTCGTCGTAAGTACGGATGGGAAGTAGAAGTAGGCGCGCATACCGACAGTCGTGTCGCTCATCGTGTACCGGACGACGCTGATAATCGTCGGGTCGGTTTTCATACCGAGCGCGCCCGCTCGAGGATGCGCGGAGTCGTAGGTGGGGTTGCCGGCGACTACGCTGAAGGGGTCGTTGAGGCTGTACTGGCCGACGCTCGCGCTGCCTCCTCCGCTATTCGCCACAGTGATAGCGGCGCCGCTCGCCTGGCCGGTGTCGAAGCTGTTGTAGTAGTGCCTCGCCGCTCCGACCTGCGCGTTGCTCTGCCCCGTGCCGCTGATCCACTCCTTACCAGCAACGAGGACTACTCCGTTCGAGTCGTAGACCTGGCCGGTGAGCATGTCGACGTAGGGGACGTGCTGGGCGAGAGCAGCTGCCAGCACGGCCGCGTCGTTGGCGAGGTGCGCCGGCTGGCGGGTGATCCCCGTCCAAGGGCCCACGGCGAGCAGGAGCGCGTTCGGGTTGGCGCTCTTGATCTGCGCGTAGAGCGAACTCGCCGCCGCCTGGACCGTCCCAGCGGGGTCAACGCTGTCGTTCCTCGATCCACTCACGACGATCACGTCAGGGTTCACCGCGGTAACGTCGAGAGGTACACGGCCGGCGAAGTTGACGGCGGCGCCCGCCTCGACGATCCCGGTCCCTCCGATGCTCGCGTTGTAAGGCTCCCAGCCGAGCAGGTTACAGACCCGGTTCCACCAAGTGCTGACGCCCGTCGAGCCGTCGGTGCCTGGCCCGCCAGCGCCAGCACCAGTCGAGTCGGAGAGGAGGACGGCGCGGATCGCAGGCTTCTTCGGCTTCCAGAGCATCGCACCCGGCACGCAGAAGATCCCGCCGAACCAGAACGACCCGACGAGGTCGAGCCGGTACGAGTGGTGGAGCGGGTCGAGGCCACTCACCTTGAGCTCGTAGAGGCTGCCAGCCGTCCCAGCCACGGAGAACTCTCCCTCTCCGATATACGCGACGCCGCTGCCAGGAGTGATCGCCGTCGCCAACTGTCCGTCGATCCAGAGGCGAGCCGAAAGTCCCGTCGTCGCCTTCATCTTGATGCCGAACTGCGTATCACCGCCGAACCCGAACACGACGCTATACGGCGGCAGGCCGATCAAACTACCCGTGAGGAGTCGCGGCCTGATCTGGGTCACGTCGACGCCCGCCAGGCCGTAGGCGAGGCCGTAGCCGCCGATATACCGGAACGGGGTGAGTGTCTCCGCGCCGTTCGCGTCCAGGGGAGCGTTGATCAGGGCACCAGGAATCGCTGTGGGGAGAGCGGTGCCCACGCCGGCCGTTCCGAGCCCGATCGTCGGCGTGACTAGCGGAGCCGCATACGCAGTCGTCGCCTCGCGGTAGCTCGAGCGGAGCCTGGCAAGGTGGTGCAGCCACTCCAACCGACCCTGCGTAATGTTGAGGTCAGCGCCCGCCATCGGCGCCCCGCCCTAGCCGATCCTCACGGCCGTCAGTATCACCGTGTAGACCGAGCCAGCGGCCGCGCCGGCAGTGGCATTCACAGTGATCGCCTCGCCTCCAAGCACGGTAACCCTCTCGAACTCGGTGATCTGCTGCACCGCTGCGAGCGCCGTAAACCCGACCTTGCCACCGACGTTCGCGCCGTGGCGAAGCTCGGCGTTCAGGACTGCGGTCTCCGCCGTCCCGCTCATCACAAGCCGAGCCTGGACCCGGTAGACGCCTGCTCCTGGCGCCGCGATCGTAGCGATCGCCTGGCCGATGGTCGGAGCCGTCACCGAGCCCGACGTCTGGAAGGTGTCCCCCAGAGGAACCACCATCCCCAGCACACTCGCGTTCTGATCGTAGAGCGGCATCAGTTACTCGCCGTCGCCCTCTGGCGTCCGGGCGTGCTCGCCGGTCGGCCGGCGCTGCTTCTTGATCCGCGAGATCTCCGCCTCGACCTCTTTCGGGTCGCGGCCGGTCTGCTTCAAGTACTCCTTCTCGGTGGCGAGCGCCGCCAGGTGGGCTTCCTTCTGCTCGTCCGAGTCGAACTCTGGTCGCTCGTCTGCCATCTCTCACTCCTTCTCGTAGGTGGTCTCCGCCAGCCGGGCCGGTGGTGCCGAACCCGGCTGGCGGAGGCGCAGAGGCTAGCTTAGAAGCCGGCCTGCACGATCATGCCCGTTCCGTTGATCACCGCGATCATCTTCGGCTGCCGCGGGAACGCCACGGCGTAGTAGCCGTAGAGGACGAACTGGTACTGCAGGTTCGCGATCGAGGTCTGATCAGCGACCTTGAAGCGCGGAGCGCCCTCGTAGAAGTAGAGGGTGCGCCGGTTGGCGAGTGTGATGGGTGCCTGGTTAGTGCCGGCGCCCAGGTTCACGGGGACGTTCGCGTCGGTCACGACCGGGATCCCGTTGAAGTTGCCCGCTACGCCCTGCGGCTCGAGGCCGCTCTGGGCGATGTTGTTGAACCCTGGCAGGTCGGTGTTCAGCGCGAACGGCCGGCCAGTAGAGTCCAGTTGCGAGAGGTACCAGTTCCAGGTCGAGGGGTGCCAGAGGGAGAACCCTACCGGCACGAACGCGTTCTTCTCGATCTGGCTCTTCCCCTGGAACACGTTGGGGTAGAGCAGCGCGGCGGTCGGGCCCGCGTTGGTGAAGGTGACCGCGTTGATGCCGGTCACGTTGAGCACGCCCTTCGCGTTCACAACCGCGCCGTTGATCGCGGCCGCGTCGACCTTCTGCCAGTAATCGGCCAGGAGATCCTCGTAGATCATCTGGTCGTTGAACGAGTAGCCCAGGTCGATCGACTGGTAGGAGGCGACCGTGCGTCCTGCCTCCGTCTGGACCTGCGCCGTCGGGCAGCGGCAGGTTCTGGCAGACGTCCAGGAACGCTCGGCCGGCGCGAAGCACCGGCTCGAAGTCCTGCAGCCAGAGCGGAGGCACGAACTCGCCACCGGCTCCCGCCGTCTGTGAGAAACCGGCGCGCTGCAGGAGGTCAGGTCGAGGCATACCCGACCGGGTCTCCCGTGCCCGCTTGATCGACTGGTCGCGGACGTGCTCGTTGTTGCGGATGAGGCGGTCTCGCGCCTCCGGCGACCCACTCTTCGCGGCCGTAAGGTCGGCGAAGAACGAGTAGCCACCCGTGTTGTCCGAGCGGTAGGCGACGTCGTTGTCGTTGGTCACCCTGGCCGGCTCGTCGGGGTCGCTGACCGCGGTTGCCCGCGCCCGTGACTCGACGATCGCCTCAAGGTCACCGATGCGAGCGGTCGCGGCCTGCCACGACTCGTCCGCCTCGCTGTGCGCCGTGCGTGCCGCCTCGAGCGCGTCGTCGGAGGCATCATCGTCTCCGAGTACTCGCTCGAGCTCGTCGGCAGCGTCGGTGAGCAGCGACTGTGCTGCCCGCTGGCGCTCAATCGCACGCCGTAGCTCTGCTTGTAGATCCATCACTAGCTCCTGGTCTGCGAGGTGACGAGCTGGTTCCGAGCGTGCAGGCGGGCAATCTCACGCCGCCTGCCAGCCAGTACCAACTCGCGCTCCTCCTCCGAGCCCACTTCTGGTGCGGCTGGGATCTCACCCTCCAAGTCGGAGCGGTGAGGCTCGCCCGGCAGGTCGTCGCCGCGGCGGTCGAGCAGCTGCGCCATCGCGGCGTAGCTACGCAGGTTGGACGTCGCAGCGCGGTACGCACCTTGTGCGCAGGCGCAGACGTCGAAGAGTTGGGATACCTGGTTGATCCGGTAGTGGACGGTGACCTTGCCCGTGTCCGAATCCTCGGTCTCGGTTCGCTTCTCGTTACCGATCTGGAACTTGAAGGAGGCGCCCTTCACGACCTTGCGGTACATCTTCACGGCGAGGCTCTTCGCGTCGGGATCCTCCGAGTCGACACGAGCAAAGTAGCGGAGGCCGTCGTCGGCCTGGCGGAGCTCGAGCCCGCCGATCTCGTTCGCCGGCACATCCGTCGTCGCGATCGCGCTGTTCATGTTGTGGCCATGGTTGAAGTGGACGAGCAGGTCGGGGTCTCCGAGCGCGGGCGAGAAGCTGCCGGGCGCAAGATCCTCTGTGATGCGGAGGCTCTTCCCGTCGTAGAGGGTCGTCGGAGTGTCGAAGACAGCCGCGAGGCCATGCATCGTATAGCTCCCATCACCCGTCCCTCCGTCCATTCCACGCACTTCTGCCGCGGGCAGTGGCGCCCAGTGGGCGAGTCCCCGTAGCGAAAGGTCCAGGCGGAACGCCTCGATGGCCTCGAACGGGGGAATGGTCACTTCAGTCATCCTCGTCTCCGTTTCTGTGGCCATCATAGAGCGCTGAGAGCGCGGCTTCTGCCGCGGCCATCGCCTCTGGACTTGGTGTGGCCGCTGCCGGCGGTGGCATGTTCGCCCCACCACCAACCGGAGTCTGCTGGTACTCCTTCCCCTTGCCATCCGGCAGGGGTGGCCAGCCGAGCACGAGTGCGCGCTCCTCGTCCGCGTTCGCGGAGCCGTCCTGGCGCATGTTGTGCGCGATGCTGGCGAGCGTCTGCGTGTCGGCGCGGAGGAACTCGGTCGCGTCGAACCGGAGGTACTGCGAGCGGTCAGGGAAGATGTCACGGTCGGCGCTCACGGCGCGCTCGATCCTGCGGAGCCGGTGGAGGAGCGAGAAGCGGTAGAACAACCCGGTCGGGACTTCAAGGTTCGGGTAGCGCTCCGGGTTCACCGTCGCCAGGAGGAAGGAGGCTGGGAGGATCCGCCAGGCGCGAGCGACGCGCTTCACGATCCCCATCTCGATATCGCTCGCCTGCGCGTCCTGCAGCGTCGACCCCATCTGTTTGAGCTCCGCATCACCCCAGAGGATCGCTACGTTGCCGCGCTCCTTCCGCGCCCGCATCCAGCCGGCCGCCATCGAGAGCCGATCGTTCCGATCCGTGGGCCCCTTCTGGATCACCTGGGAGACGGAGCCGTCGAGGTCGAACCATCGCCCCGTATACTTCGCGTAGCTCCGAGCATAGTCGAGCGTCGAGGAGTGCATGAGCGGCGTCGACACGCCGTCCGCCTGCGGCCGCGGAGCCCAGCTGCGGATCACAGTCACGTCCTGGGTCACGTCGATGCGCTTCCCATCCACGTAGCCGTGGACGGTACGCATGTGCGGCTGACCCTTGATCTCAAAGTAGTCGGGGTCGAGCGGGAGTAGTTCGACGACGGTGCCGCTGCGATCCTTCACCTTCCACATG
>Ga0193718_1000141_pt1 | contig 16579 bp, 13 predicted proteins | sample U2a1metaG_FD_144918 | JGI IMG/M metagenome (GOLD analysis project Ga0193718, IMG submission 144918) | Soil microbial communities from a riparian zone of the East river system, Colorado, United States - U2a1 | ecosystem: Environmental > Terrestrial > Soil > Riparian zone | place: USA: East River... | reverse complement strand
CCTCGGTTGGCGCGCAATTCGTTTTTGCCTGGCGGAGAAGGATGTGTTTCGCGGCCAGCTTCGGGCGATTTTGCGGGCGAGCGCGCACGGAAATATCCGGATGATGTATCCGATGATTTCGGGCATGGACGAACTCAACCAGGCCAACGCGCTGGTGGAGAAATACAAAGCCGAGCTGCGCAAGGAAGGACTGGCCTTCGATGAGAAACTCGAAATCGGCGCGATGATTGAAATTCCATCAGCCGCATTAATTGCGGACACCATGGGCAAGAAAGTCAAATTCTTCAGTCTCGGCACGAATGATTTGATTCAATACGCGCTCGCCGTGGATCGCATGAACGAGAAAATCGCGCATCTTTATGAGCCGACGCATCCGGCGATCATTCGGTTAATCAAGATCACGGTGGACGCCGCGCGTAAAAATAAAATTCCAGTGAGCGTTTGCGGCGAAATGGCCGGCGAACCGATCATGACCGCGCTGTTGATGGGGCTGGGCGTGGATGAATTGAGCGCTTCGCCGCCATTGGTCCCGCAGATAAAATACATGGTGCGCCGATTGAAATTTGCCGAAGCGCAAGCGCTGGCGGAATTCGCGTTGAATTGCGACTCCGGCGCGGAAATTCTCGCCAAGTGCCAGGAACTCGCCTGGCAGTCTGCACCGAGTTTGTTCGAGAGCAAAGCGTAATGCCGTCGCAGTCGCGCTCGGCATTCCAAACCACCCGTTTTCTGTTCTCATCTCGAATGGCTGTAGTATTTTGAAAATGCTCTAAATGAACGAAAAAAAGCCAATGCTGGAACCAGGCCGGAACGACGCGGGCAGGGGACAAACCGTGTTTGTTTCCCGAGTCCTTGCCGCCTTCATCGATAATTTCGGTATGGGCGGCGATGTTCACGGTCCTGTTTATTGCGGCAGTGCTTTTCGCGGCGGTTTTTTGGTCCATTCACTCCGCGCCTCCCAATTCGCTAACCATCACCAGCGGACCGCCGGGCAGCAGCTATGAACGCATCGCTCAACGCTATCGCGACATTCTTTCCAGCAATGGAGTGACCCTCAAAATCCTGCCCTCGGGTGGCTCGGTTGAAAACTTGAGTCGCTTGTCGGACCGAAAATTCGGTGTGGACATCGGATTTGTGCAAACCGGGCCGACGATCAATGAAAAAGGCGCAAAACTCTATTCCCTGGGCAGCATTTCTTATCAACCACTTTTGATCTTTTACCGCAGTTCAGCGCCGGTCCGATTGCTTTCGGACCTCACCGGAAAACGTTTGGCCGTGGGAGCGGTAGGCAGCGGCACCCGTACTTTGGCGATGACCTTGCTGCAAACCAACGGCGTTAGTGCGGACGCGACCACCACTTTTCTGGATTTGGACGCTGAGTCGGCCGCGAAAGCCTTGCTGGAGGGACAGGTGGATGGAGTTTTTCTCATGGGCGATTCCGCCTCCTCCCAAACGATGCGCACGCTGTTGCACGCGCCTGGCGTCCAAATGTTTGATTTCCTGCAAGCCGATGCCTACACGCGCAAATTTCATTACCTGAATAAACTCCAACTCCCTCGCGGCGCCATTGATTTTGGCCAGGACGTTCCCGCCCACGACATCAATTTGATCGGCCCAACCGTGGAACTGGTGTCGCGGGCGAAATTGCATCCCGCGCTGAGCGATTTGCTGCTGGAAGCGGCGCGGGAGGTGCACGGCGGCGCCTCGTTGCTTCAGCGTCAAGGCGAATTCCCTGCGCCGCTCGAGCATGATTTGAAAATCAACCCGGAGGCCCTTCGCTATTATAAATCGGGCAAGACCATTCTTTATCGGTCCCTGCCGTTTTGGCTGGCCAGCCTGTTGAACCGTGTGTTGGTGGCGTTCGTGCCGGTCATCCTGCTATTGATACCGGGTTTGAAAGTGATTCCCTCGGCTTACAAATGGCGGACGCAACTGCGCATTTACCGGTGGTATCGAAGCCTGCTGCGGCTGGAGCGCGATTTGTTTGGCGACCTCTCGTCTTCAAACCACCGTGAGGAATTGCGCCGCCGCCTGGATGAAATTGAAGAGTCGGTAAATCGAATGAAAGTCCCGGCTTCCTTCGCGAATCAGTTTTATGCGCTGCGCGAGCATATTGGCTTTGTGCGCGAACGCCTTGGCAATCAAGGACCAACAGGATAATTACGATCAAAAGAGAAAGGATTACGACGACTACAAAAAGCAATTGATTGATCAGAATTGTAATGAATAAATTAAATGAAAAACGATGATGTTTTCGGAGTCCTTCGAAGGATGCAGGATCTTATAGAGTTTCAAGGCATAAAGATCGATGACGTGAATCAGCGCAGCATATTGGGAAATACTCCGCTGCACATCGCTGCCGTTGGGGGTGATGTGCGGGAAGGCGAATTATTGCTAAAGTCAGGGGCCGATCCTAACGTTCATGGCGAATACGGAAATACTCCGCTCCACGAAGCCGTCGGGCAAAGGAATTACCAGTTTGTAAAATTGCTTTTGGCTCATGGTGCTTCTAAAGACTTACGAAACGAAGATGGACGTACACCGATGGACGTAGCAAAAGTATACAATGACGAGTTGCTTGAGGGATTACTTCATTGAACGCGCTTTCTCAAAGAATATCATTTCGATTGAACTCGACACACCAACCGTCGCATGCAACGTGCCAATGAAAATGAACACCGGAATGGCTTCTCAACCGATAGAAGAATGTCCGCGCCACGCGTGGCGTAGGCTTTCCAGCCTACGGGTTCGGGGAACTTTCCAGTTCCTGGCGAGGACCGTATCCCGATGCGCCCCTGTGAAATTTACCCCATTGAATTTTTAGTTGCTCTCGGCGATTTAATTCACTTGAATTCGCCTTCAGTCGCGGAAAATTACGAAATAGAAATTTATGAAAGTCATTATCTTGGCCGCTGGTTATGCCACTCGTTTGTATCCGCTGACGCTCACGCAACCCAAGCCGCTGCTGCCCGTCGCGGGGAAGCCGATGGTGGAATATGTCCTCGATAACCTCGCGCCCATCGGCGGGATCGATCGCATTTACGTGGTCACCAACGCGAAGTTCGCCGGGCATTTCCAGAAATGGGCGGACAACTATCAGCAGACGGAATCCAAGTTTGATTTCACCATCGTCAACGACAACTCGACCGATGACACCAACAAGCTCGGCGCCATTGGTGATATTCATTACGTCTTGAAAACCCAAAACGTCGATGACGACATCATTGTCGTGGCGGGCGATAATTTGTTCAGCGAGAAACTGGAGGGCTTTGGAAAATTTGTGGCGGAGAAAAACGCACCTGTGCTGGCGGTTTACGACGTCGGGAATCTCGAGGAGATCAAGAAATACAATTCGATTTCAGTGGATGGGGCAGGGCGCATCACGTTTTTCGAGGAGAAACCGAAAAACCCGACGAGCACCATCACGGGCATCGCCCTGTATTATTATCCGAAAGCCTCGCTCGCGCTCATCAAGCAATACATGGCCGAAGGCAACAATCCGGATCAGCCCGGGCGCCTCGTGCAATGGCTGTATCCGCGGACTCCTTTTTACACGTGGCGCGTGCCCGGCATCTGGTACGACATCGGGTCGAAGGAGACCTTGGAAGAAGCGAATAAAATCTTCGCGAAGCGTTAGTGGCACGGGCATCTTGCCCGTGCGACCCAAACAACACCGAAGTCAGAGCAGAAGAAGCTCACGGTCAAGACCCGCGTGCCATTACGCCTTCCGGGTCAGTACTTCATGCGCGACCGTGAGGAGCCTCTCGACGGTATAAGGCTTTGGGACGAACGCACTGATGTTCCCATCCTCGGGAATGTCCTTTGCGCTTTTGTTCGGCACGCTGCCGCTGGCCATGATGATCCTCAACGCGGGATTGATTTTCTTTAATGCGATGCAGGTAGCATGGCCGTCCATGAAAGGCATGTCCGTGTCGGTGATGACAAGGCTGATGTCATTTCGTTTTTCGGTATAGAGCGTGACCGCCTCGAGACCGCTGTTCACCGTGAAAACGCGGTAACCATAATTCTCCAGCGCCGCTTTGGTGATTTCGCAGATGGAAACTTCGTCATCGACCACCAGTATTCCCTCGCCGTTGCCGGTGGGTAGTCGGGCCAGTTTCGGTTCCGTTGCCGGCTCCACGACCTGGCTGAGCGCGGGAAGATAAATATCGAAATGAGTTCCCTGGCCAACCTGACTTTTGACAGTGATGAATCCGCCGTGAGCTCTGACGATGTTCAGCGACGTGGAAAGGCCGAGACCGGTGCCCTTGCCCAGTTCCTTGGTGGTAAAGAACGGTTGGAAAAGTTTTTCCAACACTTCCGCCGGCATGCCAGTGCCCGTATCGGAAACTGTCAGGAGCAGATAAGGGCCCGGGATGGCGTCGGGATAAATTTGCGTGCAGGTTTTATCGAGTTGAATGTTTTCGGCGCGGAGCGAAAGCTGGCCGCCCCTGGGCATGGCATCGCGAGCGTTGATGCAGAGGTTCATCATTACCTGGTACAACTGCGTGGGAAAACCCGAGACGGGCCAGAGGTCTTTCGTTACCTCTACTCGCACGCGAATCGTTTTCGGAAACGCATCGCGCGCGATTTTTTCCATCTCGCGCAGGAGGAGCTTGATTTGCACCGGGCTTTTTTTTCCCTCCACACCACGCGCGAAGGCGAGCACCTGGCGGAGCATGTCGGCGCCGCGGCGGGCGCTGGTTTCAATGGTGGTCAATACCTGCTCCGACTCGGCATTGAGCGGTTCCGAGCGCAGATAACCGCAGCCCATGAGCACCGGGACGAGCGCGTTATTCAGATCGTGCGCAATCCCGCTGACGAGCGCGCCCAGGCTTTCCATCCGTTGCATTCGGAGAAAACGGGCCTCCATCTGTTTTTCGCGTTCGGCGCTTCGTTGCAACTCGATCTCGGACTTTTTGCGCCGCTCGCGTTCCTCGGACGCCTGCAGAATGGCCCGCACCGCCGATACCAGGCGCGCGGGGCGCTCCTTCAAGACATAATCCGTGGCGCCTCGTTTGAGACATTCGATGGCGGTCTCCTCTCCAATGGTCCCGGAAAAAAGAATGAAAGGCATTTCCGCGATTTTTTCCCGGGTCAGCGTCAGGGCCTTTAATCCGTCGAACGACGGAAGGGAGAAATCGGAAATCACCAGATTCCATTTCATTTTATCCAGGGCCGCCTCGAAATCTTTTCGCGTTTCCACGCGATGCACTTCACAGGAAATCTTTTCGTCTGCCAGCATCAGGGTGACAATTTCCGTGTCATACGGATTATCCTCCAGGTGCAAAATCCGCAGAGGTTCGGCTTGCGATGTGTGGCTCATGGTCAATCCTGCTTCCCGATGCTCCCGGGCGGAGGCTCGTTTATCAATGCCCAAAAAAACCCCAGTTGCTTGATGCACTCAACGAACTTTTGGAAATCCACCGGTTTCACGACGTAGGCATTCACGCCCAGTTCGTAACTTCGGATTAAATCCTGTTCCTCGCGCGAGGATGTGATCATCACCACAGGCACGTGTTTGAAACGCTTGTCCTCCCTGAGTTGCCGAAGCGTTTCGAGGCCATCCATGCGGGGCATTTTCAAATCGAGCAGAATGACGGCGGGAATTCCGTTTGAATGGTCCGCAAATTTCCCGCGCCGAAACAGGTAATCCAGCGCCTCGACCCCGTCCCGCACAACCACCACTTCATTGGCGAGGTTATATTCATCGAGCGCGCTCAGCGTGAGCTCGATGTCGTTTGAATTATCTTCAGCTAACAGTATGCGTTTTAGTGGACTCATGTGTTTGGGTTTTGTTGGACAGCGAAAAATAGAAGGTCGCGCCCTGGTTCAATTTGCCCTCCGCCCTGGTGTGGCCGCCGTGCCGGTGAATGATCCCGCGAACGTTGGCCTGGCTGGCCTCCCGTAAGTAGAGCGGTGTGCACAATCCCGCCGCCGGCAATCCCATGAGGATCGGGATAATTATCGACCAACCCAAGCCCGCGCGGTTTAAATTTTTAACCTGCGAATTCATTCCACATGCTTCCCTCGCCGACCCCAAGAGCGCGCCCCTGCGCCGCTAATCTGACAAGAAGAAGATACCCACCGATTGAACAATAGGTCCAAAAGCCCTCGTGGCCAAGCAATCAAAGGCTATTTCTTCGTCCGTTCAATAAAGTAGATAAAACGCATTCGTCGGGGTCATCCCGATTTCTTGGGAGAATACTAGCCAACCCGTTTGAAGGCAACGGCTAAGGTTGGCAGATTCGCTTTTTTTTGATTTCCAGATTCGCCTCAGGTTTCACACGGCCCGATCCCCGATCCCGGTCAACCCTTGAATTCCCGTGAGATAACCCGCCCGAAAAGTTGGATATTTGAAACAATAGCCGAGCTCCGTCTTCAACTTCTGGTTGGAGATCTTTTTGTTCGTGATTCCTCGTTTGCGCGTCGCGTCGGCATTTTCGGGCACCGAGCCAGGCATCGGCTTGCCAAGAGTGGCTGCGAGCCAGGAAAAGAAATTGAACTGGCTGACGGGTTCGTCATCCGCCGCGTTATATATTTCACCGCCTCGCCCACATTCGAGAGCGGCGATGACGCAGCCGATGACGTCGTCACGGTGAATCATATTCAGGATGCGCGCGCCGTCGCCGTCCAGGCGTGCGGCGCCTGCGAGGAATTGCGCAAACCAATGTCCGCGCCCCGGTCCGTAAATGCCCGCCACGCGCAAGACCATGGCCGGGAAATTTTTCTGTTGCGCTCCGGTGAGCAATTCGTTTTCCGCCTGCAACAACACGCGCGCAGTTTCTGCGGCCGGCTCGGTGGGACTTTTTTCGTCCACGAGCGAGCCGTCATTTTGCCCATACACACTCGTGCTGCTGGTGTAAACAAACCTCGGCGTGCCGGTGTTTCGCCGGCCGGGCCCACCCGCGGGCGCCAGCCACTCAATCAAATTCCTCATCCCATCCAGATATACCCTTTGATAGTTTTCCACCCCACCTCCACCCGAAGCCACGCAGTTCACTACCCAATCAAATTCGCGCGGCAGCCTGGCCAACTCGGCGGGTTGGGTTATATCTGCAAACAAAGGTTTGATCCCTACAGCCTGCAATGCGGTGGCGGAGGATTTGTTTCGGCGCAACCCGGAAACATCGTGGCCCTGGCGTGCCAGTTCCGCTCCGAGCGGCAGGCCCACATAACCAGTGCCAACGATCAACACGCGCATGGCTAGAGTTAAACGGAAAGCTGCGGAGACGCAAAGGCGATAGTGGCACGGGCGTCTCGCCCGTGCGTTTCAAACCTGATGATAGTGACGAAACAGAAGCTCACCGCCGAGACGCCCGTGCCACTAAAGACGAATCAAAGATTCTTTGTTCCAAGGCGGGTTCGTGGTAAATTACCCGTTCTAAAATGAGCAGTGTCGCATCACCTGAACCTGTAGCGAGCAGGGCCCGGTCGGCTTCCAACCGAACCGTGCCGGAACTGCTTGCGCCGGCGGGCGATTGGGAATGCGCCAGGGCGGCCGTGGAAAATGGCGCGGACGCCATTTATTTCGGCCTGGATAAATTCAACGCCCGCATGCGCGCTCACAATTTCACCGACGCCGATTTGCCGCGGCTCATGCAATTTCTTCATCAACGCGGCGTGAAGGGCTACGTCACGTTCAACACGCTGGTGTTCGAAAACGAACTCGCCGATGCGGAAAATTATTTGCGCACCATTATTGCGTCCGGTGTGGATGCCGCCATCGTGCAGGACGTGGGCATTGCCCGGAAGATTCGCGCGCTGTCGCCGGATTTTCCGATCCACGCATCCACCCAAATGACCATCACCAGCGCCGCAGGCGTTGAATTTGCCCGCGACCTGGGTTGCAACCTTGTCGTCCTGGCGCGCGAATGTTCGATCAAGGAAATTGAGAAAATCCAACTAATATTAAATGACGAATTTCGAATGACGAATGGCATGGATTCGCCAGCCGAGCCCGCCACTGCGATTCGTCATTCGTCGTTCCCCCTGGAAGTCTTTGTTCACGGCGCCTTATGCGTCGCCTATTCCGGCCAATGCCTCACGAGCGAATCCCTCGGCGGCCGCTCAGCCAACCGCGGTGAGTGCGCGCAGGCGTGCCGGATGCCCTATGAATTGATTTCCGACGGCAGACTCGTTTCGTTGGGTGACAGAAAATATTTGTTGAGCCCGCAAGACCTGGCTGGCCTGGAAGTCTTGCCGGAATTAATCCGCGGCGGCGTCGCGTCATTAAAAATTGAAGGCCGTTTGAAAACGCCGGAATATGTGGCGAACATCACGCGCGTGTACCGCGAAGCCCTCGATAAATTGCAGAGTGAGAACGGACAATCCGGCGAAAATTCACCCGACGCTGGCAAATCGCAAATCGCAAATCGTAAATACGATCTGGAAATGGCTTTTTCGCGCGGGCTTTACACCGGTTGGTTTGGCGGCATCAACAACCAACAACTGGTTCATGCCCGCTTCGGAAAAAAGCGCGGTGTTTTCCTGGGTGAAGTTGAAACGGTTTTGCGCGATGGCGTGGTGATCAATCTCGCCGGCCCATTGAAGCCGGGCGACGGCGTAGTGTTCGACGCCGGCAAACCGGAAGGAAAAGAAGAGGGCGGCAGAGTGTACGAAGTCCGTCCGGCCTCCGGACGCGCTGACAAACCGGCGAAACTCGAAATTCGAAATTCGAAATTCGAAATTCGATTTGGCCACGGTGACATCGACTTCAACCGCGTTCACGCGGGCGATAAACTCTGGAAAACCAGCGACCCGGAACTTGATCGGCATTTGCGGCAAAGTTTTGCGGGCGACGCGCCAAAATTCCAGCGGCCGATTGAAATGGAAGTCCATGGTGCGGTTGGAAAGCCGCTGACCCTGATTGTGCGCGACGAACACGGGCACATCGTTCAAATGGATTCCGCGATGCCTTTGGCAAAGGCCGAGAAGCAGCCTATGGGCACGGAACGTTTGCGCGAGCAACTGGGCCGCCTCGGCGGCACGCCCTTCAAATTAGGCGAGTTGAAAAATCTGCTGGCAGGCGAAGTGTTGTTGCCCATCAGCGAGTTAAATCGTTTGCGGCGCGAAGTGGTCACGTCGCTGGAACAACAGCGCTCTCAGCCAAAACGCTGGACCCTGATTGAACACGCAACACGCAATACGCAACACGCGACGGCCGCAAGCGCATCGGCCGACCCAAGGCTGATCGTTCTGGTTCGCAACCTCGCGCAACTCGAAGTCGCGCTGAAAGCCAGAGTCGAAACCGTTTATTGCGAATTCGAGAACCCGAAAAAATATCGGGATGCCGTCGCAGCTGTTCGCGCTTCGACAATGCCCTCGCGGCCCGAAATTTTTGTGGCTCCGCCGCGCATTTTCAAAACCGGCGAGGAATGGACGCTGGAACAGGTGCGCTCCTGCGACGCGGATGGTTACCTCGTCCGCAATTACGATCACTTGAACTTTTTTGCCGGCGACCGGCGCGTCGGAGATTTCTCGCTGAACATCGCGAATCATTTTTCCGCGGATTATTTCAAAAATAAATTTGGATTGGAGCGCGTGACCGCGTCGTATGATTTGAATTTTCAACAGCTCGAAGCGCTGTTGCAGGGAGCGCCGCCGGAGTGGTTTGAAATCACCATTCATCAGCACATGCCGATGTTTCACATGGAGCACTGCGTGTTTTGCGCTTTCCTTTCGAGCGGCACGGATTACACCAACTGCGGCCGGCCCTGCGACCAGCACGATGTCAAATTGCGCGACCGCGTGGGTATGGAACATCCGTTAAAGGCAGACGTGGGTTGCCGCAATACCGTTTTCAATGCGCTCGCGCAAACCGGTGCGGAATACGCGGAACGCATGCTGGCGCTCGGCGTAAGGAATTTCCGAATCGAATTCCTGAACGAAACGCCGGAGCAGGTGGACCAGACCATTTCCAAATACCGTCAGCTTTTGCGCGGGGAAATCTCCGGCACGGATCTGTGGCGCGAGTTGCGCCTGATGAATCAACTCGGCGTGACGCGCGGCCAAATGGCCGGCGCACGCCTGTGAGAGGTTACGGCCCGACCAGTACCCGATAAAAGCGGGCCGGATTGGTCGTGTTGGGATCGGAAATCAGGAAATTGTTCACCGGCGGGTTGGTGACGAGGAGAATGCTCCAATTCGTGGACTTCAGGTTCGTGGAAGTCTGAATCGTGTAATTTTGACCGGAGAAACCGGAAACCATAAATTGAAATTGCCCGTTCGATCTCCCGGGCTGGCCCAGCACCGGGGGCGCCGGGGGCGGATTGATGGTCAGCGAGTAGCTTTGATTGGTCGAGGCACTGCTGCCGTCGGTCACGTGCACCGTGAAATTAAACGTGCCGTTGGTGGTCGGAGTGCCGTTGATCGGGCCGCCTCCAAAGAGTTGTAGTCCCGGAGGCAGGCTTCCCGAATTCAGGGTCCAATTGAAATTGCCGCTGCAGCTCGTGGCGAAGAGCTGGTTCGAGTAATAAACGCCGACTTGGCCGCTGTAGAGGGGCGATGGCGTGAGGACCTGGATTCCGCCGCAAGGCATGACCGTGAAATTGGCAATACCGTTGTTGTTCGTGATATTGACGCCCTGGTTTCCCGGGCATTCATAATTGCCAGGGCCGAAAATGTCATCGAGGCTGTTCTGCCCGCCCTGGCAATTGACATTAATGCTCCAACTTCCGTTGGCGACATTCAACGAATAATTGCCACTATCGTCCGTGTTCACCTGCGCCTGGAAATTCGCGCCATTGATGACCGCCTGGGCGAAGATCTGCACATTGGCGACGGGGTTGTTGGTGCTGTCCTTGAGGTGACCAGAAATGTGATTGGTGGCGATCAGGGCGGTGAAATTAACGAGCAACGCCTGGCCGGGGACGAGATTTGTTCCGCCATTCTGGCTAAAGTTGAATGCGGGCGATGAAAAAATGTAATTGGCGGGATTGCTGTCATTCCCAACTTGTATTTGCCATCCGGTGCCCGCGCTGCCAAAGGCGCCGGCAAAATAATTCCCTGCTGTGTCGGTGATGGCACTTTGCTCATAAACATTGTCGCCGCCGGAGCTGGACAAATTGATGCCGGCCATCGGTTGGTTGGAGCCATCTTTTACGCTGCCATAAAAAATTGCATTGGCTTTGGGAAATGCGATGGTGACGCTGGACACGCTTCCGGTCGTGGCGTCCACCTGCACTTTGTTTTGTGGGCGCAGGTAATCATGGAAGGCGATTGCCTGGTCGGAGGATTCAATCTTCCACTGGTTGGACGTCACGCCCGCGGTGAAATTGCCGTTGGTGGCGGTAAAGGCAATCGTCAGCAGTCCATCCTGGGTTTGCACCGGCAACAGGATTCCCGGCAGGCCAAGCGCGGAATTGCTGGCGTCAACAAAACTGCCTGAAATAGTCCGGTCGGCTGAAATCAAACTCAGATTTGTGCTGAGATTCACGCCGCCGCCAAGGGTTATGTTGACCGATCCGGCGTTCGCGACAAAATTGCTTTTGAAAGCGACCAGCACGTAATTCCCGGGAGGAGCGCTGATTTGATAATTGCCCGAGTTATCCGCCGCCACGCCGCCCTGCGGATTCAGGTTGTTGTTGCCCGCTGGTTGAAAAAGCAACACCACGGCGTCTGGAACATTCGTGCCATTCGCGATAACACTCCCGCTTAACGATTGCGCATAGGGAACGTTCGTGAGGGTGAACGAATTCGTCAGCGGTGTAAAATTCCCAAACGGGCTGGAAACCACGAAAAGATATTTCCCGATGATGGTCTGTTCGAAACCGCTATTAGGGAGATTCAACACGGAAGTGATTTGTCCCGCCGTCGCATCGGTGTCTCCGGGAACATTCGCGTTCGTTATCGCGGTCGCGCCATCCTGAAACACGCTCGCGTGGCCGTCGGTCAGCTTGAAGCCCTGCCACAGGATATCGCCGGCATCCACGACGCCATTCCCGTTGGCATCGAGAAATTTCTGAACAAGAACAGTTTCGCCATTGGTCAGGCCAGCCACTTGAAAGGTAATATTGCCGCTATACGTATTGCTGACGGCGGAGGGCGTGATGGTTAGAGCCGCAGCTGGGGCCTTTACGGTTGATGCGGCCACAATAAACAAAAAAGCGAGGCGCCAGCAAAAGTTCTTCATAGTTGTCATTTTCTGAGTAAAAAACTGATTGTCGAGACATCCTTTTGGCAGCAGATGACCTGCCAAATTGAAAATTGAAAGTTGTTGCTGAGAAGAGGCTTAGGCTCAGAAACGAGCGGACGCCAATTGTTTCGCGAGTCGAATCGCGGAAATCATCGAGGAGGGATCGGCGATGCCCTGGCCGGCGATGTTGTAAGCCGTGCCATGGTCGGGCGAGGTGCGGATGAAAGGCAGCCCGAGCGTCCAGTTCACGCCCGTTTCAAAGCCGATGAGCTTCAACGGGCACAAACCCTGGTCATGATACATCGCCACGACCGCATCGTAATCGCCGCGATAGGCGTGATAAAAAAGTGTGTCCGCGCTGAAGGGCCCGAGAGCGTCGATCCGTTTTCGTTGCGCCGCGAGAACCGCGGGAGCGACGGTGGTCTTTTCTTCGCTGCCTATTTCACCGCCTTCGCCCGCGTGGGGATTGAGCCCGCACACGGCCACGCGCGCGCGCGGCAAGCGAAGATCCCGGCAGGCTTGGGCCGTGAGTTCAATCGCGAGCTCGATTTTTTCTCGGGTCAATTGTTCCGCAACCATTTTGAGCGGAATGTGGGTGGTGGCCAGGGCGACGCGCAACCAGCGCTGGCGCTCATCATGACCAAGCAACATCATCACGGTCCGGTCGGTGCCGGCGAGTTGCGAGAGAAATTCGGTCTGCCCGACGAACGCGTGGCCGGCGCGAATTATGTTTTCTTTGCTGACCGGCGCCGTGACCATGGCGTCCAACTCGTGCCGCAGACAGCGTTCCGCCGCCTCTTTCAACCACGCCATGGCCGCGCGGGCGGCGGCGGGCGAGCCTTCGATGAGATCGGGCGGCAAGCTGTCCCGCAGGGGATTGAAAACAGAAATGCGCCCGGAAGATTTTTGGTCCCGATAATCCGCCAGCGGCAGCTTGAGATCGAGTTGCAGGTTGGTTCGCCGCACGCAATCACCGTCGCCAATGATGAGATAACGCGCGTCGTCCAAGGGCGCCTCTTTGGCCAGCGCCTTCAAAGTCACCTCGGGCCCGATGCCGGTGACATCACCGAGTGTAATGCCAATCCACATGTCGAATGATGAAGGAGAGCCAGGGGACGGTCCCGGCTGTTCGCCAATTAATAAGGGAACTCGCGAATGAACGTTTTCTTTTTCAGCTTCTCAATCCACTGTTGCAGCAAGCGGGTTTGCTCTTTTTGCAGGAGAAGTTTTTCGACCTCGTCACGCACTTCCGGCAGGGGTTTCACATGCGCCTCATGTTTGTCCTCCACGAGCATGATATAAAATGCGCCAGGAGTCTCGATGACGCCGCTTTTTTCGCCCGGTTTCATTCAGTTTGCCCAGGATTTCTTCCGCGAGCTTGCGGGTCTGGGTGGTATCGGCCTCGGGGGCATTCGTCAGGACGATCATCCGCAACTTCACCCTGTCCTCTTCCTTGAAATCGTCCTTGTGCTCAACGTAATACGTTTCGACTTTGTGGGGCGAAATCATGATGGCGGAGGAAATATTTTTGTAGCGCATCTGTTCGACGATGAAAGTGTCCTTGTAATCCTGGCGGGCTTTTTCGTAGGTGACCCCTTCCTGCTGCAGCGTCTTGGTGAACGTAATGCGGTCGGAGTACTTGCCCTTGATGTAAGCTTCAAACTGCTCGTCGATAATGCTCTCCGGCAGGTTATAACCGGCGGTTTGGAATTCGTGCAAAATCAACTGGCGCTGCTGGAGTTCCTCGAGATTTTCTTTGTAAAGGTCGGCAAGTTTTTTGCGCAAAACGTCCGGTTGATTTCCATATTCCTGGCGCACTTGCAGCGCGGCGCGCCCGCTGGAGTCATCGACCTCCTGGAAGGTGATGATGGAATCGTGAACAATGGCATCAATGCCGTTCACCAGTTCGGCTTCGGCCCTGAATCCGAAGCCGGTTAATATTGCCACCGCCAGAATCGCGCAAAGAAATCTCATTGAGTTTTCGGGAGTGTAGCAGCGAGTGCGAGCGGGTCAAGCGTGGCGGGAAAAAGGCGGTGTGACGGGGTGCGATTAAAAGTGGGTGAGAATTTCCCCAATAAATTCGCGTATTGAACCTCTGAACCATGATAGGATTCGCAACTTCCGTCTCCCTCGCCCCCATCGGGGGACTTGAGTTGCTTGGGAAGCAACGAAAGGTTTGCCGGTCACGACAGCGACAGATCCATAATGAGGGAACACACTTTGCAAGAGCGGGAGCTCCATCCGCTGGAAGCGGAGGCCCGCCGAGGGCCGAGCGAGCGGGGGCGAGCGAGTCATTGGGCTGGGGTGAGGAGGCCCTTAGCCGGAGCTATGCAGTTGGCTTTGGGGAGCGCACGCGTCTCGCGTGCTGCCGACGGCGTCCCGCCAGAGGCTTCGTGCCCACCATTTCGGCCCACCATTCGGTTCAGCAAGATGGAGAGACGACGTTTGCGGCGAGACGCCGCAAACCACACGCCGGAGGCGTATGCTCCCCAATTCCTATCGCATGGTTCCGGCTTAGGGTTCATGGGGAGGTGGTACTCAGGCTTAAGCGCAAGACTATGATTACGCGTTGCCGAATGCCATTCGGCGAAACAGCAGAGTGCCACTCTGCGCTACATTGCCTCCCTGCCGCTTTTGGGTCAGGAAGTGCCCTGCGCCTCACTCCAACGTACCGCGTAGCGCACCAAATCGGTGGCGGTGATGAGGCTGAGTTTCTCTTTGATTTTCGCCCGATGCACTTCCACGGTTTTCACGCTGAGACTGAGGTGTTGGGCTATTTCCTTGGTTCCTTTGCCCTGGCCGATCAATTGAAATACTTCAAATTCACGGTCGGACAATCGCGTGACCGGCGAGGCAGTTTGATCCGGACGGCGGCCGGAAAAGGTTTCGAGGATGCGCGCGGACATTTTTTCGCTCACGTAAATCTGTCCGGTGAGCACCTGGCGGATGGCTTGCAGCAGTTTTTTGCCGCCTTCCTGTTTCATGATGTAACCGCGGGCGCCCGCGCGGAGGACGCGTTCGGCATAGAGCGCCTCGTCGTGCATGGAGACGATGAGGATCGGCAATTCCGGCTTTACGGCGCGGATGTCCTTGATCAATTCCAACCCGTTTTTATCCGGCAACGAAATGTCCACCACGGCCAAATCCAGTTTTTGTGCGACGACGATGTCGAGTCCTTGTCCGCCGGTATCGGCTTCCGCGACTACTTTCAGGTCGGGCTCGTTATCGATCAATTGCGCGAGCCCCTGGCGCATCATGGGATGGTCATCCACGATCAGGACGCGTTTGGCGGCGCTCTTAGCTTTTCCGGACATGGTTCTTTTTCGGTTTTGAGATGGAGCCGTTTTGCGGCATGGCGCAGGTGACGTTTATGCCGCCGCCATTATTGGGTTCGATGGCAATGGTGCCACCAATCATCCCGGCGCGCGATTGCATAATCCGCAGGCCCATGCCTTTATTTTTTGAAGCGCGGCGGGGAAATCCTCCGCCGTTGTCGCTCACTTTCAAAACCACCCGCCCACGCACTTTGCGCAGGCTGATGACCAGCCGGCGGGCTTTGCCGTGCTTGATGGCGTTGGAAACCGCTTCCTGCGCGATGCGGAACAAATGGGTGGCGGCGGCGTGATCGTGTATTTCCACGGGCTCAGCAAAGTCGCAGTCGCATTGGATGCGGAAAATCTTCTCGGTATTGGTGGCGAGTTCGTGCAACGCGGACGCGAGTCCCTCCGATTCAATGGTCACCGGTGACAGTCCCCGGGCGAGTGAACGGGTATGGCTGATTGCGGCGCGGACGTGACTGGCGATGTCGCTGACCTGTTTGGCGTGCGTCTTGGATTTTAACGCGATTTTTTGCGCGAGGACCTGGCTCATCAATTCGATTCCCGCGAGGTGCTGGCATAGACCGTCGTGCAGGTCCTGGCCGATGCGCCGTTGCTCGCGGTCGCTGATTTCAAGGATTTCTTTTTCGAGTCGTTTGCGTTCGGTGATGTCGCGGATGAAGCCGGTGAACATCCGGCCGGTCGCGAGTTTCACTTCACTCACGGACAAATCCATCGGGAAGGCGGACCCATCCTTGCGCCGGCCGGTGACTTCCCGGCCAATGCCAATGATTTTTGCATGGCCGGTGCGGAGGTAATTCGCCAGGTAACCGTCATGGGATTCACGGTGCGGCGAAGACATGAGGACGCTGACATTCCGGCCGATGAGTTCGCGCGCGGAATAACCAAAAATGCCTTCCGCCGCCGCATTCACGGATTCGATTATGCCCCGCGGGTCAATGGTGATGATGCCTTCGACGGCCGTTTCGAGAATGGCGCGGAGCCTTTCCTCGCGGTCTTTAACGGCGGCCTGGCTCAGCGTTTGTTGTGTGCTCAATTCTCTTGCGTGAGTCGCGCGGACACCGGCGCGCGCTGACTCCAACGCTTTCAGTCGCGCAATTAATTCGGC
>Ga0193718_1000140_pt1 | contig 16615 bp, 13 predicted proteins | sample U2a1metaG_FD_144918 | JGI IMG/M metagenome (GOLD analysis project Ga0193718, IMG submission 144918) | Soil microbial communities from a riparian zone of the East river system, Colorado, United States - U2a1 | ecosystem: Environmental > Terrestrial > Soil > Riparian zone | place: USA: East River... | reverse complement strand
CCGCTCTCATGCGGGGTGAATTTTGCCTGCCAATGCCGGCCATCATTCGAGGTGACTTGCAGCACGCCGGGCTTGGACGCCGATGCCGCGGGAGCGCCCCTGATTCCCAGCCAGTTGTGCCATTCCTTGCCGTTAAGCACAAATTCCGGTGTGTAAATATTTTCCGCCGACCATAGCTCTGCGTACGATTGCTGGCGGGCGGAGAATTGTTCGTCCGAAAGTTTATCGCGCCAGCCAAGATGATTCCAGTAAGCCACGTGAAAGGCTACCGGCACGAAGTTCGTCCACAGGCCGGAGGCGTTCTTGAGTTTGCTGAGCCACGCCTCCGCCGGGGGGCAACTGCTGCATCCCTCGGAAGTATAAAGCTCCACCAGCGCGGTTTGTTTTTCCGAACTTGCGAATTGGATCGGCGCCGAATACGCCGCAACCCCGGCTATCATCCACAAAAATAACGCCAATTTCATAATGGTAAAGGAATGTCGCGGATCACGCCGTTAACCTTACAACTAATTTTCCGCGTTGGAGATTTTTTCACGCTCCGTCGTTTCCATTGTTTCCTTCCGTTCAAAGACCCCGTATCCTCGTGCCCGTGTCAGTTCAGAATCGAATCGTAAAAGTTCAGAAACGCAACCGGGCGCTCGTCCGGTTTGATGAGGCACGGATTTGCCGCGCCATTTTTCGCGCCGCGGAATCCATCGGCGGTTTCCTTCAGGATTTCCTGCCCGGCATTAACGACAAGATTTTTGAAATGTGCCGCTCGGATGAAATGATCGCGGAGTTCGTCTCCAACACCGCCATCGTCTGCCTGAATGCAAATCCTCATCACCTGATTTCCAATTTTCCGCCGACCATCGAGACCATTCAGGACGAGGTGCTGCACGCCTTGCGCAGCTACGGTTTTCAAAACACCGCCGATGCCTACGAATGTTATCGTTGGGGCCGGCACTGGCTTCGTGAAGGGGCGATCTCGCAGGATAAATTCGTGGGCAACGGCTTTCCGCGCTCCACCATGGCAAAAACGCACGCCTGGAATCACCTTCGCGGTTGCGATACCGTTGTGCGCCTCAATGAAATCGTGCGCGAGGGCAAGATCAAGTCCCTGGCCGCCGAATCGCTCGAGGTCTATGAACGATCGTTGGATGAAGCAGCGGGCAAGGTGATTTCGCGCCTGAACGCAGGCGATAAAATTCGCGTGCTGTGGGTCAGCGGGCCGAGTTCTTCCGGCAAGACCACCACCACTGTCAAACTCACCGAGCGCCTCGAGAAACACGGCTTGCGTTTTCTGATGCTGAGCCTCGACGATTATTTTTGGCCGCTGGTAGAGCATCCGACCGATTGGATCAACGATCGCAACTACGAAACCCCCGAGGCGCTCGACATCCAATTGCTCAATGAGCATCTGCGGGCGTTGCTGGAGGGCAAGGCGGTCGAGAAACCCCTCTACAGTTTTAAGGAAGGCCGGCGCGTCGGGACCAAATCAATCAAGTTGGACGCCGGCCAGGTGCTCCTGCTCGATTGTTTGCACGGCCTGTATCCGCCCATTACCGAAGGCATCGATGCCTCGGCGCAATTCCGTCTCTACATCGAGAATCAGAACATGCTGTATGAGGGCGATGGCAGCGGCAAGAAACTCACGCGGTTCACGGACCTGCGGTTGATTCGCCGGATGCTGCGCGACTCGCGGCATCGCAATCACAGCCCGTTGCGGACCATCCTCCACTGGCATTACGTCAGGGCAGGGGAACTGTTCAGCATTATTCCCCTGAGCGGGTCAGCCGATTTTGTTATCAACGGCGGCTTCCCCTTCGACCTGCCCGCGCTGAAACCATTCTTTGCCGGGCCGCATGGCCTTTTGCCAAAGCTCGAGGACTTCGAATCTTATGCTGGTTTCCTCGACGCTCTCATTCGTTACGAGCACATCAAACGATTGCTCGAAACCGTCGAAGGCTTAACTATCGAGCAGGCTGCTGATTACAACATCATTCCGGGCGACGCCGTTATTCGGGAATTCATCGGCGGGAGCACGATCAAGATTCCGCATAATGAATAAGGGCTAAAAGCTCCAACCACCAAGTTCCAACATCCAGAGAAGCTCCAAATTTCAAAAGGAACCCGACGCGTGTTTGAGATTTGGAGCTTGGATGTTCTCTGGATGTTGGAGCTTGGCGCTTGGAATTTACGCTTTTGGGTTGTTACAAACCATTGGCAATCTTCGTAAGGCGTGCTAAATAACTTTGGTGGCACACGCAGATATTGAAACTCAAACCGGCACCGCACGATCACCCGGACCGTTCGGGCGCTTCTATTTGCAGGAACTGCTCAACAGCGGCGGTATGGCCGACATCTGGCTGGCGACCGATTCGAAAAACAAGCCCTATGCCTTGCGCCGGATGCTCGAGAGCTACAAGTGGAATTTTTTCGCCAAGCGCCGTTTCCTGCGCGGCTGCGAAATCCTCGCTACCATATCTGACAACGAAAACATCATTAGTTACGTCGAGCACGGCAAGATCAAGGGCCAGCCGTATCTGTTGATGGAATACGTCGAGGCCGAAAATCTGAAAGACCTTTATAACCAGCACGACCCGGTGCTGACCGAGAACGTTGCCCAAATCCTCATCGACATGGCGAGCGCGCTCGAACACATGCACGAAAACGGTTACATGCATCTCGATTTCAAGCCCGAGAATGTGCTCGTGACGCGCAACGGGGGAGTGCGCCTGGTGGATTTTGATTTGGCGCAGCCGATTGATGACAAGCCTCTCAAGCTTGCTAAAAACCCGGGCACCCCGGCTTACATGGCGCCGGAGCAACTGCGTGGCGAAGCTATAACGCATCGCGTCGATATTTTTGCGTTTGGCGTGGCGGCCTACGAATTGTTGACCAATCAAAAGCCGTTTCCCGGCGAGACTCCGGCGGAGATTTTAAGAAAGCAAATCGACCGCTCCAATTTCTTCACCCTGCGCCAGCTTAATCCCGACGTTCCGGCCAACCTGGAAAAAGTGATTCTGCGCTGCATCGAATCCGACCCGGAAAAGCGCCATCCCTTCGTGGGCGTCATGGCGAGAGAATTGAAAGCCGCGCTTTACGTCTGATCCCCACTTCGCAACGCTGGGAAGCCCAGCGCCGTGGAAACCAATTCCCGAGCGGCGATGCTCATGGCCTGACGGGAGGAGCGCGGACTTCAGTCCGCGTGTCGCTTAAATCAATCTCCAAAACGCGGAATGAACTCTGCACTTCCTCCTCGGCTAACGGTTGCCCCGTAAAACCGCGCTGGTGAACAGAATCGCCTGAAAAAGACTTGCTAATAACCTCGGGCGGACCTACGCTGCGGCCCATAATCCCTGAACAACGATGTTGATTCCCCTGCTCAACTTCGGCGGTAATTCCGAGGCTGCCAATACGCCCGCCCAGGCGCGAGCTGTGCCATCAGACGCACAGTTCTCAAACCAGTCCAAAGGAGTAAGGATTGCGGTGTCGATCAGAAGTCCACAGCGCATTATGAAACCCCACACCCCTAAAAGGCCATCAACCCCTGGCTTTACCCTGATCGAGCTTCTTGTCGTCATTGCCATTATCGCCATCTTGGCGGCCATGTTGCTCCCGGCCCTGGCGAGCGCCAAGGAACGCGCCAAACGCGCCACTTGTGTCAATCATATGCACCAAATGGGAGCTGCATTTTCGATGTACACGGGTGATTACGGCGACAAGGTTCCGCCTCCGAAATACACCGACGCGAACACGACCGGCACCGACGCAGCGTACGATGCTTACGATAATAATTTGCCTGGCAACGCGGGATTCAATCCAACCACTGATTCCTTTGGGCTCGGACGGCTTTTCGACGCAAGGACCGCTCCTACCGGAAAAATATTTTATTGTTTGAGCGGTACCGATCTCAAAGGACTTGGAACGGCTGCCGTATATAAGTCGGAGAGAACCTATGAACATTATTCCAAGGGCACGCAAGGCTGGCCGTATTGGCTCGTGGATGATAACGGCGCCACCGATGGAAGTGCGCGCGTGCGAACCGGCTACTCTTACGTCCCGCAATCCGCCTCCAAGCTTCTTGGCCGAAATCTGACTGCGCCGTACGGTGGGTCTTTCATGCCCCAGGCATTTGCGGTCAAGTCAACCGAATGGGGTGCCAGATACACAATCCTGGCTGATTTGCTGTATCGTTCTGACATGGTCACGCATCGTGCCGGATTAAAGAAAAGTATGGGCGTCAACGCGCTCTTCGGAGATATGCACGTCAATTTCCAGCATGACCCCGCGTTTTTCACGTCCACAGTTTGGAGTTCGTTGATGAATGGCCAGAACCTTCCCGGCGGACTTGAAGATAAGGAAGATAATTTTCGCTGGCTGATCCAGGCATTCAAGCCCTGAGCCGGCTAGCCGGCTTTGTAAATCTTACGCCGGCAGGGCGCGCTCCTACCTTCCGTCCGCGTCGCCCTAGAGTATTTGAAGAAAAACTGTAGCCATTCGGAGTGAGGATTTTTGGGTTCTGGCGAGGCTTCGGCGAAGGAGCAGGTTTGAAAAACCCTGTGACTGAGCCGAAACGACCTGTCCGCCATAGCCTTTTGGCGAAGGCGGAAGTCAGAACTCAAAAAGACCGCTCTGTTTTCTTTTTACGCGAATGGCTGCAGTTTTTTTGAAAATGCTCTAAATCAATTGCTTCGCCCGCGCCTGGAATTCGTTCAGGAAAACCTGTAGCAATTCCGTCGTCCGCCCGCGCCACATCGCCCCGATGATGACCGGCGGAAAGTCCGGCAGCGGCAAAACCTGGACGTTTTCCGGCAACCGTTTTTTGGGGATCGCCACCGAAACACCGATGCCCAGGCCGTTGGCCACGTAAGTCTCCACCAAATCCGCCGAACTGGCTTCAATGCTCGGAAACCAATCCACGCCGAGTTCGGTGAGTTTTTGCTGAAATTGTTTGCACAGCAATTCCCCCGGCGGCAGGCAGATCAACGGCTCATCAATCTTATCGCGCTTCCACAATTGCTCCGCCGAAGTCAGCCCGCTGCTTTTTTCCACCAGCAACACCATCGGCAACTCCATCAATTCGCGCGTATGAATTCCCACCGGCGCTTTTTTTTCAATCAACGTCACCGCGAGGTCAATCTCCTCCTTGGCCAGAAGATTTTCCAGATACACCGGGTAGCCCTCGCGCAGGGAAATTTTCAGCGTTGGAAATTTCTTTCTTAATCCGCGCAGCAAACTCGGCAAATGATCCCGCAGGATGATCGACGATGCGCCGATGCGAATATGGCGCGCCTCGCCGCCCTGCATCTCCGAGGTGACCTTTTCGATGTTCGAGAAAAAAGGGAATATGAACTTGTAAAGTTTCTCCCCGTCCGGCGTGAGCGCGAACGGCCGGCGGCGAAACAGAGTCACCCCCAGGTGCTCCTCCAACTGCGCCACCTGTCCGCTGATGGCCGGTTGCTGAATGCCGTAGGGAATGTTCCGCACCGCCTCCATGATCCCGCCGTGGCGCGCCACATAATAGAACAATTCCAAATGGTGAATGTTCATGAATTAAATTCCTCGTTACAGCTATCAAAGAAACGCGAAGCGGGAAAGAAACAATTCGTGAGTAACGTTCGGAGTTCCGCCTTCAGGCGGTCCGAAGCCCGATAATGCGCTGGTTTGAAAACACCGGCTTCGGCCCGTTATCGTCCTCGTCCTCGTCCTCGTCCTCGTCCTCGATTTTTACAAAAGATTTCGACGACGAGGACGAGGTGGAACTTCAAATTGAGCCCCTAAAACTCACACCGCAATTCCACCGCGCGTTCCAACCGCTCCAAATATTCGTGCCGCGAAATCGTCGAGCCTCCCATCTGCTTCGTCACCGGCGTCAGCATCTGGATATCCAGCAGCGCAAAATTCCTTTCCCGCAAATGCTCCACCAGTTTGCACAGCGCCACCTTCGAAGCGTTGCTCGCGCGATGAAACATGGATTCGCCCGCGAAAAATCCGCCAATGGCCACGCCATAAATGCCGCCCGCCATCTCGCCGTCCCGCCAGCATTCGAGGCTATGCGCATGACCCTGCTCATGCAGCCGCGAATAGGCCTCGATGAATTCAGCCGTGATCCACGTATCCGCCCGCCCCGGCGCGCGAGCAGCGCAGCTTCGAATCACTTGCGCAAACGCGCGGTCAATGGTGATTTGGAACACGCCTTTGCGCAGAATTTTTTTTAGACTTTCCGGCACGTGCAGCTTGTCCGGTTCCAAAATCGCCCGCGGGTCCGGCGACCACCACGAGATGGGCGAGACCGTCCAGGGAAAAATCCCGCTGCGATACGCCAGCAGCAATCGCTCCACGGACATGTCCCCGCCGATCGCCACCAACCCCTTGGAATTGGCCAGGCGCGCATCCGGAAACTGCAGGGCACGATCGAGAACAGTGATGGCCATTTTCAAATTTTCCGAACCCCTAAACCGTAGCAGCCGACGTAAGGAGGCTCTGACTTTCGCAAATTCAGACGTTTGACTTGCACAATCACGGGCCGCTGACCGCATCAAGCAACGCCCCCTGGAAATTCTGCGCGAGTTGCATCGCTCCCAGATGACGAACGTTTTCTTCATTCGGCGTGATATCCCACTTGCCCTCGTCCGGCGAGCCCAACAGGATCCAATTGCCCACGTAAATATCGTTCAACACCTGCAAAAGCCATTCAATTTCAGCCGCGCTCAAAGTCATCCAGGACGAAATATCGGTTTCGCGGAAACGCCTGCCATCCGCCAGGAAAGCCCGGACGAGCTTTTTATTTTCGTTCCGATGCTCCGCCAGCGCCTCATCGAGCAGCTTTTGATTTGTTTTATCCGTCGTCGCCGGAAATTTGCTCAGCGTCTGATGCGCCGCGGGAATCACCGGGTAAAGATTGAGAACGACCGCCAGCAATTTTCTTTCCCAGACCGTGAGGCGAAAAACATAATGCTCATTCTGGACCCGCAGGAGTTTCACTCGTCGCGCTCCATGGTGGCGTGCAGGCTGTATTTCTGGAGTTGATGCACGAAATGCTCCGCCTTTTCGAGACTCTCGCGGACCAGCACGCTCTTGCCCAGGTTATGCACCTGCTTCATGTGGAATTCCGCCTTGGATTTTTGCCAGCCGAACACCACCTGGAAAACATGCGTCACATAAATCATGAGATTCACCGGATCATTCCAGCAAATCACCACGTAACCGGGTTCTTTCTCCGACTTCGACTTCGATTCCTCGCCCCGCTCGAGGTCGGGCATCACTTCAGGCATTGCCGTATTGGCCATGCTGCAAAATAGGATAAAACCCCCCTTTCGCCAAGAGCCCCCGTTTTAAGCCACGCTATCCTTTATTCGACAGCGTCTCTTCAACAACACGCTCGGCAATGAAAATGCCAGGAAGGCGGTTGATGCTGTCCAGATTAATGCGGCGCAAATTACCATCACCCAATGCCAAATTTCATTATGCTGGACCGATAACCGCACCCGCTCATTTTGCAATATCCAATGAACCAATTGCTTACAAGCAATCGTAGTCAGGAACACGACACACGTGAACCACGCACAATAAAGGACAACTCTAAATGTCAATTTTGCAATAAGTTGTTTGGATTCTCGCGTCATAACAGCCGATCGCTAAACGCTCGATTTGAGATTAGCAATCTTCTTCCTCTTCCGCAATCTGCTCCGCGACATCGCATCGCACTCTCGCGTAAATGAGACCCACGGTGTGGCAGGGACGGCGCTCCCGCGCCGTCCCCGCTGGTAAAGCGGGCGGAACGAGCATTTCCAACGTGACGTTCAAAAGGGGAGAAACTGTGCGTGCGACGTCGCGTTGACTGGAGCCATTTAGATGCTGCTGGGTGCGGCGTGTGAAAGTGGCGCCGCGCCGTGAGTTGCTTCGGGCACACTACGAAATCGGGCGCCAAGAAAAAGCCCGCTGATAATGACGCACACCCCGATAAACATGCACCACGGATTGTAGGATGGATTTAAGCTGCCCGTAATGGACACATGCTCGCGTGTAGTCTCCAAAAGATGAGCTATCCGGCTCGTCAGAAACATATCGTGAACAACGGGCGCAAGAATGAGCGATGTGCCGCAAATAATACTGGTGACGGAAATGGCTTTCATAATTATTTCTTGGGCATTGTATTAAGAATTAATTCTGCGCTTTCCAAGCTTAACTCTCTCCTTATATAGCTGCCGGTTCATATATTGAAAGGCAAATTTGGCTGATTCTGCACCGGTTTTATTGGGCTCAAAGATCATCGTCTTCTTCCGCAGAATTGTCGACCGTCTCATATCGGACTTCTGCTCCAACTCGGGTTGTTACGAGGCGCGTAAATGCCGCCTAACGACCCAATATATGACCCGGCTTACGGGACGCTTGGATTGCCAATCATTCCTCCGCCCTCAATTTCCCGCCGTGCTGCTGTAAAACCCAGAACGTTTTTATATTGAATCCTGCTCCAACCATGTTTAGATACCCGCAAGGAGCGAAAGAAGGCCAACAGGGATGAAACTCGAGACCACAACGACCGAGCCCGCCAAAAATCCAGGCGCAAAACTCACGTCGAACGACACTGATTCAAACTCTCTTTCTCCTCTTGGGCATCAATCATCATACACCGCTCGTTATCAACGCATTCCAACCTATTCCAACCTATTCCACCAGGGGGTATCCCCATTCAATTCCCCCGATCGCGCAAAAACCGGTTTTTCCGGTTTTTTTTTGCGGGTTTTTGCGCTTTTTTGCGTCAGCACCCGGGCGCAATGTGACAGCACCACCAAAACGGCACCGAGCGCAAACCCTGGTGGCGCAGGTTTTCCAACCTGCGGGTTTACGGGACTTTCCAGTCCCGTGTCCTTCACAAAAACAAAAAATTACCAAACGAACCCATCTTGTGATCATGAATTATTTTATAACCACAACGGTTTATCCCCGCTCCGTACGAAACCGTCACGAAAAACGAACCCATTTCTCCGTAGGACAGGCATCTGTCCACCCGCCGCAGTATTTGCTACGGAGGACGGCCCTGTCTCCATATTCTCCCAGTTCACTCCGTCGGTATCAACAGCGTCGCCCGCACAACTTCGTTACCTTCGTTACCTTCTGTTCACCCGCATTCTGCCTTCTTCGTTGGGTAATAGTTTGCTTTTTTGGTGCGAATCAACGATTTCTGAACGGTTCTTGCTGCATTACGTCCAAGGTATGTTATTATTTCGACATTTGAATGCTATGATTTGTAAGTCCGGCAGGTTCTTCCTGCTCCTCGCCTTTGGTTCTAAACTGTTGTTGCCCCTCCAGGCCGCGGAAGCCCCAGCCTCGGACGCCCCAAAACCCGCTGGTTCAGCCACCAACTCGGCCCCGGCCATCGTCAAACCGAGCCCGGACGCGGGAAAAATCGCTTTCGTCACGGCTTACATGCTCGAAAAGCTCGAATACTTGCAGCATCCCTTCGATGCGACTATGTCGGCCCGGCTCTTCGATTCCTATCTGACGTCGCTGGATCCTCAGCACCTGCATTTTTTGCAATCGGATTTGACCGAATTTGCCGCTTATCGCACCAACCTCGACCGATTGACCCTCAAACGGAGCGGCATCGCGGACACGAGACCGGCCTATGAGCTTTTTTACCGCTACACGGATCGCCTGCGCGCGCACGTCGCGTATGTGGATGAGCTGCTAAAGACCGAAAAGTTCGATTTCGCCACCGACGATCGCATCACCCTGAACCGCCACGATCTGCCGTATCCCAAAAACCTCGACGAGGCGAAAAAGATATGGCGCGACCGCCTGCACTACGAATATTTGATGGAGCAGGTCAGCCGCGAAACGCAAAAAACCAACGCGCCCGCCTCCGCCGCCAAAGTGGACACCACCCCGCCCAAATCAATGCACGACGCCATCGTGGAGACGCTTAGCAAAAACTATCATCGCACGTTGAAGGTTTTTGAAGAATGGGATAGCAGCGATGTGTTGAGCCAATACCTCGAATGGCTCGCGCGTTCGTACGACCCGCATTCGGATTATCAAGGCCCGGCGGATTATGAGGATTTCGCCATGCAGATGAACCTGTCGCTGTTCGGAATCGGCGCGGAACTGCGGGCCACGGATGGCTACTGCACCATCGAAAATCTGCTGAACGGTCCGGCCAAATTGAGCAAGAAAATCAGGGTGCACGATCGCATCGTGGCGGTGGCGCAAAGCAACCAACCGCCCGTGGATATCTTTGAAATGCCCATCACCAAGGCCGTGCGGCTGATTCGCGGGCCCAAAGGCACGGAAGTGCGCCTCACCATGCAGCCCGCCGGCGCGCCGGATTCCTCCCGCCAGGTCGTGACGCTGATTCGCGACGAAATCAAATTGGAAAATGGCGAAGCCAAGGGAAAAATCTTTGAAGTGCCCGCCGAAAAAGACGGCGCCACCACGCGGCTCGGCGTGATTGATTTGCCCTCCTTTTACGCGACCATTGATAACAAGGACAATCCCACGCCGAAAAGCACCACCGACGACGTGGCGAATTTGTTGAAAAAGTTCAAGGAAGAAAAAGTCGCGGGTGTGGTCCTGGATTTGCGCCGCAATGGCGGCGGCTCGCTCGAAGAAGCAATTCGCCTCGCCGGCATCTTCATCAAGGAAGGGCCGGTTGTGCAAATCAAACGCTCCAACGGCGACATCGAAGTGCGGGAAGATACCGATCCGTCTATCGTGTACGATGGCCCTTTGATTGTGCTCACGAGCAAATTCAGCGCCTCGGCGTCTGAAATCGTGGCTGGCGCATTGCAGGATTACGGGCGCGCCTTGATCGTGGGCGACACTACGACCTTCGGCAAAGGCACGGCGCAGCAGGTTTTTTATCTCAGCAAGATTACCGCCTTGTCCGATCTGGCCCATGATCCCGGGACCTTGAAATTGACCAACAGCAAATTTTATCGCGCCAGCGGGGCGTCCACCGAATTGCGCGGTGTGGCGGCAGACATCGTTCTACCGTCATTGTGGAATGATTCGACGGAAGTTGGCGAGAGCACCCTGGACAATCATTTTCCCTGGGACGTGATCGACAGTTCCAGTTACGACAAAGTGAACATGGTCCAATCCGGGCTGGCGGAATTGGCCCGGCGCTCGGGCGATCGGATTTCCACCAACAACGAATTTACTTACCTGCGCCAGGACATCCAGCGCATCCAGAAACAACGCGAGGACAAAACAGTTTCGTTGAATGAAAAACAGCAATTGGCGGATCGGGCGCAGATTATATCCGAACACAATTCGCGCGAGCAGGAGCGCACCGCGCGGAAGACGATCGATCCCAAGGTTTATGACCTGACCGTCGCACTGGCCGCCAAACCCGGCCTGCCCCCGCCATCCAAACAGACGAACGACCTCTCCGGCGTCGATGGCGATGGGGATTCCGACGCCGATGTGGCGGTCACGAATGACCGTGACGAATTGACCGAAGCGTTGGTTTCAGAAAACGAGCACGCCGAAGCCGCCCGCTTGCAGGAAGCAAAGAACATTCTCGCGGATTATATCGCGTTGTTGAAAGACGCCCCCGCGAAACAAAACACGCCCCTGTTGGCCAAGTGACCGGATACGGCCCAAAGCAACGGTCAAATCGCCGAGCGCACGATCTCATCTCCCTCTCCGCCGCGGAGCGGGGGAGAGGGCCGGGGTGAGGTGGTGCTCAGGGTTCAGGGGGCGAAGCATTTTGCCCTTTGATTTTGGACGGCAAATAACGAACGAATATTGACAACACTGGCAGGCGGATGCAGGTTTCTGAAACCAGCCGAACCTATGAAACACCTCATTATTGCCATAGCGGCTCTGGCATCTTTGACCGCCAGCGCCCAAACCGGCGTGGACGCCATGGCCAAGCAGCGCGCGAGGGATGCCGCCAACCAAAATAACAATCGCAGCATGGAGCCGCCCGGCGCCACGCCCGCAGCGCCCGCAGCCAGGCCCGCTCCCGCGGCGCCCACCATCACAGCGACCCCGCTCAACGCCTCGCAGCAAGCGTTCGCCCGTTTCCAATCCCAGCTGTTCCTGGTGAACTCCAATTCGACGCCGGATGTAAAACAAACGTTGGCCAAAGATTTGGCGAACGTCGCCCAGGGCGCCAAGAAGCCTTCGCCAGCCACCCTTTCCAAATTAAGCGATCATCTCACCACGGCTTTGGGTGAAGCAAAATTGACTACCCAGAAGAAAACCCGCCTGGCGCAGGATGTCGGCGTACTGGTGAACAGCGCCAACACTCCCGCCGCCCAAAAAACGGCGATGATCAAGGACGTGGAATCGATTCTTCAATCGGGCGGAAGTTCCAGCGAAAATGCGGCCGCCGTCGCGGCGGATCTCCAGACCGTCACCGAGGAAGTGATGCCACCCGCGAAATAGCGGAAGCCGGAGCGCAATATTGGACACGCAGAAGAGGCATGTTAGGTTTAGTTGGTATGGAAAAGGCCTTACGTGTTAAATGCCCGACGTGTAAGCGGGTAGGGGAATGGTTCGCGGATGTTCACGGACCGTTTTGTTCCCGCCGGTGCAAATTGATTGACCTGGGGAAATGGTTCAGCGAAGAGCACGCTGTTTCTGAACCCTTGCGGCCCGAACATTTGGAGAAATTCGCGGACTTGCCGCCGGGCGAACATCTGGATGGACGTGATTGATGGCGAATCGAAAATTTGTTGTAAGTTTACGCCTTCCCGACCGACATAACACCATGGACAAAAAGAAAATTAGAAACCAAATATATTGCCTGCCGCTGGTGCTCGCCCTGTTCGCGAGCGGAGCGGCAACCGGTTTTTCACAAAGTATGAATACAAATCACACTGAACTCGCCACGTTTGGCGGAGGCTGTTTCTGGTGCATGGAAGCCGAGTTTCAGCGCATACCGGGGGTCAAAACGGTGGCCAGCGGCTTTGCTGGCGGCACCACCCCGAACCCCAGCTATGAAGACGTCTGCACCGGCGAAACCGGCCACGCCGAAGTCACCCAAATCGAATTCGACCCGCAAAAAGTCTCCTACGAGAAGCTGTTGGATTATTTTTGGGACGCCCACGACCCGACGACCTTGAATCGGCAGGGGGCGGATGCAGGCACTCAATACCGCTCCGTCATCCTTTACCACAACCCCGCGCAAAAGGCCGCGGCGGAAAAATCAATGGCCGAAGCCCAGAAGAAATTCAAAAGCCCGATCGTGACCCAAATCGCTCCGTTGCAGAAATTCTACAAAGCCGACGCGCATCATCAGAATTATTACAACAACAATCCCAACGCCGGCTATTGCCTTGTCGTCATCAAACCCAAAGTGGAGAAGTTTGAAAAGAAACTGAAACAAGAGCAGCAGAAGTAACTTAGTGGCGACAAAAAAACGGCGGCTTGTTTCCAAGCCGCCGTTTTCGCTAAAACAGGGAAGATTAAAGGCCTTTGCCAATCATGAACTTCAGCAAGTCCGCCACGCGGCAGCTATAGCCCCATTCGTTGTCGTACCAGCTCACTAGTTTGAAAAAGCGCTTGTTCAATTCAATGCCGGAACCAGCGTCATAAATGGACGACGATTGGCAATGAATGAAATCGCTGCTCACGACTTCATCGCTTGTATAGTCGAGGATGCCTTTGAGATAAGTCTCGCTGGCCTTCTTCATCGCCGCGCTGATTTCTGCGTAGCTCGTGTCCTTCACCGTGCGGACCGTGAGATCGACGACCGAAACTGTCGGTGTCGGCACGCGGAACGACATGCCGGTGAGCTTGCCCTTCACTTCGGGACACACCAATCCCACCGCTTTCGCGGCGCCGGTGGTCGAAGGAATCAGATTGATCGCCGCGCTGCGACCGCCTTTCCAATCCTTTTTGCTCGGGCCGTCCACAGTCTTCTGCGTGGCGGTATAGCTGTGCACGGTGGTCATGAGTCCTTCCTCGATGCCGAAGCCTTCCTTCAACAGCACGTGCACGAGCGGCGCGAGGCAGTTCGTGGTGCAGGAGGCATTGGAGATAACGCTGTGCTTGGCCGGGTCATATTTATCGTTGTTCACGCCCATCACGACGGTGATGTCTTCGTTCTTGGCAGGAGCCGAAATAATGACCTTCTTCGCGCCGGCAGTGATATGCCCGTAGCACGATTTAGGATTCGCCTTGTCGGCGTCGGTGAACAGGCCGGTGGACTCAATGACCACTTGCACGCCGAGTTGTTTCCAGGGCAGCTCGCCCGGCGTCCGGGCGCTGACGACCAAAATTTCCTTGCCGTTCACGATGAGCACATCGTCTTCGGCCTTGTCCGGCGCGGATTTTTTCGAGCTCACCTGGCCTTTGAAACGACCCTGCGTGGAATCGTATTTCAGGAGATAAGCGAGGTTATCGGCCGGGACGATATCGCCAACGGCGACCACATCCACATCTTTCTCGAGGAGTCCTTGTTCGGCGATGGCGCGAAACACCAGGCGGCCAATGCGTCCGAACCCATTAATTGCAACTTTTACTGCCATAGTTCGATTTCAATTCTAGTTTGGTTCAAAACAGACCGCGCGCATGTTACCGGCGGACGGCCCGCGGTCAACGAAGAATCTACGATAGTTTCAGGAAACTTCCGGCTAAATTTTGAGATATTTTAACCGTTTCTTGCACCACGTTGCCCAAACGGCAAACAACCCAGCGCGATTGGGGAGACCAACCTAATTGCTCGATTTCCGAAAGCCCGCGATGTTCTACATAGTTACGTCAGGAAAAATAAACATATGATAACACTAGCGAAACTATTGGCGGCGGGAATCATCGGGGTGGCTGTGTTGCATCCCACCTTCACTCCGCGCGTGGATACCTGCGAATGCAAAAGCAAGAGCAGCAGTGTCCAGCAGATCACGCCACGCGTGGATACGTGCGAATGCAAGGCCAAGACGCCGAGTTGAGTCATTCAGGAAAACTCCTCGTCTTGATTTGAACGGCGGGCTGCGGCTCCGGCCGCAGCTTGCCTTACGCGCCAAGCCATTCCTTTGAGCTTTTCAAACTCGTGCATCGCATCCTGCTTTCTTCGCCAGTAATTGGAACCTATTCATTCTGCCTGCTTGCCGGGTTGATCGCCGGCTATTTCGTCGCTCGCTTGAATGCGCGGCGCATTGGAATGGAGCGACGCCACATCGACAATGTTACATTATTGGCGGCAATTACCGGCTTGGCTGGCGCGCGCATTTTCAGTTGGTTGTTTGAATTCCCACCGGGCTTCAGTTTATGGCAGGCTTTGCTCGAACCGGGTGGAGGGCTGGTGTTTTACGGCGGGGTGATTGGCGGACTGGTCAGCGCCATCGCATACGGTTTACTGGCCAAAGTCAGCCTTCGCACCTTGCTGGACGTGCTCGCGGCTCCGCTGGCGGTGGGCCTGGCCTTCGGACGCATTGGCTGTTTCATGGCGGGATGCTGTTGGGGCGACGTCTGCGTGGATCAAAGCCAACTGTCCACCTTGCCGGACGCCAGGGTGCGTTACCAAATCCACACGGTGCCATTTCTTTCGGGCGCAAAATTTCCGCTGGCTGTTCGCTTTCCCGCCGATTGCGGCGCGTTGAACCAACAGATCGAACTCGGACTCCTGCCGCCGACGGCGACAAAATCTTTGCCCGTGCACCCCGTTCAACTTTATGAATCCAGCTTGGCTTTCCTGCTCGCGTTCTTTTTGCAGCGACGATTTCGCAAACGCGCGTGGGCGGGGGAAGTGTTTTGCTGGTTCTTCGGCGGTTACGGAATCATCCGATTCACGATGGAATTCCTGCGCGCGGACAACGCGCCGATTTATTTCGGGCTGACGCTCTCGCAGGTGATTAGTTTGATTGGGCTGGCGATATGCGCGTTACTGTTCGCGGTTCACGCGCGGACCTCGAAAATTCAGGTCCAACCACAGCCCCCTAATTCCCTCCAGCCTTCAAACTCCTTTTAAACCGGCTCAACCCTGGCCTTTTACATCCCACGCATCGCGCAGGCCGTCGCCGAGAAAGTTCAATGCCAAAAGTGTTGAAACCAAAACCCCGCCCGGAAAGACAATCATCCACCAATAGATGCGAATCGGATTGATCTGGTCCACGCCTTCGGAGATAAGCGAGCCCCAACTGGCCATCGGCGGCTGCACGCCGAGACCGAGATAGCTCAGAAAAGATTCGTAGAGCACGATCGAAGGCACCGTGAGCGTCAAGTACACGATCACCACGCCAAACACATTCGGAATAATGTGCCGCACCAGGATGCGCAACGGGCTCGCGCCCAGCGCGCGGCTCGCGTCCACGAAAGGCCGCGTTCGCAAGGACAGCACCTGGCCACGCACGATGCGCGCCATGGTCAGCCACGAAATGGCGCCGAGACCGACAAAAAGGATCGCCAGGCGCAGGTCTTTCTGGAGCGCCGGTGAACCTTTTACGACCGGCAATTGTTTCAGTTTTTCTCCCAGCGTCGTCATCAGGACGATGACGAAAATAATGGACGGCAGCGAATAAAGAACATCCACGGTGCGCATCATCACGCTGTCCACCCGGCCGCCGGCGGAACCCGCAATGGCTCCCCAGAGCACGCCGATGACGAGGCTGACCGTGGCGCCCACAAAACCGACGAGCAACGAAATTTGCGCGCCGTACAAAACGCGCGAGAGCACATC
>Ga0193718_1000139_pt1 | contig 16626 bp, 10 predicted proteins | sample U2a1metaG_FD_144918 | JGI IMG/M metagenome (GOLD analysis project Ga0193718, IMG submission 144918) | Soil microbial communities from a riparian zone of the East river system, Colorado, United States - U2a1 | ecosystem: Environmental > Terrestrial > Soil > Riparian zone | place: USA: East River... | reverse complement strand
GAGAGCGGCGCTTGCGGATGGTGTTCGTGTCGGGCTCTCCGGACCTCCCGGAAATTACACAGTTTTTTCCTCTTCTGACTTGTTGAGCTGGACAACGTTGAGGGTCATCACGAATGAATTGGGCAGCGCAATTTTTATTGATCCCCCTCCTTTATCGGCTCGAAAATTTTACCGCGCTCTGCTTCAAACTTTACCCACGAACATGGTGTTCATCCCGCCGAACACATTCACGCTCGGCAGTCCCAGCAATGAATTTGGCCGCATGCCGGATGAAGGCCCGCAGACCACCGTGACCCTCAGTCACGGGTTTTGGATGAGCAAATTTTTAGTCACGCAACGGGAGTATCTCGCAGTCATTGGCTCCAATCCCAGCGGATTCCCCGGCAACCTGAATCGGCCGGTTGAAAGTGTAACCTGGCTGGACGCGACTAATTACTGCGCGAAACTCACCCAGCAGGACCTTGCAGTCGGACGAATTCCGCCTGGCACTCATTATCGTTTGCCGACGGAAGCGGAATGGGAATGCGCCGCACGCGCCGGAACTTCCACGCAATATTATTACGGTGATGATCCGCTCTCCCTGACCAATTTTGCATGGTACGGAGCCATCGGTGGTGTAACCACCAAGCCGGTCGGTCTGAAACAACCAAACGCCTGGGGGCTTTACGACATCGAAGGAAACGTTTGGGAATGGTGCCAGGATTGGTACGGTCCTTATTCCGGAGGTGCGATAACGGATCCGCAGGGCCCCGTTTCCAATGCCCTCGGAGTTAAATCGATCCGCGGCGGAGCGTGGGAATCTTTTCAGACGGATTGCCGGTCGGCGCGACGTTCCACGGAAGGAGTAAGTCCATTCATCAGTGATTTCATCATTGGTTTCCGCATTGTGTTGGTCACGGATCCGTAATTTTTTGAACAGGGTTAGATGATGGGTCAACCATAGGAGAGCTTGCTTCCCAACGCGCGTGAAATATTCCCGAATCACACTTCGTCTTCCGTCCCATCGCCGAGCGCGTCTCTCGCTCCTTAGTCCCATTGTGCAGATCCGTTTTCAATGGAGAATGTCGCTCTCAATTACTGAATCACCGCGGATCCAAAACCTATTATGAATTCATCCGATCAATTTGAAAAACTGGTTAGCGATTACTACGAACCGCTCTTCCGCTTCGCGGTCAGCCTGACGCGCACGGCGTCTGATGCGCGCGACTTAACACAGCACACCTTTTACATCTGGGCAACCAAAGGCCATCAACTGCGCGACGTTTCCAAGGTCAAGACCTGGTTGTTCACCACACTTCACCGCGCGTTTCTCGAAGGGAAACGGAGGCAAAATCGGTTTCCCCATCACGGGTTGGAAGAGGTCCAGGACCAGTTGCCGGTTCTTCCTTCGCAACATGCGCACCAGGCAGACTGTTCTCAAGTCCTCCCCGCCCTGGCCAGAGTGGATGAGATTTATCAGGCGGCCGTCGCGCTTTTTTATCTGGAGGATTGCTCGTACAAGGAGATCTCCACCATTCTCGAGATCCCGCTCGGGACTGTTAAATCGCGCATCGCCCGCGGCATTGCGCAACTCAGGGAAATCCTGTTGTCAGAGGAGTCGGAGGTTTCTTCTCCGCCTTCCGTTGCGCAGAAACCAGCTGCAAAAAACGAAAACTCAATTTCTCCTTCTTCCGGCAACGACTCGCAAACGACCGACTCCTCCGGCCGCGATTATGATGAGTGGGACTTTAGTTCCACTCACGTCTGGGAACTTTTTGGCGCGACGTAAGTCATAGCTGGGCCAAAGGCGTGTTTGATTGCGCCGGCAAATGGATAAAAACAAAAACTATGAAAGTTCAGAAAATATTATTGCTCGCCAAAGACCGAAGCCAATCGCTTCACAAAATCTTAAACCGCTGTTCACCCTCAACCTCCGCGCAGATGCAATCAATGCCCGTCGGTTTTCGGAATCTCCGTTTGACCACCTGTCTCACACTGGGCCTCAGCCTGGGTACTGCCGCCTGGAGCAAACCCGCAATTCAATCCATCGACGTTTCGCCGAACCCGCTGGTGGCCGGCCAGGCCTTCACCATCTCGATCACCGCGTCGCCCGATGTCACGCAGGGAACTGTCTCGGTTGATTTTCATCCCGGTAATCCGCAATCGCTGGACTTCGGCTTGACGAATCAGGGCGGCGTTCTGACGGGCACGGCTATCGTTCCCGTGGACTTTTCCGCCAAACACACCGATAAGCTTGATGCGAAAGTAAAAGTGATTCTGTTTGACGCTAACCAACAGCGTGATGAGGAAAATTTCCAATTGGGTGTGGAAATCCCGACCATCAGCGCAGTTTTCGCCGGCGGTGTTTTGACAGTCACCGGGGATAACCATGCTAACACACTGGTCGTCAACCGCGACGCGGCGGGGACGCTTTTAGTCAATAGCGGCGCAGTGCCAATTACTGGCGGCGTATCCACCACTAACAACACCACTCTCATCCAGATCCTTGGCCTCGCAGGTAATGATGTCCTGACCGTGGATGACGCCAATGGCCCGATGCCTCCCGCAAACCTCTCCGGCGGCGATGGCGATGACATTCTCACCGGTAGCGCAGCCGCCGACGTGCTCGATGGCGGCGCGGGCAACGACACCCTTTTTGGTCGCGATGGCGACGACACTCTCATCGGTGGCCCAGGCAATGATATCCTCAACGGCGGACGCGGCACGGATCGGATGTCCGGGGGAGACGGCGATGATCAGTTCGTTTGGAATCCCGGCGATGGAAGTGATGTGATCGAAGGCGAAGCCGGCAACGACACTCTGGTTTTCAACGGCGCAAACGTGGACGAATTAGTGGACCTTTCGGCAAATGGCCAGCGCCTCCGCTTTTTCCGCAACGTCGCCAATATCACTATGGACTGCGACGGCATCGAGCAGGTTGTTTTCCACGCTCTCGGCGGAGCAGACCAGGTGACCGTCAATAATTTAACCGGCACGCAAGTAACCAATGTCCTCGTTGACCTGTCGGCCACCGGCGGCTCTGGCGATGGAAAAGCGGACATCATAAGCGTCCAGGGAACCGATACGAACGACGTCGTTACGATCAACGGTTCCACCAACGGCGTCAATGTCGTCGGCTTGAGCGCGACCGTGACTGTCGTTGGCGCTGAATCCAATCTCGATCGCCTCATCGTCAACGCACTCGGCGGCGGCGACAAAATCGACGCCTCTGCACTTCCGGCCGGACTCATCGGCCTGACGCTCAATGGGGGTAACGGCAACGACCAATTGATTGGCAGCCAGGGTGGCGACGTGATTAATGGCGGCCCGGGCGCCGATGTCCTCATCGGCGGAGCAGGGGATGATACCTTCCCGTGGAATCCGGGTGACGGCAGCGATGTGGTGGAAGGCCAGGCCGGCCACAACACGTTGGTCTTTAACGGTGCAAATATCGCTGAGCAGATGGATCTCTCTGCCAACGGCCAGCGCCTCCGTTTCTTCCGCAACGTTGCGAATATTACGATGGATTGCAACGACATTGAAGACGTCAAAATCACCGCGCTCGGTGGCGCCGATATGATCACCGTCAATGATCTGACTGGAACCAGTGTTACCAACGTGAACATTGACCTCGCGTCCGCCCCGAACTCCGGGGTCGGCGACGGCTCGGCGGACACGATCATCATCAACGGCACAACGAACAGCGATGCTGTCACGGTTACCGGCGCGGCGGCTACCGGAGTCAGTGTTACCGGCTTGCAGGCGACTGTGAACATCGCCGGCACTGACCCGACCCTCGACTCGCTGGTGATCGATACGCTCGCGGGCGATGACGTGGTGACTGCCTCGGCCCTGCAGGCCGGCGCGATCAACCTGATGGTAGATGGCGGTGCGGGCAACGACGTCATCGTGGGCAGTTTGGGCGATGACGTGCTCATCGGTGGCGATGGCGACGACATCCTCGAAGGCGGTCCGGGAGTTGATGTTCTCGACGGTGGCCCGGGGAACAACGTCCTCATTCAGTAACTCGCGCCAAATCGATTCGCTGCCAGCGAATCAATTCAAACCGGGGCGGGAACTTTGTTCCCGCCCCGTTCCTCCAATTACTGTCATGCTCGAACTAAGACCTACTTGTGAGAATTGCAATGTGGCGTTGCCGCCGGATTCAACAGCGGCGATGATCTGCACTTTTGAATGCACCTTTTGCCGATCATGCGTGGACTTTATTTTGAATAACGTCTGCCCCAATTGCGGAGGCGGATTTTGCCCACGGCCGATCCGACCGAAAAATGAATGGAAAACAGGCGACTATCTTGGCGCCTATCCCGCCGGCAAAACTGTCAGGCACCGGCCTGTGGATCCGGCCGTTCATAAACCTTTTTGTGAATTCATTAAATTGATCCCCCCGCAACTTCGGTGACCGTCAACGGCCGTCTGGCCGATACAGCCATATCCATGAATAATCGTTTAAGAATTTCATCGTTCACGCACGCCCATCAGTTCCGGACGCTTCGCTTCGTCGCCACGAACACCTCGCCGGCGTTCTGGTCGCCCCGAACGGAAAATATCCGCCCTCTCGGCGATATGCCTCCTGCCGCCGGTTGCTCGAGCACGCCGGATGCTCCCTTGATCTACGCAGTCGATGACATGCGATGCCTGACCGAGTTATACAGTCTCGTGCTGGAAGCGGCCGGCTACGCAGTGAGAATTTTCAATGACCGTGCGCAAGCGCTTGCGGCCTTGAAAGCGCAGGCCGAAAAACCGGATCTCCTGATTACCGACTACCGGAATACGTCTATCCCCGTGGAAAGATTTATGCACGAATGCCTGATTGTTCATCCAGCTCTTCGCATCTTGATGGCCAGCGGATTGACGCGAGCTCATATCCGGTTATCCCACGTGCAGCCCGATCGGTTCATTCAAAAGCCCTTTACTGCCGAGGAGTTGCTGCAGGAAGTTGAACGGGCCTTGGCTGACAAATCTGCCGCGTGATCCGACTAATTTGGGCGCGCCGATGGCGGCGCCCAGTTGCGGTTCCAGTAATAACTCCACAAGTTCTCCAGCTTGGTAATTTCCACATGGCCGTCGAAGCATGAGATATTAGTCGAGCCGGGGAGTGTATTTGTGGAATTGAATGGTGTCGGCCCGCTGACCGGTTTGAAACCGCCATGGCGCGGCACGGTAATTCGCCCCATCGAAATGGAGCCGTTCATCGCGTCCATGGATCGGCCCGTTGTTCCTTCGTAAAGATCGGTGGCCGGCGGATCATTTGTCTTCGGAAAATTTTCGCACCAAACCGAGTCTGAATAAGCGGGCGTCAATGACGGCTTGGAAATCGCAGCCTCCCGCCCGAACAGGTTTGCCCTCTGTGCTTCGTCCATCGGATGCTGGCCGTGGGAAAACTTGTTGGGATAAAGCCACCCGTTAATGCCATAGCTGCCGCTCCACCGATTCGTCACCGTCAACGGAATCCAAAACCATGCCTTGTCGGAGGTGCCGCGAATCCCAAAAAACGGATCCACTCGGCCGATTCCATTCGTATCGGGCGCGGAAGGGCACAAACGGATATTTACGGAAGTGCCGTAATAAGGCTGGAGTTCTCCCATCCAGATCCCGCTTTCGGAACGGTGGTCGGGGGCGCACACTCCCTGAAAATCGCCGGAATACATCAGGTTCGCGGTCACCACCTGTTTCAAGTTACTCACGCAGGAAACACTTTTACTCTTGTTTTTGGCTTGTCTCAGGACTGGCAGCAGCAGCGCGACCAAAACGCCAATGATGCCGATAACCACGAGGAGTTCAACTAACGTGAACGCCGTGCGTTGACAGACACGCGTGCGGACGGATTCCCACCTCATAGACGGATCAGGGCTGTGTCTGGGAAGGTAAGCAAAAAGTCGTTCCGCGCAAAGCGTAATCCGTGGGGAAAGGATGCCCGCCTCATCTCATCCCGTGTCACTATTATGGGCACAACTGTCCAACTGAACAAAGTAAACTGCCTTTGCATGGCAAACCGAATGGTTCCTGCGCAAAAAGCGGCACTTGCCGGGCCCTGGACTCCGCCCGCAGCTGCGAGGAAGAGATGGTGGACGTGCCGGGACAGCCTGATTTCGCGTCAAAACAGGGTTTCAAACAGAGAAACATCGCTTGGGCGTCGTGCGATGGTCTGTGAAGTGCTTTTTCTTACGGCCAAAGCATATTGATACTTTTGCTGAAAACATAAATTGACGCATCGATGAACAACACAGGCACATGGGACAACAAAGCGCTTATGGGCGCCACGGAACGAAGACTCGCTCCGGTCAAATGGACCGCGCTGTTTTTGCTCCTTGCCCTGGTGTCGATGCTGGCTGCTTGTGCGTTGGTCTCGCTTCAACGCCTCAAAGGTCTGGAGCAGGTCGCCGGGCAAATGGAAAGGGCGTCCCAGTGGATCTTGCCTTTGGCAGCGGCGGGGGCGTGCGTGGGCACGGTAATCCTGTTGAGACTATTGTCGCGCGTTCACAATTTGCAGCATGAATGGTCACAGCGATTAAAGAGCGGCGAACAAATCTGGTCCGCTAAATCGGCGGCATTGCAGAATCAAATCACAGAGGAGCGCCTGGCCGGGGAACGATATCAAAAAGAGAATTCGACCCTCGCCGAACGAAATAGTTTTTTGGAGGCGGACCTTGAAAAACGCAAGCTTGCAGAAAAAACGCTGCATGAACAACGACGCGAGCTCGCCCGGTCAAAGGATGTGCTGGAAATTCACGTTCAGGAGCGCACGCAGGTCATCCAAAAGTTGCAGCGCCGCTACGAATTGATCCTGAATTCCGCCGGTGAAGGCATTTGTGGTCTCGACATCAATGGCAAGGCTACCTTCGTCAATCCCGCCGCCGCGCGGATGACCGGTTGTGAAGTCAAAGACCTCATCGGACGCCCCGAGCACGAAATTTTTGGTTCAACATTTCCCGCCACGGATGTGACCCCGGAAGGGAAAAAGCTGGATGACCAGACTTTTCGGCGTCCGGATGGCTCGACCTTTTTGGCTGAATTGATCAAAACCCCCATTCAGGAAAATGGCCGCGAGGTCGGCGCCGTGTTGATCTTTAAAGATATTACCGAACGCCGCAAAGCGGAAGAAGCCCTGGCCCAAAAGGCGGAGGAGCTTGGCCGTTCAAACGCCGAACTCGAGCAATTCGCGTTCGTGGCGTCTCATGATTTGCAGGAACCGTTGCGAAAAATTCAGGCCTTCGGCGACCGCCTGAAAATGAAATGCGAGAAGATCCAGCTCGGAGAAGCCGGCGATTACCTCGACCGCATGCAGAACGCCGCGGCTCGCATGCAGACCCTCATCAATGACTTGCTGGCCTTCTCGCGGGTGATTCGCAGTTCGCAGCCGTTCGTGCCCGTCGATCTTGCCGCCGTGACAAAAGAAGTGCTTGGCGACCTCGAGGTTCGCGTTGAGAAGAACGGCGCGCGCGTGGAGATTGGCGAACTCCCCACCATCGCTGCCGACCCCACGCAAATGCGACAGCTGATGCAAAACCTTCTCAGCAACGCACTGAAATTCCAACCGCCCGGCGCCCAACCCGTTGTCACCATCAGCAGCCGTGTGATTTCCGGCCCCGCCTGGGACAGTCCGCCGGACAGTGAAAATGAAGGCGCCGCCAACGCCAATGCCGTCTGCGAAATCAGCGTACGGGACAATGGCATCGGCTTCGACGAAAAGCATCTCGAGAAAATTTTTGCCGTGTTTCAACGACTGCATGGCCGTACCGAATACGAAGGCACCGGCGTCGGTCTCGCAGTGTGCCGCCGCATCACCGACCGCCACGGTGGCTCCATCACCGCCCGCAGCCAGCCCGGCAAGGGCGCCACCTTTGTCGTCACACTCCCTTTTAATCCGATCGCGCCAGGAACTACCTCATGAACCGGGACCCCTCTATATTTAAAGCAAAAGTTATTCTCATGGCTGAGGACGACGTTGATGATCGGCTGCTCGCGCGGGATGCGCTGGCCGAATCAGGGCTGGGCGAGGATTTGCATTTCGTCGATAACGGCGAGGAACTGCTCGATTACCTTCTCCAGCGGGGAAAATTTAATGCCCAAACTCCGCAGCCGGGATTGATCCTCCTCGATTTGAACATGCCCGTGAAGGACGGCCGCGAGGTATTGCAGGAAATTAAGTCCCACGCCGAGCTGCGTCGAATTCCTGTCGTGGTCCTCACCACCTCACGCGCGGACACGGACATTGACCTCATTTATCATTTGGGCGCCAATTCTTTCATCACTAAACCCGTGCGCTACGAAACCCTCGTGGAAGTCATGCGCGCCATCGGACATTACTGGTTCAAAACGGTGGAACTGCCCGCCTTAGCCAACCCGAGCCATGCCTGAAGACGAAATACTAAAAGTCCTGCTCGTGGAGGATGATGAAGATGATTTCATCATCACTCGCGATTTGCTCGGGGAGATCCCCGGCAAAAAGTATTACGTGGAATGGGCCAAGACTTACGAGCAAGGGCTCGAACTCATGGCGTTGAATCGCCACGACATCTGCCTTTTGGATTATCGCCTCGGCCCCTACAACGGAGTGGAACTGCTGCGGGCAGCCATTGAACTCGGCTGCCAGTCGCCCATCATCCTGCTCACCACTTCCGGCTACCAGAAGATTGACGTGGAGGCGATGGAAGCCGGCGCCGCGGACTATTTGATCAAGAGCCGCCTCGAAGCGAACTGGCTCGAGCGCAGTATTCGCTATGCCATCCAGCGCAAACGGGCAGCCGGCGTCGCCGCCTTCGAACAAGGCCGGCTGGCCACCTTCGGCGCCGAAGTCGGTTTGGCTTTGACGCGCCGCGGTTCATTGACCGCGACTTTGGAAAAATGCGCAAAAGCGATGGCGCAATACCTTAACGCGGATTTGGCGCAGATTTTCACGTTCGATTTAAAGAAGAAGTCCTTCGAACCGCTCGCCAGCGCCGGCGTTATCTTCGAACAATACCCGACCATCCGCCAGCTTCCCGCGATGCGTTTTGATCCCGCCGAGGTCGCCGACGGAAAACCGATTCTCATCCGCCAGCTTCTCGGCGCAGAGCAGATGACCAACCCGGAATGGATCAAACGCGTCGGCATCGTCTCGTACGCCGCCTATCCGTTGGTCCTCGAAGACAAACTCGTCGGCCTGATGTCGATTTTTACCCGCCATACCTTGTCGGAGCAGATCGGCAAGGAGATGGGCTCCGTCGCCAACGGTATCGCCCTTTGCATTGACCGCAAACGCTCCGAGGAAGCGCTTGGTGCGAGCGAAAGCAAGTATCGTTCGGTGGTGGAAAGCATCAAGGAAGTCATTTTCCAGCTCGACCCATCCGGCAACTGGACCTTCCTGAATCCCGCCTGGAGCGTCATTACCGGTTTCGAAGTCAAAAAATCGTTGGGCAAATCATTTCTGGAATTCGTCCATGCGGAAGACCGCGAACAGATCCGGCAGGTCTTCACTCAACTCATGAAACGCACACAGGAGTATTCCCGCAACGAAACGCGTTTCCTGACCAAGGATGGAAAAATCAGGTGGGTGGAATTCGATGTTCAACCGATCCTGACTCGCGAAGGCGCCATCACCGGCGCTTTTGGCAGCATCGCCGACATCACGGATCGCCATCTCTCGGAAATCAGAATCCAGCAACTCGCCGCTTTCCCGCGCGTTAATCCCAACCCGGTCCTCGAGTTAAATGCTGAAGGCGCGCTGACCTACGCCAACGACGCCGCCCGCAAGATGGCCCGGGCGCTCGGCCACAGCGAATTGCCCGCCATCATGCCGCCGGAGACCGTCGCCATCGCCTGCGACTGCCTGGCCACGGGTCAAAAGAAACTCGGCAAAGAGGTTCTTATCAACGGACGCACCATTAGTTGGTCGTTCTTCCCCGTGATGTCCAACCAGGCCGTTCATTGTTATGGTGTGGACGTCACCGAAGCATTGAGCCTGGAAGCGCAATTTCGCCAATCCCAAAAGATGGAATGCGTTGGCCAGCTCGCTGCCGGCGTGGCGCATGATATCAATAACGTCCTCACCATTGTGCAAGGTTACGCCGGATTGCTGCTCGCGAAAGCTCCCGCCGAAAGTGATTCCGCGAAACCACTGAAGCAAATCGCCACGGCCGCCGAGCGTGCCGCCCGGTTCATCCGCCAATTGCTCATGTTCAGCCGCAAACAGGTCATCCAGACCAAACTGCTCGATATCAACATCGTCATCCAAAATCTCGAAAGCATGCTGACCCGCATGCTGGGCGAGGACATCGTTTTTGAAACCATCAACGCGCGGGAAATTCCGTGCATCGAGGCCGACACCGGGATGATTGAACAAGTTATCATGAACCTCATCGTCAACGCGCGCGACGCCATGCCCAAAGGCGGCAAGCTGATCATGACGACCTCGGATGTGACAATTGACGGAACCTACGTCTCTCAACACACCGGTTCACGCGCCGGAAAATTTGTTTCACTCAAGGTCCAGGACACTGGCTGCGGCATGGATGCCAAGACTTTGGAACGCATTTTTGAGCCGTTTTTTACCACCAAGGAGGTGGGCAAGGGCACCGGCCTCGGCCTGGCCACCGTTTACGGCATCGTTCGCCAACACGGCGGCTGGGTGGATGTCCAAAGCGAAGTCGGTGTTGGGACGACGTTTAATATCTTTATTCCTGCCTCCCAGGAGAAGCTCGCGTCCAACACCGATTTCCTCACGCTCGCCAACAGCGTCCAGGGCGGGAAAGAACGGATCCTCGTCGTCGAAGATCAGGTCGAATTGCGTGAACTCGTCCGCGAAGTGTTGGCAGCCTACGACTATGACGTTTCCCTCGCCGCTTCCGGTCCCGAAGCAATACGCACCTGGGAGAAAGCGGGAGGAAAATTTGATTTGCTCGTCACGGATATGATCATGCCGGGCGGAATGAATGGCCGTGAACTCGCTGATGAATTAAAAAAACGAAAGCCGAGCCTGCGAATAATTTATACCAGCGGTTACAGCTCGGAACTTATCGGCAAAGATTTGGGCCACGACAACGCCGCGTTTTTGCCCAAACCCTATCGCCCGCCCCAACTCGCGCTCGTCGTGCGGAAAGCCCTCGACTCACTTCGCGAAGCCAAGCGCGATACCAAGCGCGAATCCGTGGCGGCCTGAGCAGCCATGGTTTCATTTGTCACGCTCGTCCAATTGCAGCAGGTGTTCCAGCTTCTCCACCCGCAGTCTTAAGGCGATATTCTCGGCGCGTTGTTCCTGAAGCTTTTGGTTCAAGCCCTGAATCGCCGCGAGCGCCACGCCGCTCTCATCCACGGTTGTGATGTGCTTGTCATCAGGACCGATGGCGAACGCGGCGTAAAAATCCTGCGCCATGGGGCCAAGGTGCTTCGTCCCGGGATCGTTCTTGTAGGTCCACGTTTGGATCGGAAGTTGCGCGACTTTTTCCAAAATCGAACGGCCGCTTACTTCCGAGAAGTCTTGTTTGAGGTTACGGTCGCTGGCGCTGACAAATGTGCCGTTCACGACCAGGCCGCCGCTATCGAGCTTCATTCGGATGGTGCCGCCTGCACCGGGATTGTAAGTGGCGTCGTTGTGCGTGCCACCGTCATACCAGGCAAACCCACCGCCCGTCCCGACGCGCGAGTAGAGAACGCCGCTTTGGATGCCGAAGCCCCAGTCCACGCCGTAAAGAAAGAGCTTTTGACTGAGGGTAGAGCCAAAGGAGGCCGTGCTGAACTGGCCGGAGCCCACAAAAAACCCGTCAAACTCTATGTTATTGAATAATACCGAGAGGGTGCTGACAAACTGATTCGCGCTAATCAAATCTGTTTTTCCATCGCCATTGACATCCGCCGCCACAACCGACTGAGGCTTGACGCCAACAGCCAGCGAAGCAGTCAGCGCGAAACTGCCGTTACCCTTGTTAATCAATACCGAGAGGCTATCACTCGCGAAGTTTGCGGAGATTAAATCCAGCTTGCCATCTCCGTTGATATCCGCCGCCGTTACAGAAATAGGCCCGGAACCCACGGCTGGCGAGGAAGCGAGCACGAAGCCACCGCTGCCGTTGTTGGTCAATACCGAGAGGTTGCCGCCATTATAGTTCGCGCTGATCAAATCCATTTTCCCATCCCCGTTCACATCCGCCACCATTATCGAAACGGGACTGATGCCGACAGTTGGCGAGGAAGCGAGCACGAAGCCGCCACTGCCGTTGTTGGTCAGCACCGACAGCGTGTTGGCCGTGTAGTTCGCGCAGATTAAATCCGCCTTGCCATCGCCATTGAGATCCGCGGCCATGACTGACCGAGGCCCGGAACCCACGGCTGGCGAGGAGGAGAGCACGAACCCACCGCTGCCGTTGTTGGTCAGCACCGACACCGTGTTAGCCGCGGAGTTGGCGCAGATTAAATCTACTTTGCCATCTCCGTTGAAATCATTTGTGGTGACCGAAAAAGGCCCGGCGCCCACGCCTGGCGAGGAAGAGATCACGAAGCCGCCGCTGCCGTTGTTGGTCAGCACGGTCAGCGTGTTGGCCGCAAGGTTCGCGACGATTAAATCCATTTTGCCATCTCCATTGACATCCGCCGCCACGACTGATTCAGGCGAGCTCACGGCTGGCAAAGAGGAGAACACGAAGCCGCCACTGCCGTTGTTGGTCAGCACCGACAGCGTGTTGGCCGAGTAGTTCCCGCTGATTAAATCCAGCTTGCCATCCCCGTTGACATCCGCCGCGATGACTGCGGAGGGAGAACTTCCCACATTCAGCGTTGCGTTCAGGATGAATACCCCCGACTCCGGGCGGATGGAACCGCCTGAACTGAGCCCGAGATTAACGTTGGTCACACCCGCTCCGTCACCACTGAATGTGCCGGTGATATTGATGCCGCTCGCGCCATTGGTCACCACCGAGGGAGGCAGTTGCGCCAAGGGGATTGCGCCCGTCACACTGCCAGCAATCATCGCGTAAGGCGTGGCGGTAACCGGCTGGCGCGGTGTCAGCGAGTTGAAAACACCGCCGCCGTTGGTCGTCACACCAATGTCCAGCCATCGTGGGCTGCCGTCGAAGGCCGCCGGGTTGAAGGCAAGCGCCACGGTGAACAAACCGTTGCTCACCGGCGTCGCCGACACCGTCACAGCGCCGCCAAAGAACAAACCGTTGGTCACGGCGTCGTACACGCGGAAACTGAAATCATACAGGCCAGTGGCGGCTATGCCGTCCACATCGAGCCGGCCTTGGTAGGTGAACGTCGTACCCTGGGCGTGGGCGATTGAAAGCGGTGAATGACAGGCGGCCAACAAAGTGAAGGCCAGGAATCCAGCAAGTTTGTGTTTCATGGTTTCGCTGGCCGTGGATCGCCAAGTTGAAAACAGGCGTCGCCAACATTAAGGATTCACGGCCGACGAACCAGAAATAGTGGAGACGCGGCCACAATACTCCCGCAAAGGAAAGAAGGCAACATAACTCACAGAACATAACTCACAGAACAGAGTGTGATTCAAAGTGCCGGTCAAATAACTGAAACGCGCGGATAGTTCTCCCTCTCCGCCACGAAGTGGGGGAGAGATGGTGCTTAGGGTTCAGGGGGAAGGGCGAGTTGGCTATTCGCCCCACGCGCCAAATAAAATCATCCTGTTGGCCGGCACTTCAAATCACACCCCAGCCAGGACTCACCCTTGACGGTACGGAAAAGTCTATGAGACAATCAGTATATGTCCGACATAGCGCCGGATCGCGTGGATCAAGCCGCAACACTTGGGAATTTGCCGGACAAACAGTGCCTGACTTAGAACCTGCAAATCTATGATTGTGAAATTTGGTTAAAGAAGGCATTGAACTAAGTGCCCGCGAAAATGAAGACCCGAACCACAAAATCCTATGACATCCAATCGCCCTTCGAACCTTCGCTTTGCGAGAATACCCCTTAACTTTGGGGCTGGCACCATGCCGGCTTTGGGTTTCGGAACTTTGATTCCGGACCCTGCTGAAACCCGGAGTGCGACCACGAACGCATTACGGGTTGGCTTTCGTCACTTTGATTGTGCGGAACGATATCGGAACGAGCGGGAGGTGGGTGAGTCATTGCAGGCGGAGTTCTCCAGTGGAGCAATCGCCCGCGAGGAGGTATTCATCACTACCAAGCTGTGGAATACCAATCATCGGCCAGAACGTGTCGAACCGGCGTTCGATGCGAGTTGCGAGCGTCTTGGAATCAATTACGTGGATCTTTATCTGAGCCACACCCCCTTCGCGTTTCAACCTGGGGACAACATGGATCCGCGAGACCAAAGTGGTAATATCATTTATGACCATGGCGTCACTCTTCTGGAGACTTGGAAAGCGATGGAGAATCTCGTTGATCGGGGCAAGTGCAGAGCTATTGGATTATCCGATATGGTTCTTGAAAACCTGGTGCCCCTCTACGAGGCCGCCCGGATCAAACCGGCTGTGGTCCAGGTTGAATCGCATCCGTATCTGCCGCAGACGGAGTTGTTGGAGTTCTGCAAGCAGAAGGGCATTGTTTTATTGGCCTTTGCGCCATTGGGTCATGGAATACGACCTGGCCCACTGGAAGATCCGGCGGTACTGGCCATCGCCCGGCAAACCTCTCTGACCCCGGCTCAGGTCCTGCTCGCCTGGGGGATCCAACGTGGAACGGCCGTCCTTACCACCGCAAAAACTCTGGATCGAGCTCGCGAGAACTACAACATCTCGGAGATTCCGGAAGCTGCCGTTGACGAGATCAGCCGAATTCAAACCAGAAGCAGGCTCAACTCGGTGATACAGACCGGAGTTCCAGGTTTCATTGCGAAAGGCGGCTGACATTCAAGCCCCAATTCTTCTCGATTATCGCGCGTCGCACTTGGTGCACTAATATTACGTGCATTCTTTTCGCGACGATCACCCTTAATTCCAATGGCACTGCGACGGTCACCAGTGAAGCCGATACTTCTGTCAGGCTGTCGAATAAAAAGTTCCTGCGCTTTAGTGTGTCACGATAATAGTGCGGCGACAAACAATGGCACGGCGGCAATAGTCTCATTGCGCGAATTGGTAGTCTGAAGCCGGTACTCAACTTTTGTTGAGCAGAGGAGCGAGCATGAGTGTGCGTTTCGGGGGGGAGTCATTGTGTTCTCATGCCAATGACCTCACCCGTGGGCAGGCGCACCCATTGGCCGGCTCCGGTCGGTTTATGTTGTCGGAAATGTGCGCCGTCCAAATCCAGCGTGGTAGTTTCGTTTTCCTTGATGATCACCGACACGGTGACGATTCCGTAGTTGGTCGCAGGCGCTTTGACTTTGTATTCGCCCGGAGGCAAAGCAACCGATACGGGCGTTTGATAAAATGACCCGCTCCGGTTATCCACACGCCGGATGAGTTTTCCATTCGCATCGTCAATCTCATAACCAGCGTGCGTGGGAAAATCCGAAGCGACCGCGTTCACCACTTCCTCGGTGGAATAAACCACCAATTGGCCCTGACCGTTGCTGAAATTGACGCGCGGCCGCGCCAGGTCCGGACCCACGGGTTCATTGACCACCACGGGTGAACGAGTGGCGCAACCGGCCAACGCGGCCACCAGGGTAATGCAAAATAAGTTTTTGATATGATTCATATTTTTATGAGTGTTTGGTCTGTTTCGGAAAAGGATGGGCGGATTCCTGCGGAATGGATAAAGCGCCAATTTGGTAATTCACATTCGCCTCTTGAATCAGCACGTCGTAACGCGCGTTCGTCTGAGCAATTTGCGCTGAAGTGAGTTCAAGCTGCGCCTGGCTCAATTCCACAATCGAAAAGCTGCCCGCATTGTAGCGTGCCTGCGCGAGTTCGAAAGCCTGGCTGGCGTGATTGACCAATTGCTCCGTGGTGCGGAATCGGTCGTGCGCGTTATTTAAATTCAGCCAGGCAATCCGCACGTCGCGAATCACGTTGTCTTCCAAAGACCGCAGCAACTCGGCATCGGCGCTGGCGCGCAACTCTGCCTCATGCTGGCGCGCGAGAAACAACCCGCCGGCAAACACCGGCACGCTCAATTGCAGGCCGCCGGCCGCATAATGGTCCGGCAAACGATTGTCGTGCACCGGTGAAGCGCCGGCCACGCCAATGGCGGAAACCGTCGGTAACCGTGAATCGCTTTGCGCGCGCGCAAAACGCAGCGCCGCATCCCGCGTGTCGAGCAACGCTAAAATCTCCGGCCGATCCCGAAGCGCCGCCTCGATCAGGGCGGAGACATCGTTCGTATCACTCAATACGGGCAATGGTTCTTCGATCAATTTGAAACGGTGGAATTCGCGAAATCCCAGCCCGGTCGAAAGCGACGCGAGCGACGCATCGAAATCATTCTGCGCTCTTTGCAACAGCAACTGGCCTTCTTCGAGCGCCACTCTCGCAAAACTGACGTCGAGTTCGGATTTAAGTTTGTTGGAAGCGAGCAAGGTCACCTGGTCGAGAAGCAACTGCCGGGTGTCCATCGTTTGCGTGGCCACGTTCATCACTGCTTGAGCTTGCAACGTGGCGAAATAATTCATATCCACACTCAACAAAACCTGTTCGCGGGTCGCATTTGCACTTTGGCTTTCGGCCTGCGCTTGGAATTTCGAGCTCGCAGTGAGATTGGCCGTGCGGCCAAAGTCAGTAAGGAGCTGGC
>Ga0193718_1000138_pt1 | contig 16650 bp, 7 predicted proteins | sample U2a1metaG_FD_144918 | JGI IMG/M metagenome (GOLD analysis project Ga0193718, IMG submission 144918) | Soil microbial communities from a riparian zone of the East river system, Colorado, United States - U2a1 | ecosystem: Environmental > Terrestrial > Soil > Riparian zone | place: USA: East River... | reverse complement strand
AGACGAGCGCGACTTTGGCTTTGAATAACGTGAGCGCCGCCGACGCCGGTCCTTACAGCGTGGTGATCAACGGCGCTTGCGGTGCGTCCTTGACCAACAGCGCGACACTGATCGTGAATGCGAACACGCTGGTTTCGACTGCTCCGGCGAACGCGACGAATTGCCCCGGCACAACGGCCAACTTCAGTGTGAACGCGAGCGGCACGGGCTTGACCTATCAATGGTATAAAGGCGCGAGCCTCCTGGGCGGCCAGACGAGCGCGACTTTGACTTTGAACAATGTGAGTGGCACCGACGCTGGTCCTTACAGCGTGGTGATCAATGGCGCTTGTGGTGCATCCTTGACCAACAGCGCGACGCTGATCGTGAATGCGAACACGTTGGTTTCGACCGCTCCGGCGAACGCGACGAATTGCCCCGGCACAATGGCCAACTTCAGCGTGAACGCCAGCGGCACGGGCTTGACCTATCAATGGTACAAAGGCGCGAGCCTCCTGGGTGGCCAGACGAGCGCGACTTTGACTTTGAACAATGTGAGCGCTACCGACGCTGGTTCTTACAGCGTGGTGATCAGCGGCGCTTGCGGTGCGTCCTTGACCAACGGCGCGACGTTGTTTGTGAACGCGAACGTTGTGGTCTCTTCGGCACCCGTCAATGCCACAAACTGCCCCGGCACCAGCGCAAGCTTCAGCGTGAACGCGAGCGGCGCCGGTCTCGCCTATCAATGGTATAAAGGCACGAGCATTCTTGGAGGTCAAACCGCCAGCGGATTGACGTTGAACAATGTGAGCGCAGCCGACGCCGGCGTTTACAGCGTGGTCGTTAGCGGAGCCTGTGGCACGCCAGTGACCAACAGTGCGACGCTGGTCGTGAACGCAAATGTGTCGGTAACCGTGCCGCCATCCGATGCAACGGTATGTCCGGGCACTACCGCGAATTTCAGTGTAAACGCGAGCGGCACCGGCCTGAGCTATCAATGGTATAAAGGAACGAGCGCGCTCGGCGGTCAGGTCAACAGCTCTTTGAGCCTTCCCAACGTGAGTGCGACGGATGCCGGCACTTACAACGTGGTGGTGAGCGGTGTTTGCGGTGCTTCGTTGACGAACAGCGCCACGCTGACCGTCAACTCGAACGTCGTGGTTTCCGTGCCGCCGTCCAACTCGACGAATTGCCCCGGCACAACGGCCACCTTCGCCGTGAACGCGACCGGAACTGGCTTGAACTATCAATGGTATAATAACGGGCCAGCCACCAATTTTGGTTTTATCATGGATGGCGAGACCAACAATACGCTGGTCATCAGCAATGTTAACGGAGGGTCCGTTGGTGCTTATCGCGTGATCGTCAGCGGCACGTGCGGCAGTCCCGTGACGAACAGCGCGAGCCTGTTCGTGAACACCGTGGCATCCGTGAGTACGTCCCCGACGAATCTGGTAGTCTGTCCCGGTTCAGTCGCGAATTTCAGCGTCACTGCCAGTGGCACCGCGTTGACCTATCAATGGTACAAAGGCGTGAACGCGTTGGTGGGTCAAACGACGAATGTTTTAACTTTGAATAACGTCAGCGCGACCGATGCGGGCGCCTACAGCGTGGTCGTGGCGGGCGTTTGCGGTTCACCCATTACGAACAGCGCGACGCTGACGGTAAACGATATTGCGGCGGTCGTGACCGCTCCGTCCAATTCGATCAATTGTCCCGGCACAACGGCCAACTTCAGCGTGAACGCGACCGGCACGGGATTGACTTATCAATGGTATAAAGGCGCGACCCTCCTCGGCGGTCAAACTGCCAGCGGGTTGACGTTGAATAACGTGAGTGCGAGCGATGCGGGTCTCTACAGCGTCGTGGTCAAAGGTGCTTGTGGGCTTCCGATCACTAACAGTGCCGCGCTCGTGGTGAAGGGCAATGTGTCCGTGGTTGCGCCGCCGGCGGATGCGACCGTGTGCCCCGGCTCCACGGCCAATTTCAGCGTGAACGCGACCGGCACCAGCCTGACCTATCAATGGTATAAAGGTACCAGCCTCCTCGGCGGCCAGGTTAACAGCTTGTTGAGCCTGCCGAACGTCAGTGCGACAGATGCCGGAACTTACAGGGTGGTGGTGAGCGGTGTTTGCGGCACTTCAATCACCAACAGCGCCACGTTGACGGTTAACTCGAACGTGGTGGTCACGGTGCCTCCGTCCAACTCGACGAATTGTCCGGGCACGACTGCAACCTTCGCGGTGAATGCGACCGGAACCGGTTTGAATTACCAATGGTACAATCACGGTTCAGGCACTAATTTCGGATTGGTCATGGTGGGCCAGACCAACAACACCCTGGTCATCAGCAACGTCAACACAGCGTCCGTCGGCATCTATCGCGTGATCGTAAGCGGCGCGTGCGGTAACTCTGTAACGAATAGCGCGAGCCTGTTCGTGAACACCGTGGCATCCATCAGCAAGTCCCCGACGAATTTGGTTGTGTGTCCCGGCTCGGTCGCGCACTTCAGCGTGACTGCCAGCGGCACCGGATTGACCTATCAATGGTACAAAGGCGCGAACCCGCTGCCGGGCAACACGACGAATGTTTTAACGTTGAACACCGTCACCGCCACGGATGCCGGCACCTACAGCGTGGTTGTGGCGGGAGTTTGTGGTTCGCCCATTACCAACAGCGCGACGCTGACGGTGAACGAACCATTGGCCATCGTGACTGCTCCGTCCAACTCGACGAACTGCCCGGGCACTACCGCGTTCTTCACTGTGAACGCGACGGGAACAGGCTTGAAATATCAATGGTACAACATGGGGACGTCCACCAATTTCGGCTTCATCATGAGTGGCGAGACCAACAACACCTTGGTGGTGAACAATGTCTCTTTCCCAGAGTTTTCCATCTATCGTGTTGTCGTCAGCGGTGCGTGCGGTGCCACGGTGACCAACAGCGCGAGCCTGTTCGTGAACACGGAAGCAATCGTCAACACGCCGCCCGTCAATTCAACCAACTGCCCTGGCACGACCGCTAACTTCAGCGTGAACGCCATCGGCACCGGCTTGACCTATCAATGGTATAAAGGCACGAGCCTGTTGAGCGGTAAGAATGCCAGCACGCTGACCCTGAACAGTGTGAGTGCAACGGACGCCGGAATTTACAACGTGGTAATCAGCGGTGTGTGCGGCGCGCCGGTCACGAATAGCGCAATGCTGGTTGTAAACCAAAATGTCTCCGTGGCAGCGCTCGTCGGTGTGACCAACAATATCGGGACCAGCATCATCTTCACCGCCGTGCCATCCGGGACGGGACCGTTCAGCTATCAATGGTCCAAGGGAGCCACGGCATTGATTGGCCAGACCAACAGCACGCTGACTTTGAACAATCTCCAGCCGGCCGACAACGGAATGTATAGCGTCACCGTCACCGGCGCGTGCGGCCAGGCCGCCACCACCGCCGCGGTGTTGACTATCAACCAGCCGCCGGTAGCGAATATAATCTACCCGACCAACGGCACGATCTTTGTGGAACCGGCCACGTTCACCATCCTGGCCTCGGCGAGCGATCCGGATGGTGTGGTAACGAACGTCGAATTCTTCTCGTCAACCAATGGGGTGGACTTCGTGCTGATTGGGCAAACCAACGGCACACCGTATTTGACGATTGCGAGCAACCTCCCGGCGGCGCATTATACCTTTGTGGCGCGAGCGACCGACAATCTGGGCGCAACCGGAAATTCCGCGCCGGTGGGTGTGGATGTGGTGCCGGTTGAACCCCCCGAAGTGTCCGTGGTCGGAACCCTCACGCTCAATACGCAGGACGGTTATCAGTGGCTGACCAACGTCGTGTGCAACCCGCTTTACTCCCACGCCAATGCGCTCCGGATTGATATCCATAACATCACGAACAGCGCCATCCGCGTGGTGAACGCCAGCGGCACCAATAACGGTGTGCCTTTCGTGATTTCCTCGGGAGCCATCATGCCCGGCGAATGCTGGACCAACGTGATTAAATTCTACGACCCGGTGCAGGCGGCATTCTACCCGATCCTGACCGCGCAATTGGTGGATCCCGTGGGCGTGGGTGAGCCGGACGGAACGCCCCAGCCGATATTCAGTGGCAAATTCCTGCGCGATGGAACCTTCCTGGTGGAATTTACCACCGTGGCCGGTCCCACATATTACGTTCAATACAGCAGTGATATGGAGCATTGGAAGACAGCAATTCCGCCGATGGCTGGCACCGGCCAGCACACCCAGTGGATTGATAGCGGCCCTCCGGCCACCGAGAGCCTGCCCTCCACGAAGATTCAACGTTTCTATCGCGTCCTTAAGACGAATTAATCAGAACCAACAATATGACCACCAAAATGTTCAGATACTCCGTGTTGCCACTGTCGTTGTGCGCCACGTCGGCTGCTCTTGGTCAGGCGGCCTACACGCCGGCGCCTTCTGGATCCGCGGATACCTTCACGCCAGTTCTGTTGGAACCCAAGCCGATCGCTCTGAATCATATCAGCATGGGTTTTCAACTGGGTTTCAATTTGAAGACCTCGTTCAAGCACATCGGCAAGTTTGGCGCGGCTACCAGTTCCGGCTCGACCAACGGTCTCTCGAATCATTTTTATGATGACGGTTACAATCTCGTGGACAGCACGGGGAATGAGCACTTCAACGGCTCCGGTAACACCCAGGGAACGTGGAATTGGGGCTATAACAGTTTCTCCCAGGTTCACAATAATGGTGATGTGAATGGAACCATCGACATGCACAGCACGTCATCGGCGGGCGGCACGTCGAGTGGACGGTCCGATGACCCGCAGCCGGGGTTCATGTTGACGTTCGGCCGGGAATTATTTCGTGATGACAAGGATCGCTGGCGCACCGGCCTGGAGTGGTCTTTCGGATACACGGATTATACTGTCGAGGACTCGCACCCGGTCAATGCGAAGGGGACGCAATTGACGGACACGTATTCATTGTTCGGGAACACTCTGCCGACCTCCGACAATTATTCGCAGGACGGTGGCGGGGCTCCCAATCACATCATTATCGGTGATGTGCCCACTCGCAACTTGTCCGCGGTGGCGGTGCCGGTTTCCGGCACGCGGAAATTCGGCGCGGATATTTTCGCTTTCAAGCTTGGGCCGTACTTCGAGGTGCCGCTGAACAAAACCTTTTCTCTCAGCCTCGAAGGCGGGGCGGCCCTGGTTTACGTGTATAGCAGATTTCAGTTTAACGAAACCGTCTCCACGCCCGGCGGCCTCTTGAACCTCAAGGGAAGCGGTTCCCACGACGGCATCAAAATCGGCGGCTACGTCGGCGCGAAAATTTCCGCCGTGTTAAATGATCAATGGACTTTGTTTGCCGGCGCACAGTATCAGGACGCCGGTAACTATATTCACCGCAACCACTTAACCGGCGAATCGGCGGTGCTCGATTTAAGCCAATCCATATTCTTCACCTCGGGCATCTCCTACTCATTTTGAAAAAAAATATGAAAACTATATCTGGGACGACAACCCCTGCGCGTGCAAACGCCGCGGCAGTGTCAAATCAGCCGGGCGGGCTGGCTGGGCATATTCAATCTTCCTTGGCGGCGGGCAATATTGCAGGCAAAATGCCGGCTGTGACTAAACCTCGCATCAAGGTCATGCTCGTGGATGATCACCCGGTTGTCCGCAAAGGCGTCAGCTCCTGCCTCGCCCGGCATGAGCATCTGCAAATTGTCGCTGAGGCCAGCGACGGCCGCGAAGCCGTGGCCAAAGCCCGCCAATTGCTCCCGAACGTCATCCTGATGGATATCGACATGCCGCACATGAACGGTCTCGCAGTCACGGAATTGCTCCGCAAGGAATTGCCCGACATCAAGGTCCTGATCCTCTCGATGCACAGCAACACCGATTACGTCATGCGCATCATTCAATCCGGCGCGCGCGGCTATATCCTCAAGGAAGCCCCGACCGAGGAACTCGTGCGCGCGGTGGATGCCGTGTTTGCCGGCGAGGCGTTCTTCAGCCCCGAAGTCGCCCACGCGGCGTTGAATCAATTTGTGCGCGGCGTTTCCAACCAGGGCCATGATGCCAATCTCACCGCTCGCGAACGCGAAGTTTTGGTGCAGATCGCCGAAGGTTTGAGCAACAAGGAAATCGCCGGCCGCCTGGGCGTGGGTGTGCGCACGGTGGAAACCCACCGCGAACGCATCATGCGCAAGCTGGATATCCACAGCGTTGCCGGCCTGACGAAATTCGCCATCTCCCGCGGATTGGTCTCGCTGCGAACTTAAACGGACAAAACAACTAGTGGACAAGGCCGGCCTCATGCCGGCCTTTTTTTGTATCCGTCCGATCCGGCGCCTGGCGTCAAAAATCGAGATGTATTTTTCGTGACGTTGGCAGGATTGTTTAGTCAAAACCACCGTGACTTTCAAACCTTGGCTGAAAAACAGGTCCATGATCGTGCAACTGCCGAAGGCCGCGACTGCGGCCGCCGTTGAGGTTCTGATTTTGTTTTTGGCGCTGATTCTGTTGCCGTTAGCGAAAGCCCATGCCGACGAAAGTTCCGGCGCGGCGGTTCGCGGGAGAGCTGACCTGTTACAACGGTATCCGACCAAATTGACTGCGGGCGATACCAGGCCGGATCAAGCTCGAGCGTGGGACTTCACAGAAGATGATGTTTTTCGGGTAACACAGTTTCGGCTGGAGGTGGGAAAGGAATTGCGGCTGGACGTGGGACCGGCGGATTTGGGCATCGGGCACTCTGTTGATGGCGCGGTATGGGCAGTGCTGATTCCGCGAGCCAGTGGAACGCTGACGAGTCGGCGGATCAACCAGGAAATCATTTCTCATGTTTGGCTTCGGTTTCACCCGAAAGAAATCACGCGCCTGTTCCCGCCGGAGACGGTGTCTGCCGCTGGTGCAACCAACTTGCTGGCCCAGATGCGCGTTATTGCCAATGCCAAGATGAATTCAAGTTGGCAGGCCGGCGGCAGAGCGTTGATCCCCGAACCGAAGGACATGACAGTGGATGTGGATACCAAAGATGGCCCACGACGTTTCTTCGGTGTGGATACTGAAGCCCAAACCGTTCAATACGTGGATGCGTTTGAAAATCATCCCGTGCGGCTGCCGCCCGCCCTGACTTCTGAATTGGCTACGTCGGCTTTTGACCAATTGTGGGAAGCGTTCGATCAGAAGTATGCCATGTTCGTGCTGCGCCCGGAAGTGGATTGGGCCAGCCTCCGCGAGCAATACCGCCCGAAAGCGTTGGCCTGCAAATCCACCTATGAGTTTGCCGAGGTCTGCGCAGACATGCTGAAAAATCTCCGCGACCTGCACGTCTGGTTGACCGTCGCGGGTTCAAGCATACCTGTCTTCAACCGGCCGCGGTCAGCCAATGCCAATCCCGAGGCCTATCCGGTAATCCTTGGCGGCCTCCACCAGACGGGACGTGTGGCCTGGGCGATTACGACCAACAATATTGGGTTCATTGCCATCTTTGGCTGGAATGATTCGAAAATTCCCGCTGAATGCGGCGAGGTGTTGGAAAAAATGCGTGACACGCGCGGATTGATTGTGGATGTCCGTTTGAATGGCGGCGGTGGCGAACCCCTGGCTGAAAAGTTCGCGGGCCGTTTTCTGGAAAAGGAATTTGTTTATGCCTGGAGCCAGTTTAGGAATGGCGTCAGCCACACGAATCTGACGGAAAAAATCGAACGCAGAATCGCTCCGCGCGGACCGTGGCGCTACAATCGCCCGGTGCTGGTGCTCATCGGCCAGAAATGCATGAGCAGCTGTGAATCGTTCATCGGCATGATGACCGGCGACCCGGAGGTGACGACGATGGGCGACCATACCTGCGGCTCCAGCGGCAATCCGGAAATTGCCCACCTGCCGCTCGACATGACGGTGAGCGTTCCGCAGTGGATTGATTATCTGCCCGACGGCACGGCGCTGGATGAGCACGGGTTTCAACCGCAGATTCGTTTCAAGCCGGCACCCGGCGCGTTTGAAGGCGACCGCGACGATCTGCTCACCGCCGCGCTGGCGCGTTTCAGCCAGTTGCCTTTGCCGGACAAACCTCCAATATCGCCCTGATTCCATAACCCAAGGCCGACAACCAGGCGTGGACCTTCAGGCGCATACTTTTTTGAAGGGTAGGGACAGCGCGCTGCGCTGTCCGCGCCGCTCAGCGGCGCAACGTTGCGCGTGATTTTCGCGTGGTCTTCACCCATTCCGCCCGCTATACGGGCGGTGACGGCGCAGCGCGCCATCCTTACCAACGAGATGCACCACTTCGCGTTTGCGAATTGGCCTTCCATTTCCAATTTGTGAACATCTTGTGCATCGAAAGAAATAACTCCGGTTTGCCTTATTTGCATATTTCTAGTGTTGTGATTGCATGGCTGATTTCGGGCGAACGGTAAATTCACAAAACCTCAAACCTTTTGAAGGTATGTGGTTGTTAACCAAACCTTCAGGAGCGGTAGCGTGCGCGAAAGTTGTTAACGGGCAACTGCTGATTCCTGTTTCCTTTGGCGGAAATGGGAAACTGACCGGTCATTTTTATAATTGTCAAATAATCGAGCAAACCCTTTTTTGCCGTTTCGAGCAGTTTGACTCTGCCATATCCGGGGTTTCGCTTCTCACGGTTGGAACAAATGACAAATTGACAGGTGGGCGTTGGATGAATGATCAGATTCCCGAGGACGTTCGGCGGGACATTTCGTCGTTATCGGAGTCCTTGCCCGGCATGCAGCCAGTCGTTTGGGTTCGCATTTTGAATGCAGACACGCCACTATGGGCTGAGAAATATTTTTCCGAAGATTGGCCAAACAAAGCTTCGAGCTAGAGAATTTTTATGATTGATTCTGTCTCCAATGAAGGCGCCGGCGCCGCCGACTTGAAACGCGCAAAACGCGTTCGCCGCCCGCAACAAACTGCTAATTCAACTGTCGATCGCCTCCCGCCACATTCTCCTGATATGGAGAAAGGCGTGCTTGGCTGCGTGCTGATTTCTCCCAACGAGTGCATGGGCGAATGCATCGAGAAATTTAAGAACGGCCCTGAGGTTTTTTACGATCTCCGTCACCAGACCATTTTTTCAACGCTTGCGGAAATGTATGACAAGCAGGAACCCATCGATGTCATTACTCTTCAGCAACGCCTCAAGGATAGACAACTCCTCGAACAGGTTGGCGGCATCGCGTATCTTTCGTCGCTGCCGGACGCCGTGCCCAGCGCGGCGAACCTGAGTTACTATCTTGAGATCGTTAAGGAGAAATATCTCCTCCGGAGAATGATCCACACCTGCACGGATGTCGTCAGCAAGGTTTACGATTTTGAAGGCGAGGTGGACGCGCTCATGGATGAAGTCGAGCGCGACGTCCTGCGCATCAGTGAAGCGCGCGTGCAGGACCATTCGAGCAACATCAAGGACCTCGTCAAACGCGCCATCAACCAGATCGAGGATTTCCATCAGCGGCAGGGGATGCTTACCGGCGTCGGCACCGGCTTCACCGATCTCGATAAGATGACCAGCGGGTTTCACCCCGGAGAAATGATCGTCATCGCCGCCCGTCCCTCCATGGGTAAGACCTCGCTCGCGATGAACATCGCCGAGCACGTGGCGCTGGAGCAGAAACTTCCCGTGGGCGTGTTCAGCCTGGAAATGACCTCGGAATCGCTTGTGCTCCGCATGCTGTGCTCCCGCTCGCGCGTGAACCTCCGCAACGTCCGCGATGGTTTCCTGGCCGAGCGTGATTTCCCGAAGCTCACCGGCGCCGCCGGCAAGCTCGCCAACGCCCCCTTGTTCATCGACGATTCCTCGGGACTTTCGATTTTGCAATTGCGGGCCAAAGCGCGCCGCATGGCGCAACAATATGGAATCAAGTTGTTTGTGATTGACTACCTGCAATTGCTCCATTCTACTGCGCGACGAGCCGAAAACCGGCAGCAGGAAATTGCTGATATTTCCAGCGGTGTTAAATCGCTGGCCAAGGAATTGGGCGTCCCGGTCATCGTCTTGAGCCAGTTAAACCGCGAACTGGAGAAGGATAAGAACCGCAAACCGCGGATGTCCGACCTGCGCGAATCCGGCTCGATTGAACAAGATGCCGACCTGGTTGGTCTGCTGTATAAGCCGAGCAGCGGCGATGACGACGATGGTGCGGGTGGGGCCGAAGAACAGGATGCGGTGCCGGTGAATCTGTTGATCGCCAAGCAGCGCAACGGGCCAACGGGCGACGTCCACCTGACGTTCCTGAAGTCTTTTACACGATTTGAAAGTGCGGCGAAAATTAGCGACGACGACGTGCCCAATTAAAGAATGAAATTATTGCTTCGCTTATGCGGACTTTTGCTGGTCCTCGCCTGCCTGCCCGCAACGGCGCAGAATTCCTCGCTTAAGGTTTCCAAAATCGAAATCAAGCACATCGGCCCCCAATCGGTGAGCGATGATTTGATCCGCGCCAATATCCGCATCAAACCCGGCGACCCGTACCTCCGCGCGGCGGTCGATGAGGATATCCGCACGCTGTACGCCACCGGCCAGTTCTACGACATTCGCGTCACGGACGCATCCGTCGCGGATGGCGTCGTCTTGACCTACGTCCTCCAGGGCAACCCGCGGTTGACCGCAATAAAATTTCAGGGCAACAAAAAATACAAGGACTCCAAGCTGCTAAAAAAGGGCACCTCCAAGGTCGGCGAACCGCTCAACGAACGGAAACTTTTTACCGACAGCCAGGAAATGCAAAAGATGTACCAGAAGGCCGGCTATCCCGCCACCACGGTCAAGTACTCCATTGCCATCGAGGAAAGCACCGGGCGCGCCACTGCCACCTTTGACATCGTGGAAAGTCCGAAGGTCAAAATCACCCGCGTCGAGTTTGTGAACGCCACGGCCTTCACCCAAAAGCAACTGCGCAAGACCATCAAGACCAAACGGCATTGGATGTTCTCCTGGATCTCCGGCGGCGGCGTTTTCAAGGACGACCAATTTGATGAAGACAAGGAGAAGATCGCGGAATTTTATCGCAACAAAGGCTACATCGATTTTGATATCAAGGATGTTCAGTTCGAGCATCCCACTCCGCGGACGCTCGTGATCCGCATCATCCTTTACGAGGGCCGCCAATATAAAGTCGGCGCGGTGAAAATCACCGGCAACAAACTCTACAGCAACGCGGAGATCGCGGAGGGCATCCGCCGCGCCCAACCGAGTGGAATCGTCAAGAAACCAAAACTGGGCCCCAACGGCTTCCTGATGGATGTCGGTGATACTTTCACACCGGATGGCCTGAGCAAGGACATGAAGTCAATTGGCGATTTCTATGGCGCGAAGGGTTATATTGACGTCGCTCCCTATTCGCGGAATTTCACCGTGAAACGGATTCCCAATACGGACACCGGCACGATGGACCTGGAATTTCTAATCGACGAGGGCCAGAAAAATTACATCGAGAAAATCGAGATCCGCGGCAACACCAAGACCAAGGACCGCGTGATTCGCCGCGAACTGGCGGTCGCCCCCGGCGAAACCTTTGACATGGTGCGCGTGAACTTAAGCCAGCAGCGCCTCGAGGGCTTGCAATACTTTGAGAAGGTGGATTTGCGGCCTGAGCCGACTGACCCGCCCATTGTTGCCTACAAAGATCTCGTGGTCGGCGTGGAAGAAAAAAATACCGGCAACCTCACCATGGGCGCCGGGTTCAGCTCCGTGGATTCCGTGGTCGGCTTCGTCGAAGTCAGCCAGGGTAATTTCGACCTGTTCAACCCGCCCAATTTCACCGGCGGCGGCCAGAAATTCCGCCTGCGCGTCCAGCTCGGCACGCAACGCCAGGATTATGAGGCCTCCTTTATTGAACCGTGGTTCCTCGGGCGGAAACTTCAGTTGAGCGTCGATTTGTACCGGCACGATCTGAATTTCCAAAGCCTCCAGAATCTTTATGACGAAGTCCAAACCGGCGGGCGCGTCGGGTTGACCAAAGCGTTGGGCAGCGATTTTCTCATCGGCAGCGTTGGCTATACCTTGGAAGATGTGGGCATTTTGCTGAACGACCACACTTCCCGAACCAATTTTCCCGTGCCCATTCCCGGCCAGCAGAACATACCGAACGCATTAAAGGCGGAGTCGGGCTATAATGTTGTTTCCAAAGTGGACCTTTCGCTCGCGTACGACACGCGCAACAGCGTCAACTTGCCGAACAAGGGCCAACGCACCTCGGCCTCCATCGTCGTGGCCGGGCCGTTCCCGGGAGACAGGGATTATTATAAATTGGAGCTGAAGACCGCGTGGTATTTCAAGGGCTTTTTCCCCGGCCACGTCCTGGAGATAATCGGCAAAACCGGCGTGGCCGACGCGTACGGCTCCTCCGCCAACGTGCCTTTTTACGATCGTTATTATTTGGGCGGACCTGATTCCCTGCGCGGCTTCCGCTATCGCTCGGTCAGTCCGCGCGAGCGGCCCTTCCCGCCGGACTCCAGCTTTTCCAGGGAGCCAATCGGTGGCGACACTTATTGGTTCGGTTCCGTCGATTACAGCGTGCCCATTATTCAAAGCGACAAGGAGCGCGGTGTCGGCCTCCGTTTCGCCGTGTTCTATGACATCGGCAATGTCATGCTGGATCCGTATTCGTATAATTTTTCAAAGTATCTCGACAACTGGGGCCTCGGGCTCCGCCTGAATCTCCCCATCGGGCCGCTGCGGCTGGATTATGGCATTCCGATCAACCATGACCGGTTCAACAGCGGTTCAGGCCAATTCCAATTTAACGTCGGTTACACCAGGCCGTTTTAATTATGTATTCGTCAGGCAAGGAAATTTTGGCGCGGCGCATTTCGTTTTCAATTGCGCTCGTGGTGACTGGGGTTGCGTTGGTGACGCGCGGTGTTGAAAACACCGCCGCGCGGGCCGCGGGATTTTCCGCGTTTGCGAACGCGCCGCTCTATTTCGAACAGAACGCCGGCCAGCTCGACGGCGCCGCTCAATTCATCGCGCGCGGGTCGGAATGCAGCGTGCTGCTCGCTCCCAGCGGAGCGGAGATCCTCCTGGGCAAATCTTCGGACCGAACCGTCGTCCATAGCGCGAGCGATGCCCGCTCGGTGCGTTTGCAACTTCTTGGGGCGAATCCCGCCTCAAAAATATCCGGCCGCGATCCAATGGCGGCCCGGGCAAATTATTTCATCGGCAATGAGCCCGCCAAATGGCACACCGGCGTCGCGCTGTTCTCCAAAGTGCAGGTCGATGACGTGTATCCGGGCGTGCGGGTGATTTATTACGCCAACCAATCCGCGCAATTGGAATACGACTTTCTCCTGCAACCCGGCGTCCCGGCCGATCAAATTCATTTCCGCATCGAAGGCGCGGATAACGTCCGTGTGGACGAAGCGGGAAACCTGGTATTGAAAATTGGCGACGAAGAAATCCGCCAGCACAAGCCCGTCGCTTACCAGGAAACTGGCGGCGCGCGGAAAGAGGTTCAGGCCGCCTATCATTTAAACGCCGATGGCAGCGTCGGATTCGCCCTGGCCGGCTACGACCGCAACTTGCCCCTGGTCATTGACCCAGTCCTGGATTTCCTGACGTACGTTGGCGGCAAGAAGATGGAAACCGGCTGGGCCATCGCCCTCGACGCCGAGACGAACATCTACGTGGCGGGTGAAACCTTATCGACTGACCTGCCGACGACCAACTCGATTCAGTTCACCAATAAAGTCGGGAACCTCTCCATATTCCAGGGCGGCGAAAGAACCTTCGGCGATGCCTTCGTTGCGAAATATGATAACTCCGGCGTGCTGCAGTTTCTAACCTATCTCGGCGGCAAAACCGACGACGGCGCGCTCGGCCTCGCCTTTGATTCGAGCAACGGCGGTGCGGTTTGGATTACTGGCTTTACCGACTCAACGAATTTTCCGCTCATGAATCCGCTCCGCGACCACCTCACCGGACAAAACAAAAATGCGAAGAAAATTTTCCCGGTGGATGCGTTCATTACGAAACTCGATCCGAGCGGCACGAACTTGCTCTTTTCAACCTTCTTCGGAGGCGAGGGACTCGATGAAGGCGTGGGCATCACCACGGATCCCGCGGGCAACGTGTACGTGACCGGCTTCACGACCTCGTTGACGAATTTTGCCACCCCCAACGCGTATCAAACCAATTTGCACGGAAATTTTGACGTGTTCGTCACCAAACTTACCAGCACCGGACCCAATATCTACACCAACGCCTACACCACCTATTTCGGCGGCACCAACAGCGAATATGGCCTGAGCATCGCCGTGGATTCCAGCCAGGACGCCTGGGTGACGGGTCTCACTTTCTCGACGAATTTTTTTACCACCAATGCGCTTCAATTGCCGCCGGGCGCGGATGCTTTCTTCACCAACGGCATCACCTTTACCAACCTGAACACCGAAACGAATAATCCGAGGCACAATGCCGCTTTCCACAGCGATGCCTTTGTCACGGAATTCAGCCCGGACGGCTCGACCGTGCCTTTCTCAACCTATCTCGGCGGCACCAATGACGAGGTGGGCGAGCATATCGTCATCGACAACTCGGACAATGTTTTCGTGACCGGATACACCTTGTCGCGGGACTTCCCGACGAACGTGCTCACCACCCAGACCACGAACATGTACGGGATGACTAATATTATTATCCTGCCCGTCACCAATTTTTCCGCGCACACTTTTGTCACCCAGATCACGGGTAACGCGCTCGCGTACTCCACGCATTTTGGCGGTACCGGCGCCGACCTCGGCATGGGGATTGCCGTGGATGCCAACGGCTTGGTTTACGTTACCGGCTCCGCCGGCTCGACCAATACTTTTGCTCAAAAAATGTTGGTGATTACGAACTCTGATCCCACCCTTTTCCATACCAACCGCCAGGGTGACATCACGTCATTTCCCGGCTACCTGACCAACAACCCGACCTTCACGAACCTGAGCAGCACCAATGTTACGGTGAAATTGAATCATGGCGGCAACACCAATGATGTTTTCGTCGCCGTGCTGTCGCCGCATCTGACCAACCTGGTCTATTCCATTTTGTTGGGCGGCCCCGGCGAGGATGATCCTCACGGAATTGCTGTCGATCCCTCGGGCGCCGCCGTTTACATCGTCGGCTCGACCACGTCCTCGACGAATTTTGCCACCACCAACGCCGCGCAGCGCGGTTTCGGCGGTTCAAAAAGTTCCCGGCTTTCAGACGGTTTTGTCAGTAAAATCCAGATCGTCCCGAGCCCTTGACGACAATAAGATGAACGTTTGCGCGCGCCGTTGGTCTTATGTGTGCCCGCGCGGAATCCCTGTTTAAGATTGGCAGCGCGCGGAAATTCTGATTTGTTCGCTTTATGAGAAAATTGTTGAAGACATTGATTTTAGGTCTGGTTTTGTTCGTCGGCACCTCGGCCTTCGCCCAGCAATTTAAGATTGCCACGGTGGACCTCGGCCGCGTGTTCACCAACTATTGGAAAACCAAGCAGGCGCAAGTCGCCCTGGACGGCATGAGGGCGGACGTCGAGTCGCGGGGCAGGGAAATGATGACGGCCCTCAATAAAACCAAGGAAGATTACCAGAAACTGTCCGACAGTGTGAACGACCCGGCGGTGTCGGTGGAGGAGCGGGACAAGCGAAAAAAAGCGGTTCAGGATAAATTAAACGACTACAAGGACCAGGACGACACGCTCAGGCAATTCAGCCGCCAACAACAGACCGCGTTGGATGAACAACTCAATCGTACCACGGATAAAATCATCGCCGATATTCGGGTGGTAGTGACGGCCAAAGCCAAATCGGATGGTTACTCCCTGGTCATCGACACTGGCGCCCGATCGGCCACCGGCACGCCGGTAATTTTGTACGCCGCTCCGGGGGACAACGACATCACCGATCCGATCGTCAAACAGCTCAACATGGGCGCCCCCGCGGAGACCCCGAAAGCGGACGACAAACCCGCAGCCAAACCCGGCGGCAAGTAAGCCGGTTCGCCAGCGGAAATTCTAAAAGCGTTCAGCAAGGAACGCCTTATTATTTATTCATGTAGCAGCCGACGTAAGGAGGCTCAAATTCTTTGCGGGAAAGAGTCTGGGAGTCCCTGACGCCTAACTCTGGCTCAACCGTTTCACCGGCTTTTCAAAATACAACCGGTGCGCTTCCGCGAGGATTTCCGGAATCCTTGCCGCGAATGGACTGCGAGCCAGCACGCCATCCAATGGCGCGGGCTTTCCGGCAGCGAACGACTCCGCAACGTTCGCGGCGTTCCGGCCCGGGAACCAATGCTCCGCCTGCCCGAGCAAATTGTAACGCATCTTCGCCCAGGAAAGCAGGCCCAGCGGCTGCGCGTAAGTCCAGAGCCGCAGAATTTCCATCACATTGATTTCACCGGGCACATCCACGTAGTGAGGCAGCTGCTCGAACCAGCGCTCGCACCAATCGCGGCCCAAAACCTTTTCCATCTCCGCGCGCAATCGCTTCTCGATCGGCGCGATGGTCTCCGGAATGCGATCGTAATATTTCAACGCCGAAATGTGCTCATCAAAATCCGTGGGCCGCGCCGCGCCGCAACTCAACGTGTGCACCTCCGGCCGCGCCAGGCAATACAGATCGTTGAACTCCATCGGCGAAAGCGGCGCGCACAACTCGATCATCTTTTGCGAAGGCTCGTAGAG
>Ga0193718_1000137_pt1 | contig 16651 bp, 13 predicted proteins | sample U2a1metaG_FD_144918 | JGI IMG/M metagenome (GOLD analysis project Ga0193718, IMG submission 144918) | Soil microbial communities from a riparian zone of the East river system, Colorado, United States - U2a1 | ecosystem: Environmental > Terrestrial > Soil > Riparian zone | place: USA: East River... | reverse complement strand
CGGAAGGCCCCAACAGACCCGCCCAGCTATCGAATACCTGAACGGCATCGACACCGGCACGGATCTTCGCTTTCAGGTAACCGATCGTTACCTCCGTAATTTTCGACAACAACTGATCGGCCAGGTCGGGGTGCGTATAACAAAACGAGCGCGCTTTGTCGAATGTCTTGCTCCCTTTTCCTTCTACAAGATAACACAGGATCGTCCAGGGAGCGCCGGCAAATCCAATGAGGGGAACTTCATTGTTCAGGGTTTGCTTGGTAAGCCGAACGGCATCCATAACATAATCCAGTCTTCCCACAGCATCCGTTACGATCAGGGAATCAATGTCTTTTTTTGAATGGAGGGGATGGGGAATGGAGGGGCCCTTTCCTTCTTCCATCAGTACTTCTACTCCCATCGCCTGAGGAATGACCAAAATGTCCGAAAACAATATGGCGGCATCCACACCAATCTGGCGAACCGGCATGACCGTTATTTCCGTTGCCAGTTCCGGTGTTTGAATGCGGGTAAAAAAATCATACTTGGCTTTCAGCTTAAGGTAATCCGGCAGAAAGCGACCTGCCTGTCGCATCATCCAAACCGGTGGTCGGGGTACATCCTCTCCCCGAAGTGCTTTTAATAGTAAGTCGTTCTTAAGCATGAATTTATGGTCTGGGCGATTTTAACTTTTGGATTTCGTCAAGAATTTTTTTTCCAATCGGCGAGGCCTTCACTTCGTCCGCCGCCTTCGTTCCGGCTTCCCTCCACTGATCCTTTCTATATTTTTTATCCACCCGGAAATTAGCAGTCCCATCGACACTATGAACCGCGCCTCTAAAGTGTATATGGTCATTCTCCAGTTGAGCCAAGGCGCTAATGGGTACCGAGCACCCTCCGTGCAACTGCCTCAAAAAATCACGTTCGACTTCAACACATTGAGCGGTAGGATCGTGATGAAGCGCGGCAAAAAGCTGCGCTACCTCTTTATCTTCTTTCCGGCACACCACGGCGATGGCTCCCTGGGCGGGCGATGGGAGCATCCACGATAAGGTTGTCGTGCCGTTCAAATCGAGCCCCAATCGTTCTACACCTGCCCTGGCCATGATGATCCCGTCCCACCCCGACTCCCGGAATTTTTTCAAGCGGGTTTCAACATTTCCTCTTACGTTGACCAGGGAGTGATTTGGAAATCGTTCCAACCATTGTGCCCTTCGCCGGATACTACTCGTCGCAATAACGGCTGGTTTTGAATCGTCCGGTACAAATCCGGTTTTCGCAAAAAGAATATCTTCGTGTGATCCCCTTTCCAAAATAGCCGCAATCGTCAGTCCTTCTGCCAACAGAGTCGGAATATCCTTTAATGAATGAACGGCGGCATCGGCCTGATCATTCAGCAACGCTGTATCCAACTCTTTTGTGAAAACGCCCTGGATGCCGATTTCGTAGATAGGGCTGACCAGGTCGAGATCTCCGGTACTTTTAACAGGAATGATTTTGCAGGCCTGCCCGGTAGCCTCCACTTTCTTTGTGACAGCATAAGTTTGCCATAAAGCAAGCGGGCTTTCTCGAGTGATCATTCGAAGGGTGCGAGGCATAAACTTCTGTTTGTAGAGACGCGATGGTTTTCCGAATGGCCGTTTCCTGAATCTTTTCCTGGAAGGAATTCACGACCAGCGTTTCCAGCAATTCTCTTCTCCTTCCCGGTTCTCCTTCAATAAAATGCGATGCATATTGCGAATAGGTGGCAGAGATCGTTTTGTTAGAAACTTCCGTATCTAAATTAAGCTTATTCCGGACATTCCTGACCAGGGACATCAGGTCGCGTTTACCCGTCCATTCAATAAATTCAATTGCTTTTTCCCTCGCAACTTTCTTTACTTTGGGTATTTCGGCCAACCGGTCATCTACGGTCTTGTTAATTTCCTTTGAAAGGCTGTCGATGTCCATCACTTTATAAAGTGGATCATTATACACTTCAGGGGCCACGTTTTGAGGTATCGATAAATCAAAAATGAATTTTACCGGGCTTGTGGCGAGCATCGCTTTGGTTATAACCGGTTGGGGCGCCGTCGTACAAACGATTACAAAATCGGATAACGACAGAACGGCCTGGAGATCGCTCAACGGGTGGGTCTGGACCTGATGAGCCGCCGCGGCTTCCTTCAACTTTTCTTCACTCCGGTTGACAACATGAATATCGGCCTGGGGGAGATAGGTCTTTAGATTTTTAAGGGTCAACACGCCGATTTCTCCTAACCCCACCAGCGCGATGCGGGGTGAATCCATTCCTGTTTTTTTTATTTGCTGTGTGACGGCATAGGAGACGGACAGGGTGCCATCCGAAAAGGAAGTCGTATTCTTTACAATCTTAGATAGCTGAAGGGCCTGATTGACTAACCGCTCCAGGTAGCCATCGGTCCGGCCATGTTCTTTTGCCAATTGAAACGCCGTCTTTATCTGGGCGCTGATCTCATAATCACCGGGAATTTGGGAGTCCAGTCCGGAGGCCACAGTCATAAAATGTTCAACCGCTTCATCTCCTTCTTTCACATAACCGAGTTCATTGATCTCGTCCAGGGTACCCTGGCAGCAAGCGTTCAAAAAATGAAGAAGAATATATTTACAAGGCACCAATCCATAAATTTCAGTGCGATTGCAGGTGGACAATACAAAGAAATGCTGCAGGCAATCGGAATTATTCAACGTATAGGCTTGCATGGCCTGCGCAGGGGAGATCGCATAGTTGTTCCGGTGCGATACATCCGCCTTTTTGAAGTTAATACCGACAACAAAAAGACGGTTGAAATTGGTCCAGGATCCCGGTTGAATCATATTAAATGCCAGCAAAGAAGCCTCATTCCATTTCTTAAAAATACCTCTATCCGGATAAAAAGTACCATCTCAAAACTTTTTAGTAAAAAGGGTCTCCTTATTTGGAAATTATCCAAATTGCGCCGTGAAAACGAAAGGATTGATACTGGTAAATCTGGGTTCACCCGACAGTTACCAGGTGAAAGATGTAAAAAAATACCTCCGGGAGTTCCTGATGGATGAGCGGGTATTGGATGCGCCCTACCTGGTAAGAAAAATGATCGTCGAAGGCCTGGTCCTTCCCTTCAGACCGGCAAAATCGGCTGAAGCCTATGCTTCAGTTTGGATGAAGGACGGAGCCCCCCTCAAGGTTCTCACCGATGGATTCAAGGAAGAATTGCAACACCTGGTCGACCTTCCCATTGCCATTGCCATGCGCTATGGTCATCCATCTCCTGCCGCGGCCCTAGAGGCAATAGAAGAGATGACAGACGAACTGGAGGAGATCTGGATTGCTCCACTCTATCCGCATTACGCGATGTCTTCCTATGAGACTGCCCTGGTGTACGTGAAGAACGAAATACAAAAAATCAAGCCGGGCTTACGATTGCATATTCTTCAGCCCTTCTATCAGGAGGAAGGATATATCCACTCCCTTGCACAATCGATCCAACCTTACCTTGCAGCGGAATTCGACCACCTCCTTTTTAGTTACCATGGCCTGCCGGTCCGGCACCTCAGGAAATCAGATCCAACAGGAAGCCATTGCTATAAAGTGGAAGGGTGCTGTGACCGACCTTCTCCTGCCTGGCAATTTTGCTACAAACACCAGGTCATTCAAACAACAAAATTAACCGCCAGCCAGCTTGGGTTAGCCCCGGCCCAATTCAGTTACAGTTTTCAATCGCGCCTCGGTCAGGATGAGTGGATTAAGCCCTTCACCGTGGAGCGTCTCGAGAACTTCCCGAAGGAGGGTATTAAAAAACTTTTAGTGGCTTGTCCCGCTTTTGTTGCGGATTGTCTGGAAACGCTGGAGGAGATGGCTATCCGCGGGAAGAAGACTTTTATGGACGCCGGGGGTGAATCGTTTCATCTGATACCCTGCCTTAATGCTTCTCGTCCGTGGGTAAAAACATTCGCCGGCTATTGCAACGAGTCGGACGGGCAATTCAAAACCAGATGGAAAGCGGAAGCCATGTCGTAATTGTTGGCGCCGGAATTTCAGGTTTGACGATTGCCTTCCGGCTGAAAAAAAAAGGAATACCCTTTTTGCTCTTGGAAGAATCCGCAGTCGCAGGAGGCAAAATAGGCACCCTGCAGAAGGATGGATTCGAACTTGACCTTGGACCCGTATCGTGTGCAAGGAACCCTGCGCTGGATAAGCTCATCCACGATTCCGGATTGGAAGGGTCGGTGCTCCTTCCCTCCAAAACCGTTAGTAAAAGATTCATTTACAGCAGCGGCAGACTGCACCCGGTTGTGCCGCACCCTGTCAAGCTGCTGACGAACAACATTCTCAGCCTTCGGGGACGACTGAACATTTTTAAAGACTTACGGGTAAAACAATCCGCCGCCTACGCTGAGGCCGCTTCCTCCTTCGCCGAAGCGGCTTCGGCGGACAAGCCGGCGGGCAGGCCCGCCTACGCTGAGACAGCCCCGGCGGGCGGGCCGGTGCCGGAGGATGAAAGTGTTACCGACTTTGTTCAAAGGCATTTTGGAAAGGAAGTTTTACAAAAATTATTCGATCCGGTTTTAAGTGGAATTTATGCCGGTGACCCGGACCGGCTCAGTGTCCTGTCGGTGCTGCCCTTATTGAAGAAACTTGAAGGTGAAACCGGTTCGGTGATCAGAGGGTTGTGGAGAAACCGCAGGAACCTCAATCTGAAGCGCGGGATTATTTCCTTTCAACGGGGGTTTCAATCGCTGACGGAAACGCTGGTAAAGGAGATCGGACCTTCATTACACCTTAACACCCGGGTAGAGGAGATAAAACAATCAGGTGAAGTAATCGATGTCGTTGTCACTGAAAATGGAGAACGAAAAAAAATAATTAGCCGCAAACTGATCCTGACCTTACCGGCTCCTGGAGCGGCTGTTCTCCTTGCTAACCTTGATCTTCCTATTTCCGAAACCCTGAATTCAATCCCCTATAACCCAGTGAGTCAGGTTTATTGCGCTGTTGAGAACAAGGATTTCAATCCGTTCGAAGGTTTTGGTTTTCTTGTCCCATCGGCGGAAAAAATGATATTGATGGGGGCCGTTCATAATTCGGGATTATTCGCCAAAAAAGCGCCAGCCGGGTATTCCTTGTTTACCTTGTTTCTTAAAAGCCGGTATAACGATGAGGCAACCCTGCGCCAGCTCATGCAGGAATTCATGACCATTCTGAAGATCCGGTCGTTCCCAAAAGTACTTCATATCCAGTCATGGCACGAAGCGATCCCTCAGTTCGAGGTAGGTCACTACCAGAAGCTCCAGAGGATAGCAGAGTTTGAAAGAAATAACCCCCTTGTCCATCTGGCCGGTAATTACATTTCCGGTGTTTCTGTTGGCGACTGTGTGAAGTATGGCGATCAGTTAGTCAGCACCACTGATTGGTGACATCCAGGGTTTGGGCAATTCAGGGAGTTATCATTCTGCGAAAATCTGCGGGATCTGCGGGAAATGATCTGCGGGAAACAAATCGCAAAATACTCAAATACGTTTTAAACCACTCAAACTGGAAAGGCGTACATAATTGGCATTTTTATTCCAAAAGACAATAATTATGGCCATTTTGCAGACTAATCAGGACATTCTTGTAAAATGGAGAAGGTAGTTGCAGAGAGAGAAATAGAAGGAAATACCCAAAAAGGAAATTTACGGCTTTTGTTTGCGCGGGACGACCTTTCGCTGTTGACGGCCGAGAATCTGGAGGCTGAGACGGTGACATTTGAAAGTCAGCTCCTCAAGGGTATTATTCATTTTTATTTTTTCCTGGAGGGAAGTGCTGTTTTTGAATTTGGTCCTCATTACAGCCGGGAAATTCAAAAGCAGCGGAATTATTTCTTTTACAATCCTGAAAAAGACCTCTCCTTTCAACTTAAGCTCGCCCCAGAATCGCGAATGGTTTTTCTCACCATTTCGCTGGACAGCCTGCACAAGCTTTTTATTCACGAGGCGCTGCCCTTCCTGAAACCGGAGAATGTCAACCGCAAGTTTTATGACGAACGGGAAATACCCTCGTCCCTGCACCTCGTCCTCAATCAACTCTTCACGGTTCACTTGAGCGAAAACACGGAGAAATTGTACTACCAGGGAAAAGTATGGGAGCTGCTCAGTCTCTATTTCTCAACGAAAAAGCCCGATACAGAAAGTTGCCCCTTCCTGAATGATGAGGTAACAGTTCGAAAGATTAAACATGCCAAGGAACACTTGCTGAAAAACATGGACGCGCCGCCGACGCTGAAAGAGTTGTCAAAAGTGGCCGGGTTGAATGAGTACCAATTAAAAGTCGGTTTCAAGGAAATCTATGGTAATACCGTTTTTGGCTACCTGCTGGAACACCGGCTGGATCATGCCCGTGTGTTGCTGGATTCGGCAAAATACCAGGTAAACGAAGTGGCGTATCAGATCGGCTACACCAACCCCAGCCATTTCATTGCCGCATTTCGGAAGAAGTTTGGGATCACGCCGAAAAAATATTTGATGAACCAGGTGCGGTAGCACCGATCCCGCAGAATTATTTCCAGCAGACCTGTCCGACGAAGCCTCGGCGTAGTCGGATCGCGCAGATTTTCGAAGATTATTTCCCGCAGATCGCGCAGATTTACGCGCGTTAGCTTCGTAATGTTTCCCGCAGATCGCGCAGATTTTCGCAGAGCAATATAAATAGATGTTTTTTTCACCCACTACCCTAGGCACTTAGGCTGGCAGGCGCAGACGCGTCGCCGAAGGCTTGGCGAAGGCGGATCGCGCGGATTCAAACTATCCACAAATTATTATATGAAATGTCATATTGGGGCTCTTCCCAACCCAAAAATGATTGCTGACGGAATCAGTAGCTAGCATTCGGACACGCCTGCGAAAAAAAACGTATCTGCAAAAATCTGCGAGATCTGCGGGAAACACTTCTCGGTAATCCCTTATTAAGAATTATTCTAAATAACCCTTGACATGGATTATTATTTCCAACATATTGCGCACTATTTAGAATTAGTCTTAATAAATTCTCATACAAATGAAATTTTCGAGCATCATCCTCGCAATTGTTTTATTCAGTTTCTGCGCTTCCGGACAAACGGGAACAATCTACGGCAAAGTAAAGGATAGCGCCGGAGCGCCCATTCCTCATGCCACCATCACCCTTGTTCAAACTTCCCATGGCGGCGGCGTGACGGATGAATTCGGGAATTATACATTCAAAAATATTAACCCGGGTAAGTATATTCTCCAATTCACTTCCGTAGGCTTCCAGACCATGGCACAATCCGTCAGCGTAATCGCCAACGAAACGGTGGAGGTCAATTTTGAAACGACTGAAGAAATTTCCCTGCTCAAGGAAGTTCAAATAACGGGAATCAGAAGCATCACCGGCATGGGCTATTTAGATGAAGTTCATGACGGAAAAATTTACTCGGGTAAAAAAACAGAAGTTTTGATCCTGGATAGCATGGATGCCAATACAGCGCAGAATAATCCCCGCCAGGTCCTCGGACGCGTCCCCGGTGCAAATTATTCGGAAACGGAAGGCAGCGGATTCCCCAGCAACGGCATCGGTTTCAGGGGATTAAATCCAACCCAATCGGTCGAAACCAACACGCGACAAAATGGCTATAACATCACCGCCGATTTGTTCGGGTACCCGGAATCATACTATCTCCCGCCCCTCGAGGCCGTAGAACGGATAGAAGTGGTGCGGGGAGCCTCCTCCCTTCAATATGGTGCGCAATTTGGTGGTGTGATCAATTATATCCTGAAAAAAGGAAGTACTTCCAAACCGATCGAATTGACTACCCAACAAACGGGGGGAAGTTTTGGGATGTATAATTCCTTTAATGCCCTCGGGGGGCAAGTGGGAAAGTTCAATTACTACGCCTATGCACAATATCAGGGCATGCAAGGGTGGAGGCCCAATTCCGATTTCAGAAAGCTGACGGGTTTTGGAAGGGTGGAATACCAAGCCACGGACAAGATCAAGTTCGGCCTGGAATATTCCCTGCTTAGAAACTATATCCACATGCCGGGCGGGTTCAGCGACAGCCTCTTTGCCGTTGATAGCCGAAAATCATACCGCGCCCGGAACTGGATAAAGAGTCCATGGAATATCCTGACGGCCACCGTGGATTGGAAACTTTCTCAGCATACCTCGCTCAGTATAAAATCAACGGTTAATAACAGCGCCCGTGATTTGGTCTGGCGCAACGAAGATGGCGGCCCCCAGGCGATGGACAACATCGACCCTGTCACCCATGCCTACAGCAACCGCGAAGTCGAGCACGAGGGATTCAAAAGTAACACAACCGAGGTTCGCCTGCTTTCAACTTACTCATTGGGCACCACGCACAATGCCTTGGCGGCGGGGGTACGTTATTATAGGGGAAAAATGAAACGCCAGGCGGGAGGCCCCGGAACAACCGGTTCGGATTTCGATCTGACGCTGGCAGGGCCTTATGAAAAGGACCTGGACTACACCACAGCGAATCTGGCGCCTTTTTTAGAAAACACATTTCATCTGGGTAGCCGATTATCCATCACTCCCGGATTGCGCTACGAGTATATCCATTCCACCGCAAAGGGAAGAAGTGAAGAGAATGACAGCGCTTTCTATTCTGACTACTCCAAAAACCGGTCGATTTTACTGGCGGGCGCAGGCTTGCAATTCAGAACATCTTCTTCCACAAACCTGTATGCCAATTGGTCACAAGCTTACCGGCCCCTGGATTATTCCAGCCTCACCCCATTGGGCACCATTGTAACGGTCGATAAAAATCTGAAAGACTCCAAGGGCTACAATGCGGATATCGGCTTTCGCGGATCGTTACACCATTACCTGAATTTTGACATCAGCGGATTCTATTTGCAATGCAACAACCGGGTGGGCATAATCGAAAAAACGGACGCCAATGGAAACCCGTATCCCTTCCGGACCAATGTTGCCAACAGCGTGCACCGCGGCGCTGAAACCTATGTTGAATTCAATCCGGTGAAAGCGTTCACCGGCTCGGCAAAATGGAGCTTGAGTTTCTTCAATTCGTTGGCAATTATCCGTGCAAAATACGTTTCGGGAGAATTCAACGGAAAAACCGTAGAGTATGCACCCGCTTACATCAACCGTTTCGGAACCAGCGCCGGGATCGGCAAATTCTCCACGACATTCCTGGTGAGCAGCACAGCAAAGTCATACGGTGACGCCAGCAATTCAGAGACGCCTTCCCCCGATGCGGTGACCGGCGTGATCCCTGCTTATACGGTCCTCGACTGGTCGGCGACGTGGCGCATCCAGCCATTCAACATTAAATTCGGTTGCAATAACCTGGCAGACAGGCGGTACTTCACGTTGCGAACCGGCGAATATCCGGGGCCCGGTATCATTCCGGCAATCGGGCGCAGTTTCTATTTTGGGGTGGGGGTTAAGATTTAGTTGTTTCCCGCAGATTGCGCAGATTTTCGCAGAGCTGAGGCGAGCAGTCGAGTGGACTTCTTAAAGTAAAGTTACATTGCCTCCTGAAATCTGACGCGATATTTGTTAGAAAATTGGGCAGCTACTCTGCGTAAATCTGCGCGATCTGCGGGAAACCTTCCGAAGCCTTGCCGTAGATGGAGGGTGAGGAAATTTTCACCTGATCACTCTCTTTCTCAACAACCAATCCACTTGAGGATCATCCCCCATTTGGAAGGTATGTTCACTGAACCGCTCAAACCCCCATTTTGAATAAAATTCCTGCGCTTTATAGTTTCGCTCCCAAACCCCCAGCCAGACCCAATCATAGCCTTGCTTGCTGGAATAGTCGACAACCTGTTTCATCAGCAGGGAGCCTGTTTTCTTCCCCTGATGATCCGGGTGAACGTATAAACGCTGAAGTTCAATGGTATTCTTCCCTAACCGGTCTTCGGCTTCATCGTTAAGCCGGAGCCGGACGAATCCGATGAGGTTGTTGCCTTCCCATGCCAAATAACATACGGATCCTTCTTCCCTCCATTCTCTTTCCAATGTATCAGCATCGTAGGCCTCCTTCAGAACGGCCTCCATGTTTTCGGGAGTGTTGAATTCAGCAAATGTCTCGATGAATGTTTCGATGGCAACTTTCCTCAGCATTCCTAATTCTTCTTTTCGCGCGGGGCGCACTTCAATCATAGGTATTATCAAACAGGGTTACATTATCTAAGTCGATTACAAATGTAAATATTTTTGCCACGAACTGGCTATTAGTCATTGGTCATTGGTTATTGGTGGATTTTTGTCTTTCAATGAAATGCCCCCTAATGACTAATGACCAATACCTATTGACCAATATAGGGACAGCCTGACCACCCTACCCGCATAATGGTAAAGAGGTATCAAACAGATTCTTGTTGTTTTTACTTCTTATCAGCGTAATTCTGGAACGAATACAGCACGCCTAGGGAAAATGCCTGGCTCAACTGGACTTTGGTGTCCTGGTCGTAGTCGTAGAGTAAAATCCCTCCGAGGCTTACATTCACAAACCGGTTCACTTTTGCAATCAGATTCACATCCAGGCGGTGGTCAATTTTCTTGAGCTCCAGTGTCTGGTAGTTGGCAAACATGACATAGCGCCACTTTAGACTCATGTTCTTGGCAATGTCCTTGTTAAATTCGGCAAGCATTTGAAATGCCAGCCATTCATAGCGGGTCGTGTGCGCCGGATCTACACCATAGGGCCTCGGATTATCCACGGTGACAAACCGCAGCGGGTCATTGACGATCGTCACACGGGGCGCTATGGGGGATAACCTCACCTTGAAATAATCAACCGGGTGATATTCAAAACCGAGAGCGGCAGTAATAAAAGCCGGGGCAAAAAAATCCGAAATCAAAGTTTGTTGGGTAACCCCCGCGGCGTCCGTGTCGTAGCGATATCCGGGCGCAAACTGGCTCTGCAAGTTCGCAGAAATGATCCAATCCCATTTGGATGTTATAACGTGACCGTATTTGGTGTCCAGAAAAATCCGATCCATGGTTTTTCTGTTACCCTGGCCCTGATTATTGACCATGCCATAGAGAAAATCGATTTCGTTATCCCAGGAATGCTTGTCTTTTTTGTAATTGGCCTTATAATTAAAGAGGGAATTAAGTCCCAGGGAATTGACCCCTCCTGCCTTCCAATTTGACGAAAAAGCAGCTTGATTGAGGTTAAGTCCGAATTTGAGGGACTTCTTCCAATGCGTGATCGAATCGATTTTGATGACCTGAGCCGCGACAGGGTTGTGCCAAGGCAACAGAAAGGCAAAAAATAAAGTTAAGAGGGAAAGGGTTCTCACCTGGTTATGGAGTTAATCAGTATGGCTACTGAAAAACCCGTGCCAACCCCTAACCGATGTTATTCAGTTTGATTTCGTCCAGCGCAATTTCCGTCAAGGGCTTGGTGATGAACTTGATAACGTGATTATTGTTGACAATCTTGTCGATATCCCGCTTATTGTCCGAACTGGAAAGGATAATGATCTTGCATTTATTCTTAACCAATTCGCTAAACTTGTCGAATTCATAGAGGAACACAAACCCATCGACAATGGGCATATTGATATCCAGAAAAATAATGTTCGGAAGGTTATCCGGAATATTCTGGTTTTCTTTCAAATAATCAAGGGCGCTCTTGCCCGAGCTCTTTACCTCCACTCTCCTTGCAAATTTGGTGATCTCGATAATCCGTTTGCTGATGAAATTATCAGTGTCGTTATCGTCCACCAACATGACCAATTCTATTGTCTTTGTAGCTGTATCCATCAACATTCAACCATCTATATTAATCGAAGTAAGAGCCTTTTCTCCATACAAGTCCGTAAAATTATCTTTTTTCGTCAAAAAGGAAACTCTCTTACCATGTTTATGCTGTCGACGTAAGGAATTTGCCAAAAATGTCGAAAAATTTAGCGATTACTCTGCCGAATCTCCAATTTCTCGCCTTGGGAAAGGGAAAAATCCTTTTTATGGTTCCAATCCATAATATCCTTGATGGTCACTCCATACTGGCGGGCAACGCTGTAAAGCGTATCGCTGGCTTTCACTTCGTGCGTGATCATCAGGGGTTGCGGTGTTTTGACTTCTGCCCGGTCCTCATTTTCAACCACTTTCAGAATTTGCCCCGGTTTCAATCCGTTCTGGATAGTCAGGTTGTTCCATGTAAGTAATTCGGTTACCTGGATGTTGTACTGCCGTGCAATAGAATACAAGGACTCCCCTGGCGATACCCGGTGCTCATTCGCTTTGGGCAGTGGGCCGGACTCCTCCTCTTTCTTTATTATGGAGCGCACAATAGGCGCCGTTTCAATAAGCGGTTTCGTGTAAACCAGCGCTTCAGCAGGTCGTGCCGGCCCCGTGATCGTTGACATTTCTACCGGCGGCTTTATATACCAATCAAATGAATCATCCTCCAATGTGACGGCCTCCCCGGGGGAAGAAGAAACCAGATCATCTTTTGGCTTACTGGCTTTTAGCCAGACGACGGAGCCCGGGACAAGCACCGGATCACCGCTCATCCTGTTGTATTTTTTTATGCTTTTGATCTTGATCCCAAACTGCTGACTGATCGACCACAGGCCATCCCCCGCCCTTACCTTATAGGTGTCCTGTTGTGCAGTTGTTTTCTTCCTGGAAAGGAAATACAGATCTCCGGCCCGAACGGCATGATCAATGGGGATATCATTATTTTTTAAGAACGAGGATATGCTTACTCCACCCCGCTGAGCCAGCAACGCGGCATTTTCACCCGCCTTTGCCACTACCACCGGAATAGAATTGATCGCCAGGTGCGCATCGGGTTTCCCTTTCTCCCTGACTTCCGGCACTTCCCTGGATGATTTTGATGCCAATACCAGTTTTGTAAAATTCTGATCGACATTTCCAACCGGGATCAGCACAGTATATAGTTTGTCGGTAGGAATAGAAGAGGTTTTAAGCCATTTATTGTATTCCTTCAATTCCTCTTCCCCGACCGAGACTTCTTTCGCTATTTCTTTGAGCGTCATTTTTGTTTTAGGCTCATAGGAAATCAGTTTCACCTGCGCATCGCCCGACACCGCATTTTCAAAGGCAGCTTTGTATGCCAGGAACCTCTTGACATACCAATAGGTGCCTGTTGTAATTTCCATATTCTTTGCTCCGTTCAGCGAATCTCCCATGGCCCGCTGGACGCCTCCGGCACCCATTTGGTAAGATTGAAGCGCCAGCAGCCAATTATTAAAGTAATAATTGTTTTGTTTCAGGTACCGGGCGGCGCCTCGCGTCGACGATATCAAATTCATCCGTTCATCTATTTCCTTGTCTACGCGCAGTCCCATTTCCATGGCCGTAAAGTCCTTGAATTGCCAAAATCCAACCGCATCAGAGACGGAGACGGCATCCGCCACGAGGGCACTTTCCTGCAGCGCCAGAAATTTAAAATCTACCGGCACACCCTCTTCTTCAAAAATTTTCTCGATGATTGGGAAATAGGCTCTTGCCCGCTCCACATGCATGTTAAAATAGCGTACATGCTTCGTCAGCATATTCACATCCAATTGTATTTCTTGCCGGACACCGTCACTGAGCGTGAGTGGTATACCGGCGAACCCCATCTTGTGGGGCACAACGGGAGGCTGGGCAGATGAGGCAGTAGCTCCGCAAAAAAATAGTGCAACCGCAAAAAATCTCATTAAACACAAAGGTAAACAAAATAAAAGTCTCTCAGGATTGGACCTTCCGGATCAGCATGACCCCGTCGCGAACAGGGAGAAGAATATTTTCCACGCGCTCATCGTTTTGAATTTTCCGGTTGAACTCAAGAATGGCGCGGGTATCTTTGTCGGGCTTCGGATCGAGCACCTTTCCGCTCCACAACACATTATCAGCGAGAATAAAGCCACCTACCGCCACCTTATCGAAAATCAAATCAAAATAGTTGCTGTAATTCTCTTTGTCGGCGTCAATAAAGACCAAATCAAAAATCGACGTAAGTGTCGGGATAATGTGCAACGCATTTCCAACCTGAAAATCAATTACCGTTTCTAATCCGGCTTCTTTAATATAAGTTCGAACGCGGTCTTCCAGCTCTTCGTTGATATCCAGGGTAATCAGTTTCCCATTGCTTGAAAGGCCCTCGGCCAGGCAGATCGCCGAATAACCGGTGTACGTGCCAATCTCCAATATCATGGCCGGGTTGATCATGCGGCTGATCATTGCCAAAACACGGCCCTGCAAATGGCCCGACAGCATCCTCGGCTTTGTTACTTCGCTATGCGTGTCGCGGTTGATTTTTTTTAAGAGTTCCGATTCAAGGGTAGTGTGTTCTTCGCTGTACTGCAGGAGACCTTTATTGAGAATGTCCATGACCGGCGCGGGGTTCCATCATCAAATAGCTGAATTTGTTCTCTTTAAAAATTTCGTTCGCCAACGTCATCAAATCCTCCGCCGACGTATCCTTTACCTGTGAGAATAACTCATCAAGCGTCGTAATCCTTCCCTGGTCCAACAGGTTTCTGGCCATCATCATCATAAAACTGACATTGTTTTCCTCTCCCATCGCTATTTGCCCCATCATCTGCTCTTTAGCTGCCGCGAGCTGCTTTTTACCAAGAGGCTCTTCTCTTAATTTCCTCAACTCCAGTTCTACGAGGGAAATGCTTTTCACCATTTGTGACGGTTCCGTCCCGAATGAAATCACAAATAATCCGGTATCGGTAAACGGAACAAACTGGGCAGCGATCGAATAGACATAACCGCGCTTTTCCCGCAAGACCATGTTGAGCCTTGAATTCATTCCGGGTCCACCGAGGATGTTCGTCAGCATATAAAACGGCCCCCGTTTCTCATCCGAAAGTTTGTATGCCGTCCGGCCGATTGCACAGCGTGCCTGCTTCACAGTCCGCTGCAGTACGACCTCTTTCGGTTTATACCCTGTGAATCCTTTCCGTACTTTCCTGGAAGTCATTCTTGGAATGTGGCCCATGTATTTCTCGGCAAGCCGTACCACTTCTTCCATTTCCACATTCCCAACACTGGAAAAGATAATTTTGCGCGTATCGAGGTGTTCCTTGATAAAGCGCTGAAAATCAATTCTTCGAAACGACTTGATTGTTTTTTCGCGGCCGAGGATATTCATCCCCAGCGGATGACCGGCAAAGACGACACGATCAAACTCATCCTGAAGGGAATCTTCCGGGTCATCAAAGTACATCGCCATTTCTTCCATGATCACGTTTCGCTCCCGCTCGATCTGGCCCTCCGGAAAAATGGAATCAAAGGTGATGTCAGTCAATAGTTCTACAGCACGCTCGAAATACGAATCGCGCAAGGAAGCAAAAAACAAAATTTTCTCTTTGTCTGTAAAAGCATTCAATTCGCCGCCCAGCGATTCCAGCCGGTTCAGAATGTGAAAGGCCTTTCTTTTGCGGGTGCCCTTAAACGCCATATGCTCCCAAAAATGGGCAATTCCCTGGTTGGCTTGGGTTTCGTCGCGGCTCCCGATATCGAGCATAATTCCGCAATGGACGATCTTGGTAGTGGTCTCCCGGTTGTGCACGACACGAATGCCGTTTTTCAGGGTATGGATAGCGTAGTCTCTCATGGGGAACTCCAAAATTAACAATTTGGTTGAGTCCTCCCAGCCCTCCCATAACTAATTCCCAACATCGACCGGGCGTGACCGCCTGCGGGCAAGGGGCTTGACTTGATAGCCGGTTTTTCGCTAAAATAGTGTCAAAATTTTTGGCATTACTCTTGCAAAACCCTCTGGCGCTATGGAAACACAACAAGTGAAAACCTGCTTTACGATCACCTTTACAGACGACCAATACAGCCGGGCCAAGGCCTATGTCGACGAGATGAAACGGCACCCGCAACGGGTATTTTGGCGCGGTAAGGAAGGAAAGTCAGAACAAGAACTGGTAGTGGAGCAAATTGCTCACCGCATCCTTTCCGGCTTTTATAACAATGAACCGTATGAAGCAGGCAAGCATATTTTGCGGATGGACAGCATGGCCTCGGCCTGATTAAACCCGCTCCAGGACTTTTTGGATCAGGGCCTCAACTACCTTGTTGGGATTCTTTGAAAATTTATTCTTCACCCGGTTGGCGATAATGGCATTTACACTCACCACATCATGCCCTAAGAGACGCGCCATGGCGTAATACCCGGAAGTTTCCATTTCAAAATTGGTAAGCCAAAAGTCCCCTTTGTGATAATAGTTGAGGTCCTCGATCAGCCGGGGGAAGCGAATGGGAACCCGGAGTACCCTTCCTTGCGGCGCGTAGAAGCCGGGACAGGTAACAGTGTTTCCCCGAACCATGTCAAAACCAACCTGTTTGCTTAATGCCTCGCTCCCCTTAACGACATAGGGCATGAACGGCAACCCGATTTTCTTTTGAACGTCATGGGCAATCCCGGTTTCAAAATCATCCATGGGTAAGTCATAGAAATTCATCAAATTATCGAGTCCGATGGCATAGTCCGAAACCAGGTGCGCCCCGATGGGGATATCTTCCTGTAAGGCGCCGGAGGTACCGATGCGGATGATCTTTAATTTTTTCTTTCTGACTTTCGGCTCTCTCGTTTTCAGGTCAATATTGACCAAGGCATCCAATTCAGAAAAAAAGATCTCTATGTTGTCGGTGCCGATGCCCGTACTGATGACGGTAATTCTCTTTCCTTTATACTTGCCC
>Ga0193718_1000136_pt1 | contig 16661 bp, 12 predicted proteins | sample U2a1metaG_FD_144918 | JGI IMG/M metagenome (GOLD analysis project Ga0193718, IMG submission 144918) | Soil microbial communities from a riparian zone of the East river system, Colorado, United States - U2a1 | ecosystem: Environmental > Terrestrial > Soil > Riparian zone | place: USA: East River... | reverse complement strand
TTTTTCTTGTAGATCAAAAAGGAACCCGGTATTTTGATTGCAGCAAAGAGCCTTTGCCTTTTGCGGGACGGTTCGTCCAGGATATTCTCAACCGCACGCAAACCGCGATGTCGCAAGAGCATTGTTTTCTGGCTGCTGAACTTTCGATCAAGGCACAGATGCAAGCGATGAAGATCAGCTAGCTATCCTGGATGATTGGAGATTCTAAGACTTTAGTCAATAGTTTTGGCCAAATTGGTGCTATAACGAACAGTACTGCTCTGAATGCAGGCACAAAGTATGGTTTTCCTGATGACCTTTTGTAACTTTGGAGTCGTGTAAAGTAGTGTTATGGCAAAGCCAATTAAGGAAACTCCAATTCTAACAGGTAAAGATGCTGCTACATTTGTTACGCAAATGAAGATCTGTTTGAAAACCTTGTCGTAACTTAGAAGAGCAATACTATTAGAAATGCTTAAATTTGCTTCATGCAAACCATAACGATCACTCTCCCGGATAATGCGGAACTTGACCAGCGACAAACAGTCAAATTTCTGGCTTCCAAACTTTATGAAGCCGGTAAACTATCCCTTGGGCAAGCAGCAGATTTGGCTGGCCTCACAAAAGTAGCTTTTGCGGAAATACTGGGTGACTTCGGGGTTTCCCTGATCAACTACCCCGTGACTGAGATGAAGCACGATGCGGCAAAAATAGAGCATTGTAATTGCCGACACGAGTTGCTTTATTCTCTTGGATAAAATCAGCGAATTTGATTTATTGCAAAAGCTGTTCGGTACCGTTACTACCACGCTCGAAATCTCTGATAAATTTAATAAACCCCTGCCTGGCTGGGTCACCATTAAATCTGCAGCCAACCATCGCTATATTGAATTGTTGGAAATTGAAATAGCACGTGCCTCTCGTAAACCAGAAACTTGGATTTTAAAGAGAGCTGGCTTCTAAAACCCCGACCTTGCACAACGCAGTGGTGAACGATGCCCGATTTAATTTTCATGGGGGTAAATATGGCAGGATGAGTTATCGACTGTAGAAATAGTACATTAGACTTTCAATTAAAACAAAATCCGTGTCGACCTTTGGACAAACTGTGATCTTATTTTGACGACTATGTGGCATTGGATGGGAAGGAGAAAGATGAATTGTCTCAGCGGGTCAAGGAGAGAAAAATCAAGCGCGGACAATTCATCCTTCAGGAAAACGACATCTGCAGCCATTATTCGTTCATTGCTGAGGGGTGCTTTAAAATGTATGGGATTGACGAATCGGGCAAGGAACATAACCTTCAACAGGAACTTCAGGGTGATGATCGAAAACAAGTTCAATGAGCTTCAAAACCGCGTGCTCCAGAATATCAGTTCCACGGCGGAAGAACGATACCTTGCCTTTCTGGAACAGTACCCATCCTTATCCAACCGCCTTCCGGGCACACAAATTGCCTCTTATCTCGGCGTTACGCCCGAATTTCTAAGTAAAATAAGAAAGGACATCACATCCAAATAGCGTTTATTCTTACGCTACATTAAGACCATTTCCTAAGATTGTTCATAGGCTGTTGATTCTATTTCAGCCCATCTTTGCATTGTCATTAAACAAAAAGACAATGAAAATAGGAATATTGGGAACCGGGCAAGTTGGGAACTTGATAGGTTCAAGGTTAATTGAAAACGGACATCAGGTAATGATGGGCGGCAGAGAATCTAAAAACGAAAAGGGCCTGGACTTTGTAAAAAGCAATTCACCTGAAAATGCTTCCTACGGGACATTTGCGGAAGCATCTGGTTTCGGGGAAATTATTTTTAATGCCACCAATGGCAGGTTTGCATTGGATGCCTTAAAGCTTGCAAATACAGACTTTGCGGGAAAGGTAATTATTGACGTTGCCAATCCACTGGATTTTTCCACAAAACCGCCAACATTAATTGCAGAATACGCCAACACCAATTCACCTGGCGAAGCTATTCAAAATCATTTCCCTAAAGCAAAGGTTGTAAAGACACTTAATACAATGGGAATGGTGCTTGCGGTGAACCCCAAACAGCTAAATGAGGGAGACCATTCCTTATTTGTTTCCGGAAATGATGAAGATGCAAAGACGAAGATAAAGACGCTGCTGACCGGGTTTGGTTGGAAAAGTGACAACATCATAGACCTGGGCGACATAGCCGCCGCAAGGGCAATGGAATCGTATTTGATTCTTTCGGTAAGGCTGCTCATGACATTGGGGGTTCCGGTGTTTAATATAAAGGTGATTAAGCCGCATTCCTGACAACAAAATAAAAGACAGTCTGTTAACGCGATACAAGTTCAAACATTTATGCTTCATGAAATTTCGGAAGCGCATAGGTGTATGGAGAGCAACAAGGCCGGCGGGAAAATAGTTGTGGTAATTTAATTGAGCAGACTCACATTACTCCTTTAATGATGCAAATCATCAAATTATAAGATGAAGATCATCAAATCATCAGCATCAAATTCCCGCTAAATATGGCGCAGATTTTTTCAATTCATATTATTCGTTGAGTGGATATTAACACCGTTTAGCAGACGCAAAAATTACAGCGTAAGAAATAACTTTGCGGTTGTTAATGGAGGTAAAGTTTTTTACCTGAATGAAAAAGTCAGTGATCATCGTTTTTATTTTCCTGGTGGGCAAACCCTCCTTTGAACAAATTCCCGTTCCATCCATGAACGGCCCTCGCAAGGTCAACGTGAAACCAACGAGAGTTAGAATAGACTCAACGGAGGAGGCGCTGGAGAAAATCAGCCAGTTTCGTTTTAAGACCGGCTACCTGAGCAAAGTGGTTTTTGTCGGGCGGAATTTTGGTGTCAATCAATTTGGCATTGCACCGGGGGTAACGTATCATCATCGGTCGGGCCTAAACCTGGAATATGAGGGGAACTACTGGAGCGAAATGGACAATCGATATGCCCTTACCAATGCCGGCCTGTATTACGAAAAGTCCTTCTCTGATAACTTTTATTTGTCAAGCGGATATTGGCGGTCCTTCTTCCACTCCAGTGACCGCGATGAGCGTAAGATGTTAAATAACTATTTTACGCTGGAGGGGGGCTGGTTCAATACCCTGGGTTCGTTAAGCGCATCGTATTATTTCGTTGCCGGTACAGAACAGGCGCATCGGTTAGACCTGAACTTGTCCAAATCGATTGACTTTTACGCCATACTGGGTGCCGACCGCCTGAGCCTTGAGCCTGCTTTTACATTTATGTTCTCTACGGCAAACTACCTTCTTTTTCTGGACGATCTGCCCGACGCTGAGGTAAGCAATCCAATGGCTTTTAAAATTGCCAATTATGAACTTGTCCTTCCCATCATCTATCGGAAATTAAGAAAGTTTGAGATTACCGGCGCCTGGCATTATGCCAGCCCCGTGAATGTGATACAAGGTGAAAACCTCAAATCCTTTTCATACCTGACGCTTGAAATCACACGAATACTAACGCATAAAAACGGTCAACTAAAATAGGATGGTTATGCTTAAGACGACAAATGATAGAAAAATAAAAGTGGGCCGCGCCCCTTTAGCCGGGACCGATCAACTACCGGAAGGAAGAGCGGAAGGAAGGATTAGCTATTCGATTGCCGCATTGATCGTGCTGTTGCATAAATACTCCTCTCGTTTAGTTGGTCAACTATTTCTGAAAATCAAAATTTGTCAGCCGGGGTATTCGCACGGGAAGGAGTTGAACTACACCGTATCAGAAGACGATACTTTTTATTCTCTCTTAAAGCGAGTTGAGGGTGAGTTGGAATCTACCTTCGAAAAGTGTGTTCCCGGCAAAAATATAGCAGTCGAAATCGATTGGATCGCCAATAGGGAAGAGGACGACAGCGCATATCGGGTCAGCATAAATCCGGCGATCAATGGTGATTTACCTGAAGTTATTTTTTCAAGCGAACCGTCTTCGTTTTTTCACGTGGTCTTTGAGAATGCGGCGCGACACTATAAAACTCTGATTAAGAATGCACTCCATGCTCCTTTTGATGAAATAAAAAACATTGATTATTTGTCTTGCGAAGAGCTTACTGAAATTACATCGGGAGCCTATGGACCTGTCGACGAACAAATTTCAAAACCGGAATTTCTTGACGAATTATTTAAGCAAACCGTAAAGCGATTCTCCAATAGCACGGCCATAGTTAGCGGAAAGGATTCCCTTACCTATTCCATGCTGGACAGGCGATCGAATCAGTTTGCAAAAGCGCTGCTTCAAAATGGAGCGGGGCCCGGAGACCTTGTGGGCATCCTGTTGAACCGTACTCCGGACGCTTACGCAGCTCTTTTGGGTGTATTAAAATGCGGTGCTGCCTATGTTCCATTGGATGTTGATTCTCCGGGGGACAGGGTCAACTACATTTTGGACGATGCTTCATCCCAATACCTCATCTCGCATTCATCATTTGAACCTGTTTATTCGGGTTTCGCAGGAGTCGTATTGAATATCGACCGGGATTTTACTCCTGCGGAATCATCCCCCGATAATATCGAACTACGCCGTGAACCGAATCGAAGCCTGCAATCCCCCGCTTATGTCATCTATACATCAGGCTCAACAGGCAGGCCGAAGGGCGTTGTGATCTCCCATGCTGCCGCGAGCAATCTGGTCAAAGCCGAGCAATCGATATTTAAGGTAAGGTGCGAAGACAACGTTGCACAGGGGTTTTCGCTGGCTTTCGATGCTTCTATCGAAGAGATATGGCTGGCCTTTTCATCAGGGGCCGCATTGTTTCCTATTAGTAAAGAGGTAATGTGTTCGGGAGTGGATGCCGGTGAATTTATAAAACTCAACCGGATCACGGTCTTTTCTACCGTTCCCACGTTGCTCTCCATGATGGAGCCGCCCCTGCAATCGTTGAAGTTGCTGATCCTGGGAGGTGAATTTTGTTCCAACGAACTTTTGACCCGTTGGAGTAAAAGGGGCCTGCGGATGGTAAACACCTATGGGCCAACGGAATCAACGGTAATTGCAACGTGTGCCGATTTCAACGAGGACACAAAGATCACCATTGGGAAACCGATCATTAATTACGCTGTGTTTGTCACCGATGAAGCAGTGAAACCTGTTGCCGTAGGTGTGCCGGGCGAGTTATGCATTGCAGGTCAAGGCCTTGCCTCCGGCTATCTGAACAATTCAGAACTCACAGCACAAAAATTCATTGAACCTCCTTTTGCTCTTCGCGGTAATTTTCCTAACCGGATTTATCGCAGCGGCGATCTGGCACGGGTAAACGAGCGGGGCGAGATAGAATTCCTTGGACGGATCGATACACAAGTAAAACTGAGAGGATACAGGATTGAGTTGTCAGAAATAGAAGGGCAACTACTGCACCTGCCCAATATTAAAAATGCAGTGGTTACCGTGAGGCAAGATCAGATAAAAGGGGAGCAGCTCGTAGCCTGTTTAGTGTTGAAGAACAGGTTGCATCGGTTCGATGAGACTTTCTGTAAAAATATACTAAAAACAAAACTTGCTTCTTACATGGTTCCCTCTGCCTTTGTGGTGGCGAATGATTTACCCTTGCTGCCCAGCGGTAAGATCGATCGCAAAAAACTTCAGGACATTGAGGTCCATTTGCCCGGGGAAAACCGGACTATTGTTGAACCGCGGAATGATTTCGAAAGGCGCTTGCAGGAAGTATGGATGAAATATTTTTCGCCGCTGGGGGTTTCCATCAAAGATGATTTCTTCCTCGACCTGGGAGGGCACTCGTTGCTTGCTGCGAAGACCGTATCGGAATTGCGCAAGCATAGCGGATTCCAGGATCTTTCTGTACTTGACGTTTATAAAAACCCTACCATCGAGAAACTTGCGAAGCAATTGATGGTACGACAGGCAACGTCAGAAGCCAGGCACCACGGCACGGCCAGCAACAATCGTTATGAAGCCTCCGGGTTCAGGCATTTGTGTTGCGGAGTGCTTCAGTTCGTTAGCTTGTATTTTGTTTTTGGGTTCAACCTGATCAGGGACCTGACGTTGTACTTTGTATTTTTTTATTTATACTACGGTGGGCATCCGTTAGCGGAATCGGCAGGCTGGGCGCTACTCAGTTCCATCGCTTCGTACCCAACACTCATTGCAACTGCTATTACGGCAAAGTGGATTATTCTGGGACGCATTAAACCAGGCCGCTACCTTTTGTGGGGCAACTTCTATCTGCGGTGGTGGTTCATCAGAAAATTATTTCAATTATTGGACTTTCACTATTTGATGGGCACTCCATTGCTTCCGGTTGTATACCGGATGGTCGGGATGAAGATCGGCAGGGATGTTCATCTTGAGACGAATCTGTTTGCAGCCTTCGATGTGATCACCATTGGTCGGGGAACCACCGTTGACGAAAGTGCAATGGTTTCAGGCTACTCCGTTCAAAATGGATACCTGGTTATCGGGCCGATCTCTATCGGATCGAATTGTTTCATCGGAACAAGGTCTGTAGTCTGTGAGCATACGGTTATGGAGGACGAGTCAAGGCTGGATGATTTGTCCCTTCTTCCATCCGGTATGCGATTACCGGCAGGGGAGACGTGGGAAGGGTCGCCTGCCAGGCGTACGTCAGAAATAAATCTCAGGAAAATAGTTCAGCCTCCTGCCAGAAAGATGCATGAACGAGTTGCGATTGTTGCGCTCTATATGATGCTCATCTGCCTCATTCCGTTGATTGCTTTTATCGCCTTCATTCCCGGCATCTCCCTTTTGATTAGACTTAACCCGGTGACGGAACCTTTGCTTTACCTTTCTGTATTGCCCCTGGTGGGAGCGTCTTTTGTAGTCATCCTTACCGCACTGGTCGTGTTGTTAAAATGGATTTTGGTAGGAAAAGTCAAGCCTGGTATGTATCCCGTTCATGGAGGGTTTTACATACGAAATTGGATTGTAGGGCAACTCCTTCGGATAAGTCTTGATCAAATCGGCCAATTGCATGCTACGCTTTATGTGGCCTCATGGTACAGGGCGCTGGGAATGAAAATCGGGAAATCGGTGGAGCTTTCAACAGCGTGTTCAACAACGCCCGATCTTATTTATCTTCAGGACGGATGCACCATTGCTGATGAAGCTTCGCTTGGTTCTCCGCACATCGAAAGAGGATGGATGACTCCGGCTCCGGTCCGGTTAGGCGCCCGGACGTTTATTGGAAATAGCGCAGTCGTTTCGGCTGGTGTCACCGTTGGCGACAACTCATTGATCGGCGTACTTTCCGTCGCGCCGAAGGAAGAAAGTAAACGCAGCAATGCTACCTGGTTTGGTTCACCTGCCGTTTTGTTTCCCAGGCGGGAATCCAAGGCAGGGTTCTCAGATGAGAAAACGTATCGACCTTCAACTAAATTACGGATGATACGTGGATGTGTTGAGTTACTCCGTATTACGTTGCCTCCGGCCGCTTCCATTATTGTCGCATCCTTTGTCATCAATGCAGGAATGGCTTTGTTGGAAAAAACCGGGGTGTTAACTACAATGCTTACGTTGCCAATGGTATTTGGAGCAGGCAGTGGGCTGATGATACTGATCGTTGCCTTAGTGAAGTGGCTGGTGATGGGGCGGTACAAACCGTTCGTCCACCCGCTGTGGAGTAATTTTGTCTGGAGGCTTGAATTTGTAAATGCGTTGTACGAATTTTTTGCCGCCCCGCTTTTGCTGGAGATGCTTCAAGGTACACCCTTTCTTCCCTGGTATCTCAGACTTATGGGGGCGAAGATTGGCAAGGCTTGTTACATTGAAACTACCGGATTTCTTGAATGGGATCTGGTGGAGATGGGAGATCGCGTCATGATAAACGAAAATGCCGTCATTCAAACTCACCTCTTCGAAGACAGGATCTTGAAAGCCTCCCGATTGCGCATTGGCGATGATTGCAGGGTAGGAGCGACTTCCGTTGTACTGTATGACTCCGTCATGGAGAATGGATCTACGTTGGATGCCCTTACCCTTCTTATGAAGGGAGAGGTACTTCCGGGAGACACGCATTGGATGGGGATTCCGGCATCAAGCAAAGCAACGGCGGCGGGTAAATTGAGTCACGCGCTCAACGACAAACTTAGTAGTCGAACGATAAAAAGACAATATGAACTTGAACCGTCAAGTCCTCTATAAGGAGTGTGACGTTCACCTTTGGAAGTCTCATTTGCCGGAGGTTGTGCCTTCCTATGATTGTCTTTCAAAAGAGGAGCAGGGTAGAAGCGCCCGCTTCAGGCGCTATGAAGACCGGGCCCGGTTTAACAAAGTCCACACCTTTCTAAAAAGCGTCCTTCAGCGGTACACTCATTTGCCGCCGGAAGAAATTCATTTTGCCCACGGACACAATGGTAAGCCTGTTTTGAAATGCAGGCATTTGCATCCGCCCGTTTACTTTAATTTGTCCTACCGGGGCGACTATGCGCTACTGGCGATTTCCAATTCGCCATTTATTGGTGTTGACGTAGAAAGAATTAAACCCATAGACGACATTTTAACCTTCACGTCTGATTATTTCTCACCGCCGGAGGAAGAAAAAATACTCGGGCCTTTGTCCAGGGCGGGGCAACGGTCGATGGTGTACACATTTTGGACCATGAAGGAAGCTTTAATTAAAGCCCTGGCAACAGGGTTTCTCAACCCTATAAAGGAGTATGATTTGTCATCCTTTTTGTACGCGCCCTATCAAACGCTGCGCGATTCTCATATTTGGCACATCCGTCGTCTTCCAATGGAGAGAAACTACAAAGCTGCGTTTGCCGTAAGAGCAGAGAAAGTAAATTGCTCCGTGTTTCATTACGGCTGCAAAATTGATCAAATATTCTTTTGATCTCTGCGCCTACTTTGCGCCTCCGCGCCTTTGCGGTGAAAAATTCTCGGTGGCCTGGGATTTTGAGTCCTGGAATTGTCGTTCACCCTTTTTTTTGACATTCTATCCCGTGATTCTGCATGCCCACAGACAGAATCCTTTTGAACAACGTTATAACAAGAGCCTTGACCCTTTGGGTTTCGCTTGCAAACTGTAAAGTTTATGAATTCCGAATTTACAAATTATGTTGAACTGGCTGGCAGCCACAAAATGGCGCCGCACGGGGAGCGCCGGGAAGGGATTGACAAGGGGATGCCGATCACAATTTCGGTGTATGTGAGACCGAAGGAGCCATTGTTGGGACTCATACTTGGGACCGGTACCAAAAAATTGGCGACGCTCGCCCGGGGTCGATATAAATCAAAGCATGGAGCAACCAAATCGGACGTAAAGAAAATTACGCGTTTCGCCCATCATGCCGGACTCAGTATCCTTGATATCGATGAGGTACAACGCCGTGTGGAATTGCGCGGAACGATCTCCATGATGGAGCAGGCATTCAAAGTTGAATTGAATAACTTTTTGTCTGAAAAGGGTATCCTCTACAGGGGACGCTCGGGATCGATCCGTATTCCGGCCGAGCTGACAGGAGTCGTCGAAGGCGTATTTGGACTAGACGACCGGCCCATCGCTACACCAAAGTTTCAGGTACTCAAAAGCGCCCTGAAAAATAATGTAAATGAAGGAAAACAGAATTCCTTCTATCCTAATCAACTCGCTGAGATCTATAACTTTCCTTCCGGAACAACCGGGAAGAACCAGCGCATCGCCATTATCGAGTTGGGGGGAGGGTATCGCGCGGCAGATATCACCAACTATTTTTCAGCGTTGGGTATCGCACCCCCAACCGTTGTTGGGATATCGGTTGACGGAGCAATCAACAATCCCTCCACATCGGATAGCGCGGATGGCGAAGTGATGCTGGATATCGAAGTCGCGGGGGCCACGGCACCCGGTAGTTTGCTGGCGGTCTATTTCGCGCCGAATACCGACAAGGGATTTCTCGATGCCATCAATGCCGCTGTGCACGACAAGCAAAACGGCGCCGACATTGTGTCGATTAGTTGGGGAGCACCCGAAAGCGCATGGACAGATCAATCTTTGAAAGTCTACAACACGGCATTTCAGGCCGCGGCATCCCTGGGGGTGACTGTCTGTGCTGCAGCCGGGGACAGCGGCTCGAGTGATGGCGTCACGGATGGACTCGCGCACGTAGACTTTCCCTCTTCCAGCCCCTACGTCCTGGCCTGCGGCGGAACCCGGTTGATAGCGAAAGGGGGGAAAATTCAAAGCGAAACGGTATGGCATGAGAGTTCAACCAGCGCTACAGGAGGCGGAGTGAGTGAAGTTTTTGAATTGCCTTCTTACCAGGAAGAAGTCAACGTCCCGGTATCCGTCAATTCAAATAAGAAGGGGCGTGGAGTCCCGGATCTGGCGGCGGTAGCAGATCCTGCCACGGGGTACAATGTTCTCGTGGACGGAGATCGGCTCGTCATTGGAGGGACCAGCGCCGTGGCCCCGCTTATTGCGGGACTCATCGCCCGAATAAACGAAGGGCGAAACAAAAACGCCGGGTTCATTCATCCAGAATTGTACCGGAACCTTTCCGTATGCCGGGATATCACACAAGGCGACAACATCACCACCCCGGGTAACAAAGGGTATAAGGCAGGAGCGGGATGGGACGCTTGCACCGGTTGCGGGACGCCTATTGGTTCAGCGCTTGAGAAGGTGTTGAAAGGATAGCCCAGTCATGGCCGCAAAAAGGAAAAGACCGCAAAAGGATCACAAGAACGAACCGGGATCGCCTTGTATGATCCCTCTACAATGAAACAGTAAAGCTCAACCTGCTATTTCGCTATCATCTTTCCGCCCATCCTATGATCACTTTCATCGGTTTGGATGGAATACGAGTACATGCCCTGTGGCACTTTGTTGCCCAGGTTATCACTTCGTTCCCACTTCGCTTCATGATAGCCAGGCCCAACGCTTTGGTTAACAAGGTCAGCCATTTTCTTGCCCAGAGCGTCATAAACTGCGATTTGGACAAACACGTTTTGATTTTTTGTTGTAAAGGGAATCGTAACGTTGTCGGAAAACGGATTCGGGAACGGAACGGTACGGGCTTCCTTTGCATCATCCCAAGGTAAATTGTCATCAACGTACGTGGGCCCTGAAGGAGAACCGGAGGAAGCGGTGCGCTGCGAACCCGCAAGCGGATTGACCGTCAGGTAATCATAAACACCGTTAGACTTGTTGTAGGATAATACGTCAAAATGGTAATCTATCCCGGGACTCAAATAAATGATGTCCAGACTGGTATCAACGCCAAAACCCACGACGACGCTATACCCAATTTTACCGCCAACCTGGTAGCTTGTTCCGTCGACAGGGACGTCATCCGGAAATGGAGAACAGAAGGCCTGCATTAAGGTAATATAACCGGTGGGCGCTCCGGCGGCCGCCGTGAAGGAAACCGTCATGCTGTTATCCGTCACATTTGCTAATGTCAGGTTGGTGGGTTGCGCTGTCGGCTCGGCTTGGGGGCATACTCCGGGTGATGTGCAGCAAGGCCCTCCGGCCAGTATTTCATCCTTCGTGCACCCGGCACCATTTCCGGAAATAGAAAAATGGGGACGACAATATTCGCAGCTAATGCCGTTAATAACACCATAAAGACCGCAGCCGCGGGTGAGATTGGGGTTATTGACAACGGTTAAATACTCTTCTACACTTCCAATACGGGTGAGTGAAGAAAGGCCATCCACGTCCGCGAGGGAAGTGTTATACTCTATTACAAGGCTTCCGATAGGCCCCCCCTCGTTGATTTGTTTCAGGGATGAAAGGCCATTCAGATTTACAAGAGAGGAATTATTCGAAATGTTTACGAATGCAGATTGTCCGCTAACAACGGTCAAGGCAGTCAAGCCATCCATGTTTGTAAGAGCGGAATTCCCTCGCACCGTCAAACTACCCCGGTATCCGCTAATCCTCCGAAGGGACTCAAGTCCATCCAGGTTGGGAAGAGAGGCGTTATTTTCTATGTAGAGTGGCCCCGGGAGCGTGGTAAGCGATCGTAAACCTTTCAAACTTGTGAGAGCAGCGTTGCTTATAATGGAGAGACATTGGTAATCCGGAAAATGCGAACCGAGGGAAGCAAGGGAGGATAGTCCATCCAGGTTAGTGAGCGCAGCGTTAGAAGAGATATCCAGCATCCCCGCAATGGAGGCCAGTTTGTTCAATCCGTCAAGGTTGGTCAGTTTTGGATTGTTCTTAATGTGAGCGCCGGAATAGGGTCCGCCTCCGGCACCCACGGAGGTTAACGAAGACAGTCCGGTAAGGCTTGTAAGATTGGAGTTTTTGCTGATCTCTAAATCCTTGCCCACCTTCGTTAATGAATGAAGGCTGTCGAGATTTGCAATCCCATTGTTGGAAATCGTGAGGGCCCCGCCGATGGTTTGGAGCGAAGACAGGTTTTTAAGGCCGGTGAGCGACGTGTTGTCCGCGATTGTTAAACTCCCGGCGAGCGTGGTGAACCTCTGAAAATCAATGTCTGTCAGGGATGAATTCTGGGAGATGTTCAGGTCGCCCGGGGCTCTGATTGTCGCAAGCGACGTTAAACCCTGCAGGCTTGTCAGCGCGGTGTTATTTGAAATAGTGATCCCCTGGACATCCGTGAGACCGGACAAACCATGGAGATTGGCCAAAAGAGGATTGCCTGTGATAGCCAGGCTTCCGTTTATTGTTTGCAGGGAGGAAAGTCCTTCCAGGTTTGCCAGTACCGGGTTGCTGCTGATGGTCATGCTTTTCACTTTTTTAAGGGATGACAAACCTTTCACTGCAGTAAGGGAAGTGTTAGCAATGATACTTACGTCGCCGTTAATTGAATCCAATCCGGCCAAACCGGTGAGATCCGTCAGGTTGTTATTGCCATTAATTTCCAACCCTGGCATCGAGGTTACTCCCATGAATCCACGGAGGTTTGCCAATTGGTTATTGAAACGAAGCGTCACCACGCCACTCACAATACGGACAGAAGAAAGGCCGTCAATAGTTGTCAACCCATTGTTGGAAGTGAGAAAGATCGATCCCACATTGGAAAGTCCTGACAAGCCGTCAAGGTTTGTCAGATTGCCGTTATCAACAATTTCCAATCCCGTGTTTGACGATGTGATTCCCTGGAGACCATTCAGGTTGGTTAATACAGGGTTAGCCCGTATTACCAAGCCTGAGATAGAAGTGATACCCCGGAGGCCATTCAAGTTTGTTAGCTTTGGGTTATAACTAATGGTTAACGTGCTGCTAATGCTTCTGAGGGAAGCGAGGCTATCTACATTGGTAATATCAGGGCCGCTAATGGATAGTGCACCGGTGATATCCGGACAATCGTAGGTTGCCGGAAAGGCGTCGACCTGGGCTTGTGACGTAAGGTTGATATCGCCGCACACGTGCGGAGCATCAACGGTTGTCTTTTTTGGGATTGAAATCTTACCGGAATCTTCACGGCCACCGGGTTTCACATTGGGAAAAACATTTCCCGCTGAAGGCATGCAGACGTAGAGCCCGATCAACATTCGCAACCCTACGGCGTACTGTTTCAACATACCTTAAAGGGTTAAGTCTTTTTCAAGGCGAAAAAATCTTCATGAAAGGTAAAGGCCACCGAAACAATTTTCAATAACAACCGTCATGCCGTGATGAAACATTGATCGCGGTAAACGTTTTTATGGATTGGAGGGTAGGGTATGCCGGGAGAAAAAGGTCATCCAAAATTGGATTTCCGGAATGAGTAAGGCTGGGGGAGGAGAGGATGGTATTTTCTGTAAAACGATGTGAATGGATCTGCAAATCAAGCCCGGCACCGTATCCGAATTTTAAGGGGCAGCTTCACGCTGTACCCCTACCTCAAAAAAGTTGAAAAACATTTGCGCAGTCAAATAACTGCATTATATTTGCAGTGAAATAACTGCATAAATGAAAACAAGGCGGGACATTTTCCAGGCAATCGCAGACCCGACGCGAAGGGCTATTTTGACGCTGGTTGCGGTGCAGGCTATGACACCGGGAGCGATAGCCGACAGCTTTGATTCATCAAGACAAACTATTTCAAAGCACATTCAAATCCTTACGGAATGCCAGCTTCTGAAACAAGAACAATCGGGCAGGGAGATCTATTATCACTTCAACCCTAACAAAATGAAAGAAATAGCGGAATGGCTGGTGCCTTTTGCGAAAATGTGGGATGACCGGTTCAATAAATTAGAATCCATCATGAAAAAATACAAACATGGAGCAAAAAACAAAAATTAGTGCCGTAGACGGCAAGCAGGAATTAATGATCACAAGGGAATTTGATTTACCATTGGAATTACTTTTTAAGGCATACGCCGAGGTCGAACTTGTCGAGCAATGGATGGGAACGAAAGTACTGAAACTTGAAAATAAAAAGCACGGCAGTTACCAATTTGAAACAACCGATCCGAAAGGAAACAAACACGGGTTCAGCGGGGCAATCCATGCGTTTGTTCCGAACCAGAAGATCACCCGGACATTTGAAATGGAGAATACGCCGTTTGGCGTCCAGCTTGAGTTTATGGAATTTGAAAAACTCACGGACAACACCAGCAAACTGAATATGCATGTAGTATATCGATCAGTCGCACAGCGGGATCAGGTGCTGCAGTTACCCTTTGCTCAAGGCATAAACATGGCGCATAACCGACTACAAGAAATAGCAAGCAAATTGAAATCTTGACAAAAACAGAGTGGAGCAAGGACCACTGAAAAAAACGGAGGTATCCAAAAGGCCAGACGATTAGGAAAAAAATAAAAAATGACAAAATGAAAACGTTGAGAATTATTCTAATTGTGCTTCTTGTATTCTATGGTTTGGGGGCCTTGACGGGAGCAATACTCAGCCTTTTCAATCAGACAAAACAGGCGGAGCTACAGCATGTGGGAGAAGTGACAATGGGTGTGGAGAAATTACTTTTGCTATCAGGAGCAATACTCACTGGGCAAGTGTGGCTGTATTTTTCTGCCATTGCTTTGCTGGTGACAAAAATGAAGGAAGGTTATATGTATGCAGTGACATTAGGTTTCATAGAACTAATTCAAGCTATTGTCATAGTAATCGCATTTAACATGCACAATTTTGGCAATGCAACAGACTATTTAGCAATTTTGAAAGGTTTGTTGCTACTTGTAGTGGCGCTGGTTGCTTTCAGGAAACAACAAACTTCTAAATCATGACAAAGAGAAATAAAATCATCTACTGGATTGCTACGCTCTGGCTTGCACTGGGAATGGTATCCACCGGACTCGTACAGTTATTCAGAATGGAAGCGGAAGGTGCCGTGGCGCCACCGGGGGTATATGGTATAAAGTATTTAGGCTACCCCGTCTATTTTCTAACCATCCTGGGTGTTTGGAAAATGCTGGGAGGTATAGCCGTGCTTATTCCTAAATTCCCGTTGCTAAAGGAATGGGCTTATGCAGGCTTTTTCTTTGTCATGTCGGGAGCGATATTTTCACATATCGCGATGAGCGATCCTGTTATGGCATTTTTTCCTTCGTTGTTATTGCTGGCCCTGACCGTGATATCCTGGTATTTCAGACCGGCGGATAGAAAATTATCCCGATAGTCAATAAATGAATGGTATGAATCCTAAAGTTGATTGGTTTTTTAGTAAAGCCGGAAAGTGGCAGAAAGAATTTGTGCAATTGAGAACGATCATTCTTGACTGTGACCTGATCGAAGAATTGAAGTGGGGCCAGCCTTGTTATAGGTTTGAGAAAAGCAACATCGTTCTGATGCATGGATTTAAAGAATACTGCGCGCTTTTGTTTTTCAAAGGCGCTTTGTTAAAGGATGCCAAGGGTATTCTCGTCCAGCAAACAAAGAATGTTCAGGCGGCCCGTCAGATCCGGTTTACCAACGTTCGGGAAATAGTGAAGATGAAAGCCACTTTGAAGAAGTATATCTATGAAGCCATTGAAGTAGAAGAAGCGGGTTTGAAAGTCATTCTCAAAAAAACAATGGCGTTCGCAATTCCGGAGGAATTTCAGAATAAATTGGATAAAAGTCCTGCTTTGAAGACTGCTTTTGAGGGGTTGACTCCCGGACGCCAAAGGGGATACCTTCTTTATTTTTCCACGGCCAAACAATCAAAAACGAGGGAGGCAAGAGTTGAAAAATACACGAAGCAAATTCTTAAGGGGAAGGGATTGGAAGATGAGTGATAATACTATCCATCGCCCTTGACACACCAATTCAACCGTAAAACTATGAAAAGCAGTAAAAAGACGTTATCAATAGGACAACGTGAGGACTTGTTCATAGCATTGCACGAGCGTTTTGAGAAAAACGTGAAACGCCATAAAGGTCTTGAGTGGGCTAACGTGCTGGTAAAGCTGGAACGTGATGCTGAAAAATTGCGGTCGCTCAATGAAATGGAAATAAGCGGCGGTGAACCGGATGTTGTTGGTTATGATAGCAAGACGGACCAATACATTTTTTACGATTGTTCAGCGGATAGTCCTAAAGGCCGCAGAAGTCTCTGCTATGACGGTGAGGCGCTGGAGTCAAGGAAAGAAAATAAACCGAAAAATAGCGCTATGGACATGGCCGCCTCCATGGGCATTGAGCTTTTAACCGAAGAACAATATCGGGAACTGCAAAAATTGGGAGAGTTCGATACGAAAACATCGAGCTGGGTGCAAACTCCTGCTAAAATCAGAGAACTTGGCGGCGCCCTCTTTTGTGACCGCCGCTATGACCATGTCTTCACCTATCACAACGGTGCGGAATCGTACTATGCTG
>Ga0193718_1000135_pt1 | contig 16671 bp, 12 predicted proteins | sample U2a1metaG_FD_144918 | JGI IMG/M metagenome (GOLD analysis project Ga0193718, IMG submission 144918) | Soil microbial communities from a riparian zone of the East river system, Colorado, United States - U2a1 | ecosystem: Environmental > Terrestrial > Soil > Riparian zone | place: USA: East River... | reverse complement strand
TATTTATAGGTGTTGTAGGGTGAGTTGACCTCTTTGTGCTCGTTCAGAACACGCTTGATCGTAAAATCGCCAAGGGCGAATTTCAGTGTCGGATCGGCCTGGAGGGCGATGCCTTTCTTCAGCCGGTTGAGGTACAGTCCGGCAACGACGGGGGCTTCATCCTGCTTCGCCGTTTCGGCCTGGACGATGGACGCCAGGATCGAGACTTCTATCGGAGTCAACCCTATTTCCTGTGCCAGAGCCTTCCGTTCATCATTCCAGAATTTCTGGTACTCCTGTTCCATACGTCCGATGAAATCCTCGGGATTAATATTGAAATAGACTTGATAGGTGTTCGGAATAAATAAGGTAAGGATGTTGTCTTTTGTAAACCCCTCCTGGTTCGTGGCAACAAACGCATCCAGGGCCTCGTCAAATTCCCGGGGGCTAAAACCAATGTTCTTTGTTATTTTTTCAGCCAGATCACGGCGCAGGCGTACCGACGTGAACGTCACATTCACCGGCTCCTGGCCCCCCGATCCCAATGCTTTTATTGCTGCGATATTGGTCATGTTCCGGCGCAGAAAATACCGGCCCGGCCTGATCCCCTTGTCGAAATTCATCAGCCGCGCGAGAAAACTAAATGACACGAGGTCGTTGACATACCCTCCATCAGCCAGGTCCTTTTGCACATTCCGGAATGTATACCCGGACCGGACAATGAATAATTTGTCGTCCCTGTCCACCAGGATGTTGGGCGTGTAGGGGATCTGGTACCCATAAAAAACAAACGTGATGAACAGGGTGGAACTGATCAGAAAAAAGGCCAATTTCTTGCGTGATATTTCTGGCATAAGAAAAAAAGTGTTCAAAAATACGAAATGATTTTCAACCGCGGAGACGCAGAGGCGCAAAGGAGGCGCGGAGGTTATGGAAAGAATCTTTTTCCTTTTTGTTTGTGAAAATCATGATGCGCTTTTGGATTAATTTGCATGAATAATGATCGCTGAATTTCTCCCTATCCACCCTGACAACCCCGAAGCCCGCAAAATTGCGCGGGTTGTCGACGTCCTTAGAAAAGGGGGAATTATAGTGTACCCTACCGACACGGTCTATGGTATTGGCTGCGACCTGACGAACCGCAGGGCCGTGGAGCGACTTTGTCAGATCCTGGACATCAAGCCGCAAAAGCTAAACTTGTCGTTCATTTGTCTCGACCTGGCTCATATTTCGGAATACGTCAGGAGGATTGATACGCCTGTTTTTAAAATTCTGAAGAAAGCCTTGCCGGGCCCCTTTACGTTCATATTTGAATCCAGTACCAACGTGCCTAAAATAGTGGGTGTGAATAAAAAGACCGTCGGCATCCGCATCCCTGATCACAGGATCGTGCACGAGATTGTGGCGCTGCTCGGGAATCCTCTGATCACGTCATCGGTCAAAAGCGGTGATGAGATCAAAGAGTATACTACCGACCCGGAAGAAATCTACGAAGACCTTAAACATCATGTTGATATTGTGATCAACGGGGGTCCGGGCGGGAATGTGCCCTCAACGGTTGTTGATTTTAGTACCGGGGAACCAGTTGTCGTGCGGGAAGGGTTGGGTGACTTCGAAACGTTTGCGTAGTTTTTTTTCCCGCAGATCACGCAGATTTTCGCAGACTTATTTTAAGTTAGTTGGTGACCGACAAAATCTGTTCTAGGTTTTAAAATTGTTCCCGCCTCATACGAATGATTATGCAGTGATCTCGAGAATAATCTCCCGCAGATGGCGCATTTTTTCGCAGGTGACTGCGCGATGGGCCCCCCGTGCACCCTCCGACTCCCTGAAGGGAGGGCCCACCGCACTGATTCCCTTTGGAAAAGAGCTCACCTGGGTGTGGTGGGAAAGATTTTTGCATCCATCTAACAAATCGAAAAACTTCAATTCAGGTTAGTCAGAATGTTTTAATTAACATATGGAACATGAACAAAATTCTCCAAAGGTTAGAAATTATTTCCACCCAATGGAATTGCTATTCCATTCTTTATCTGCGAAAATCTGCGCGATCTGCGGGAAACAATTTTCGCGATCTGCGGGAAATTATTTCGAAAATACGGATTCATTCTTCAGCAGGAGATCAATCGCATTACGGGTAATCGCTTTTATCGAATTTCCTGATGCGCCCCCCATCCCATCGGATGAGCACCAACCGTAGCTCGCTGCATTCATTATAATTCCGGAGGAGACTGACTTTTGAAATACGATGAAGGTTCCAATGGTTTCCTTTCCGGCGCGGCTGCCTTTGTCAAAACCGATGAGTTCTATTTTTTTAAAATTCAATTGGACTGAATCCAGGACAGGATAGCCATTGGCGTCAAACCCCAGAATAGGAGCTCCATCGTATTCGCCGGAAGGCAGGGACAGCGTATCACCTTTCTTAAGACCCAGTCCTTTCAGCAGGGGTGAACCGGGTGTGCTTATTTTGAATCCATCCCACCCGGCATCATCCTGCAGGCCATAGCCTCCGCGGGAAAAATCGGCGCCGATGCTGGACAGGATGGAATAGTGGAGTTCGTCTTTGTCCCAGTTTATGGTCTTCAGTAACGGATCGCTTTCGGGATCGAGAAGAGCGTCTTTATAACAAATCATGTTTGTATAATCGGCCGAATACCTCACCTGCCACCACATTGTATTTCCGGAAAGGATAAGAGCGTGTCCGCCCTCATTCACGAACCTGTCGAAATTCAATCGCCCCGCCCTCGTCCAATATTCGCTGTGGCCGGGAAGAACAATGATCTTGGAAAGTTCAATTGAACTGTAGGAGTCCAGGTCAACGTCCGACACATAACCGACGGTAATGTCTTGAAGAGAAGAAAACCATTTCAGGCAATATTCCGATCGCGATTGAAGTGGAATGGGTCTTAGAAATGAAACCAGACAGGGCCGATGGTCGATGCTGTATAAATTTTTCCCCCCGCTATCGCTGTAGGCATTAGCTGTATTGATGGGATAGACAATGGTAATATCGACACGCTTCCGGGTCTTTACAATAAAAGGAATTTCGTTCTCTACTAAATACATTCCACTGGCTGTGGCAGGGGGAACAAGAATCTTTACAGTAGGGAGATATCCGTATCCGGCCTCGGTCGTGTCGGGGGAAAGTTGGGGAAAGAGCGATGCGGCTACCGATGAAACTACATTTCCATTGACATCAAAGATATCGAGCTTGCACAGGGAAACGGATTCACGGGTTTGAAGGTAGATGATTACGCTATCGCCGGGAAAGTAGGAAACCTTGTCGGTGAAACCCTCTACCACGTGCGGTGAGCACGGCGTCGTCGGCAGTGGAACTGGAGGCGGAGCCGGTTGTAGGACAGTCTCCTTCATGAGGCAGGAACTCACCAGAAGCATCCCTGCGATCCATTGGTGGCCCAAACAACTTCGCATGAAAAATCCTGGCATCCCCTAATCTACCTGAATCCCGGCATTGTTTCCCGCAGATCTCGCGGATTTTCGCAGATTTATTTCGTGTTAATTCGCAATGGACAAGATTCCCGCCAGGTTTTGAAACCTTTTCTGCCTCAACGGACTTGCTACTCAAACTTCTCTGCGAAAATCCGCGAGATCCGACTTCGCCAAGGCTACGTCGGACAGGTCTGCGGGAGACAATTTTTTCACGATCTGCGGGAGATAATTTTTCGGGAAACACTTTTTATCTTTCGGGCATGAATATCGGCTTGATTGAGCCTCACTATCTTCCTTGCCTAGAATATTTTTGTTCTCTCCTTCCGTTTGATAAAGTTGTTTTGGAAAAACAGGAGCATTATATAAAGCAAGGTTATCGGAACCGTTGTTATATCAATACGCCACAAGGCCCCATCATGCTTGTAGTGCCGTTGACGGCGAAGCATAATAAAGTTCCCTTCATGGACATCCGGATCGACTACACCGGGAAATGGCAGAACAACCATTGGCGGTCCATCCAGTCGGCCTACGCCAAAGCGCCTTTCTTTGAGCATTATGCTCCGGAACTGCACGACATACTGTACCGTAACTTCGACTTTATCTTCGATCTGAACCGGGAGGTGCTGTCATTCTGTCTGAATAATCTGGGTTTAAGAAAAGACCTTTCTGAGACGGAGGACTATCAAAAGGAGGTCGGTTTGCCGATTTGTGACCTGCGTTCACAGATAACTTCCAAAAAGCCCTATTCCAGCCGGGCTTTCTACCAACCCAAGCCCTACTACCAGGTTTTTGGCAATACTTTTGCAAGTAACCTCAGTCTTATCGACTTGTTATTTTGTGAGGGACCGAATTCCCTGAGCATCCTCACGGCATCAAGAAGGGAGATTTGAACAAATAAAATTCAATTGTTGTTTTTTCGTCGTTGGGGCAGGGCGAAAATGACGCTATCGGGGAGTACCTTTGCAAACAAACCTGCCCCTTTTGAATAACAGACTGAAAACTTTACATTTACAATACTCAATATGGCAAATATGGAAGCAAAATTTTCCAACCGGGTGAAGGAAGTCATTTCTTTGAGTCGGGAAGAGGCGTTACGGTTAGGCCATGATTACATCGGCACGGAGCATCTGCTTCTTGGAATGATCAGAGAAGGTGAGGGAGTAGCCGTAGCATTACTAAAAAAGCTGGGCGTGCCGCTCGACGACCTTCGCGGGGAAATCGAAAAAATATCGAAAGGTACAGCAACACACGAAATCAAGAACTTAGCCAATATCCCTTTGACGCGGGCGTCTGAGAAAGTTCTCAAGATCACCTACCTCGAAGCGAAAATATTCAAAGCTCAACTGATCGGCACAGAACATCTGCTGCTTTCTATTTTACGTGATCCCGATAATCTGGCGACTCAAATCTTAAACAAATTCGACGTGGCTTACGATGTGGTAAAAGAAATGCTCGAGTACCAGGACAAACAGCCCATGGCCTCGCAAGATACCGACGATCCCGATGAGGATTCGTCAAAGATGTTTGGTGGCGGCTCCGGTTCAGGGGCCCCCGGAAAAGAGAAAAAAGGAAGCGCGGAGAAGTCGCGTACACCCGTGCTCGACAATTTCGGTCGTGACTTGACGAAACTCGCTGAGGACAATAAACTCGACCCGATAGTTGGCCGGGAGAAAGAAATTGAGCGCGTGGCTCAAATCCTGAGCCGGCGAAAGAAAAATAATCCGATCCTGATCGGTGAACCCGGTGTGGGAAAGACCGCTATTGCGGAAGGGTTGGCGTTGCGCATTATTCAGAAGAAAGTATCTCGGGTTCTCTTTGGAAAACGCGTTGTTACTCTGGATCTCGCTTCACTCGTGGCCGGCACAAAATACCGCGGCCAATTTGAAGAGCGCATGAAGGCCGTAATGAATGAGTTGGAGAAATCCCCGGATGTGATATTATTCATTGACGAATTGCACACCATTGTAGGGGCCGGTGGCGCTTCCGGTTCGCTGGATGCTTCCAATATGTTTAAACCAGCCCTCGCTCGTGGAGAAATTCAATGTATCGGTGCGACGACCCTGGATGAATACCGCCAGTACATTGAAAAAGACGGAGCCCTTGCCCGCCGGTTTCAGATGGTCATGGTCGACTCCACCTCGGTAGACGAAACCATTCAGATCCTGGACAACATCAAGGAAAAATACGAAGACCATCATCATGTAACGTATACCAAGGAAGCCATTGACGCTTGTGTCAAACTTTCGGATCGGTACATCAGTGATCGCTTCCTTCCGGACAAGGCCATCGATGTGTTGGACGAAGCCGGTGCGCGCGTGCACATCAATAATATTCATGTACCGGATGACATCGTCAAGTTTGAGGATGCCATTGAAGAAGTGAAGAAAGAAAAGAACCGTGTAGTAAAGAGCCAGAAATACGAAGAGGCTGCGCAACTCCGCGACAAAGAAAAGAAACTCATCGAGCAACTTGATTTGGCGAAGGCGCGCTGGGAAGAAAAGACGCGCACGGAAAAGTACACCGTCACCGAAGATAATGTAGCTGACGTGATTGGCATGATGACGGGTATCCCCGCCAACCGCATCGCCCAAAAGGAAAGCAACAAACTGCTGGGCATGGGTGACCAACTCAGCGGCCGGGTAATCGGCCAGGTAGAAGCGATTGGCAAATTGACGAAAGCCATTCAGCGTACGCGCGTAGGATTGAAAGATCCGAGAAAGCCAATCGGCTCATTTATTTTCCTCGGTCCAACGGGCGTAGGGAAAACGGAGTTGGCAAAAGTATTGGCCTCCTACCTTTTTGACAAGGACGACGCGTTGGTGCGCATTGACATGAGTGAGTACATGGAGAAATTCTCTGTGTCGCGTTTGGTCGGCGCTCCTCCCGGATATGTTGGGTATGAAGAAGGTGGTCAGCTCACGGAAAAAGTGAGAAGGAAGCCCTACAGCGTTGTGCTGTTGGACGAAATTGAAAAAGCACACCCGGATGTGTTCAATATATTGCTGCAAGTGCTGGATGACGGGATCCTTACGGATGGATTGGGCAGAAGGGTTGATTTCCGGAATACGATCATCATCATGACCTCCAACATCGGTGTACGCGACCTGAAAGATTTTGGAAGCGGAATCGGTTTTGCCAGCAAAGCAAAGCAGCAAAGCGACGAGGAGAATATGAAGAGTACGATCCAAAGCGCATTGAAACGCGCCTTCTCTCCGGAATTTCTCAACCGCCTCGATGACGTGATTGTCTTTAACTCCCTGAAACGGGAAGACATCCATAAGATCATTGACCTTTCATTGGGCAAATTGTTCAGCCGGATCACGGCGCTGGGCTACAATGTAGAACTGACCGACAAGGCCAAAGACTTTTTGGCAGAGAAGGGGTATGATCAACAGTTTGGAGCCCGGCCCCTAAACCGCGCCATCCAGAAATACCTCGAAGATCCCGTAGCAGAAGAAATTCTGAAAGGAGAAGTCGAGCAGGGTGGTACTATCCAGGCTGACTATCCGGGAGAGGGGGATCTACTCATTATAAAGACTAAAAAGACAAAGGCCTCTTCGAAAGAGAAGAAGAGTGAATAGTATTGTTTTCTTAAAGAGAAAAGGCTCCGGGTGATCGGGGCCTTTTTTTTATTTGAATATTGCCGGCCCCATCTGGCTCCCCGCCTACGACTAAGCTTGCAGGCCCAAAAATCAAAAATCAAAACTCAACAATAAACAATAAACAATCCTCTTGATTTTTGATTGTTTATTGCTGATTTGTGATTGCTGACCTTGCAGAGCCCCAAAAATCATTCAACAATAAACAATCCTTCCCGCGCACCCTTTGGCTTCGCTATGTCTGAGGGAGAGACCCGCGCGTTGGCCTCCTTTAGGGGAAGGGGTGTGCGGAGGGCAAAGTGAGGTGGTCTCCTGCCCCCCGCGCATCCTACTGACCGATTAGGTTAGTACGCCCCCCAATACTTCCTAAGAAACCACTCCGTCGAGATCAACAATAACATCAACGCAAAAACCCACTTCAAATTAATCAGCGGATCAAAATTATCCTCCGAATGGATAAGCCCCTTGGCCTCCCTGTTCTTTAGATCGTTTTCGAGGCGCGCCAGGTCTTTGGCGGTATAGAATTTTCCTCCGGTGGAATAAGCCAGTTGGCGAAGTAAGCCGAAGTCGGCGGTGAGGTTTTGAGACTCGATGATCTGGGCCGTGACCAAAAATTCACCACGCACCTCCTCGTGCTTTCCATTCCGGTCGGTAGAGGCCTTGTACCGGTACACCCCTTCTTTCAGTCCACCAATCCGGTAGCGTGTGCTCCCGGGGCTGGAGACGTAATTGTAGAGTACGGATTTGCCGGTTTCGTCGCGGAGTTCGAGATCAATCTTGTTGCCGTACACTTGTTCAAACAGGTCGTTATAGACCTGGCTTTCAAACACGACGGGTTCGGCATCGGTGAATTCATTTTGGATCGGAAAGCTCCTGAATTTGCGTTTGTCTTCGTGCGTACTCAGGTATTGGATCAGTTTGGAAAACACTTCATCGAAACTTTCTGTTTTCTCGCTTTCTGAAAATTCATTCAGCCTCCAGCGCCAAATCCCCTCCCCAACGATCACGCCCGTCTTTTGACTCCCTTCATCATAGGTAAAGATCAACGGCCTGTCGGTGTTCACGCTGCCGATACGCTGGTAAAGCAACACGCTGGCATTAACGGGGTAGCTGAATTTACCAAAGGGAGTGGTCATGGGTGGATATTTTGAAAAAGCGGTATTGATGTTGTCCGAAAAACCAAAATCGCGGTAGGAAGGATTGATCACCGGCGTAACTTCGTCCCATTGCCCGATGTTTTCAAACGTCAGCGGAATACCATTGGCGGACAGTTGCCGTACGTTGGAGCCGGTACCAACGACCACCAGCACCGATGTTGGACCTTTGGCTAGTTTTGAGAACAAGGCCGTTGTTCTTCCTTGCTGATCTCCTGCTTGATGAAAGATAGTCAAATCAGCTTTGCCGGGTTGCAGCATCGCTGGATCAGCTTCTTTTACACCGGGGATGTGAAGCACAAACTCATAGTTTGAATTCTTTTCCACGACGGAACGAAATGCTTTGATATCGGGATGTGGAGCCGGGGCTATGAGCAGGATTTTTTTCTTTCCTTCCACCACTTCGACAAAGGCGCTGGCGCGGTTGTTTTTTTTGTTGCTTTCCTGCGAAAGAGGTTCCACCACAACATCGATACGCTGAAGGCCTTTCTCTTTGGCGTCCAATTGAAATTCAAAATCAAGCATGAGCTTTCCGCCCGTGTTTTTCATCTGCTGCGTCAGTCGTTTGCCTCCCTGGGAGACGGAGACCATTACATCCTGATGGCCGAGACCCTGTACCAACACTTCTGCACGAAGGGGGAACTTGTTTCCCTGGTAGGCGATCTTGTTGAAAGCGAGATTTTTAAGCACGAGATCAACGCGCTGGGAAGTATCCCCCAGGCCGACGGTGTAGACGGGGATCCGCGATGGGGCATACAGGGGCGACGCACCGGAGTTATAGATCCCATCGGAAAACAACACCATGCCCGACAGGTTTTTACCTTCGTAATCATCGGTAATCGTTCGAAGCGCGCCGGCGAGGTCGGAAGTAGGAAAACTGAAATCGGAAATGTTCTCTTCTTTTCCTGATAAATTTCTCAATGCGACATCATACCCTTCATCTGCCAATGATTTTTTTGCACGGTTGATTTCCTGTTCGATTTTTTGTCGTTGGGCAGCGCTGGTCGTCTCTTTGACCGAGAGGGAATTGTCGACCAGGAAGACGAGGGCTGGTTTTTCAATGAAGTTGTGGGTGAGTTTCAGCACCGGGCCTATGAGCAGGAAGGCCAGCAGGAATACCAAGACAGTCCGCAAAACAAAAAGAAATTGGTTTGCACGCCGGCCCCAGGTCGCTTTGGCGCGATAGAGAAGCCAGGCATAGCCAACTGCCAGGGCAAGGCAGGCCAGGATGAAGGCGGGGGAATATTCGAAGAGGAGTCGTTGATTGGTCATAGTGTCCTCACCCCCTGCCCCCTCTCCATAGATGGAGAGGGGAGAGGTGCATTTCAGTGGTAATAGTTCGTTCCCACAATTTCAGTAAATAATTTTTTAACTCACAGCTTTGTTCCGATCGTGATCGGGGCGAAGGCTCCCTCCCCTCTCCGTCCCCATATTCCCCCTCTCCATCCATGGAGAGGGGGCAGGGGGTGAGGAGTTTCAGTACTCATATTTTTTTCCCCACAATTTCTTTAAAAAACTTCTCAATTCTTCTTCACGCGGATTCTGGCCGGGGTCATAGAATTGGGTGGCTTTGATGGCGTCGGGTAAAAACTCCATGTTCACAAAATTTCCTTCGAAGCTGTGGGCATATTGATAATCCTTGCCGTAGTTGAGGTCTTTCATCAATTTCGTGGGGGCATTGCGTATGGATAACGGCACGGAGAGGTCGCCGGTTTCACGGACTGTGCTTAATGCTTTTCCTATGGCGGACGTGCTTGAGTTGCTTTTGGGCGAACTGGCCAGGTAGATCGCGCATTGCGAGAGAATGAGCTGCGCCTCCGGATAACCGATCATATCGACGGCTTGAAACGTGCTGGTTGCCAGGATCAGCGCTGTCGGATTGGCGTTGCCGATATCTTCGGAGGCGAGGATGACCATTCTCCGGGCGATGAATTTTACATCTTCGCCGCCTTCGATCATGCGGGCGAGGTAATACACCGCCGCGTTGGGATCACTCCCGCGCATCGATTTGATGAACGCGGAAATAATATCATAATGCTGTTCGCCGCTCTTATCGTAAATGGCGATCCGCTTCTGGGCGACATCGATGACCATAGCATCGGTCACAACGATTTCGCCCGGAGTAGATTCAGCGATTAGCTCAATCAGATTGAGAAGCTTGCGCGCGTCGCCTCCCGATATATTCAGCAGTGCCTGGTGTTCCTTGATCTCAATTTTCCTTTTTTTTAATTCGCCGTCCTTCGTCAAAGCCTGATCGACCAGGGTGAGCAATTCTTTTTCGTCCAATGCCTTGAGGGTATAGACCTGGCATCGCGACAGCAATGCCGAGTTGACCTCGAACGATGGATTTTCCGTTGTGGCGCCAATCAGTGTAATCGTTCCTTTCTCCACGGCACCCAGCAAGGCATCCTGTTGGGATTTGTTGAAGCGATGGATTTCATCGATGAACAGGATGCTCCGGTTCGTACGCCGCGCATGGTCAATTACTTCCCGCACATCTTTCACGCCTGCATTGATGGCGCTGAGCGCATGAAAGGGCCGCTTTACTTCGTTGGCGATGATGTTGGCGATGGTAGTTTTACCAACACCCGGCGGTCCCCACAGGATCATCGAGGGTACATTTCCGGAAGCGATGGCTTTGCGGATAATTCCGTTCGGTCCTACCAGGTGGTCCTGCCCCACCAGGTCTTCCAGTTTGGAAGGCCGCATGCGATCGGCCAGCGGGGAGGAAGAATCCAGCAACATCAGAAACGGAATTTGGAGAAAGCCTCAATCGTTTTGTCCAGCATAGCATCCGTGAAATCCAGGTGCGTTACCAGCCGGACTTCGTTATCGTTAAACGTCAGGGCTTTGATTTGGAATGCATTCGCATTGGTGATGAATTGTTGTTGGGTCACCCCCGGTATCAGTTCAAAGATCACGATGTTGGTGTCGACGGGCATCATGGATTTGACGAAAGATTGGCGGGCAAGCGCCTTTCCTAATTCTTTGGCGCGATGATGATCCTCCTGCAGTCTTGTTATATGATGATCCAGTGCATAGATCCCCGCTGCTGCCAAAAAACCCGCCTGCCGCATTCCGCCGCCGAATACTTTGCGCATGCGCCGGGCTTTTGATTCCAGCTCTTTCCGGCACGCCAGGACAGAACCTACCGGTGCACCCAATCCTTTGGAAAGGCAAACAGAAATGGTATCAAAGTATTTTCCAAAATCAGAGGCCTTGTTTTTTGTCTCCGTCAGCGCATTAAAGAGCCGGGCGCCATCGAGGTGCATGCCCAGTCCTTTCGAACGGCTGAACTTGCTGATGGCCGCAATCTGATCGAGTTGATAATAACTTCCCGCTTCCCGCACAACTGTATTCTCCAATGAAACGACAGCCGTGCGCGGATAGTGCGCGTCCTCCGAATGATTGATGTTGGCGCCGATTTCCTCAACGGAGATCCTGCCGCGGTCACCCTGAAGCAAGCGGACGTTCACACCGCTATTGCCCGCCACACCGCCCCCTTCATACTTATAAATATGAGAACCCTTGTAACAGATCACTTCATCATAAGGCTGGGTAAGAATATTGATCCCGATCTGGTTGGTCATTGTTCCAGAGGGGCAATACACAGCGGCCTCCATTCCCAGGAGTTTGGCACATTTTTCTTCCAGTTTGTTAATGGTAGGGTCGTCGCCAAACACATCGTCGCCTACTTCGGCGTGAAGCATGGCGTCGAGCATGCCCGGGGTGGGTTTGGTGACGGTGTCGCTGCGGAGGTCGATGGTTAAAGGGGATTTCATAAAATTGAAATTTACGAAAATATGGCGCAGATTCACAGATTACATGAACATGCCGAGTTTCCGGGAAGGAGGGTAATTTAATGAAGCAGGGTATTTACCGGAATAAGAAAAGATTTCATTCAACTGGTACGGGGTCCGTTCATTTGACGACGGGCAAACCTGGACGTAGGAAGCTGAATTTTTTGCAACGAGATCAGGCGACGCGGCTATTGCTTATTATCCTGCAGTTAGAAACTTAGCTAGGCTTCCGATTCGCTAGACATTCGCTTTTCTTTTAGCTCCCAGGGCCAATTGCTTCGGGAAGCCATGTTTTTCAAGAAAAGCTTTCGATTCCTTCGCCTTCTTAACAAAATAGGGATCGTTGCCATAGTCTTTCACCTTATCACTGACGATCGCATTGGCCTTAGCTTTTCTTTTGGTTCCGGTTGCCATCCTAATTTTCTTTATTTGTGTGTATAAATTTACAGCTTATTTGCGAGTAGCCAAAAATGCTTCGTAGTTGATGTTTTTCCTGAAGGGTACCCACTCTCCATTTGTAAACCCATAAACGGACAGGAGTGGTTCGATTTCTTGCCAGTTGGTGGAAATTCCTATTTGGTATAGCCTGGTCCTGGCCAGCGTACTCCCTTTTGCATAAACAAGGACGTCTGGAAAGTGCGCCGTAAATTCCAGGACAGTTGCCGCCACTGTGGCCAGCACACGTTCCCGGTCTTTGTTGTTGGAAATAGCAGAATCATCAATTTTTTTTGCATCCTCGTTCCAGTCACCAAAGGCAAGATTGAAGTACGTTATCCGGTTTGCATTTTGAGGGCTGTAGCGCACAACTTTTTTTATCCGACCATTTGGTCCAGCGCTTTCAAATTCAAAATCAAGAAAGGTATCATTGGTTAGAAATGGATACTTCACCAAATTCATGAATTGTATTTATCAGGTCCTCTTAAACTATGATATTGAAAATGTTCGTGAAGCCATTACTACTCCCCTATACGTCCCTTTTCGATTTTTCCAGGGGCTGGCTACCTTAACCGACACGCTCAAAGATTAAGATTTGGAGAAGTAAAAAGAATTAATCGGGGTCCGGAAAACCTGACCATTTCAGTACAATCTTTCCAAAATCGCGTGAAATACGGGAAATCGCATTTGTTTTTTAACCGGTGGGGGTCTACTTTTGTGCCACTAAATCGCGGGGTGGAGCAGTTGGTAGCTCGTTGGGCTCATAACCCAAAGGTCGAAGGTTCGAGTCCTTCCCCCGCTACGACCTGACCCTCAAAAGCGCCTTTTCTGGCCTCTTTTGGGGGTTTTTTGCTTCCAAAAGTTTCCTTGCGGAAACGGTGCGGAAACGAAAGGGCATTCCGAACATATTTATAAGGCTCAAGAAAGTAGTTTCGTCAATTTGTGCTAACGAAGTGTAAAAGGAGTGCATCGAGACAAAAAAAAGAGGAAGGGAACAAGACAAGACATGCCTACCGGCTAAGTCACTGAAAAGATTATTTTCAACAGCGGTAGCCACTCTAGGTCAACTTTGTCACTCCCTCGGTCATTTTGCAAAGCCTTCTATGTTCGCGACAAGACAAACCGGGGGTTCATTAACTAATAAATTATTGTTCATAGGGGCAAGCAGATAAAAGATGTCATGACTTCCATTAAGATACCCATTGACTTAATTCTGATGAAACAAGCCAGAAAATATGTGAGTTGTACTGACGAACTTTATATTCAATTGTTAAATGACCATTGCGACAAATATTATCAATCGCTCGATGAATTAAAATCAAATGTTTTTCATAGGTTAATTGGAAAATAGTGATTGACGCACACGAGCTGCTACGAATATTATTTATGAAGGCAAATGATTAAAAAGGATTAGATAAAATAACTCAATGAGCAAACAAATCAAGGACAAGGTTGAAATAAAAAAACCGCCAATTTTATTCAGCGAAACGCAAAAAGTGGTTTCAAAAATCACCAAGAATCTTGATGGCGACTTCTTGACATACTGGACATCTGGTAATAGTAAAATAGTTGACGAAGACGTAATTGCTTTTTTTGAAGTCTTGCGCGAGCGTAAAAATAAATCGAAATTATATTTCTTTATAAAAAGTGATGGTGGTTCAGGTGAAGGTTCGCTTAGAATTGTTACCCTCTTAAGGAGGTTTTACAAAAGCATTACTGCTCTCGTGCCATTGGATTGTGCATCTGCCGCCACGATGTTGGCGCTAGGTGCTGACTCAATTCAACTAGGTCCACTGGGATATCTTACTGCTATCGACACCTCAATTAAACACGACCTGTCACCAATTGACAAATTCAACGATTTGGCAAGTGTAAGCCAAATTGAATTAAGCAGAGTAATTAAATTATGGGAGGATAAAAAACAAAAGAATGATCTAAACCCATACAATGAATTGTATAAGCATATTCATCCCCTCGTTTTTGGTTCGGTTGACAGAGCTTCGTCATTATCAATTAAAATTACAACCGACATACTATCCTATCATCTGAAAGACGGGAAAAAAGCTCAAAGAATTAGTAATCATCTTAACTCAGAATATCCTTCCCATAGCTACCCAATAACGTTTGGGGAGGCAAAACGGATCGGCCTTAATGTTACATTGCTCAGTAATAGCCTGAATGATGATCTGCTCAAATTGAACGAGCTTTATTCAGAAATGGCACAACTCGCCTACACTGACTACGACCAACTCAATTATCATGACAATGAAATTTTAAAGTTTGTTGAAAGAAGTAATACGCAATTATTCTATCAAAAAGATAAGGACTTACACTACAGGACTGAAGAAAAAAGATGGGTTCCTATGAATGACGAGAGTTCTTGGAGGAAAATTGAAATCGTGGATGGTAAGACCGTGCAAAAAAAATTCCATATCAGATAGAAGTTTGCCAGCAATTGGGTGACCAAGCAAATTAGGACTGATTAACAAGATTGCTCAACATTCTTAGGGACATTTCACTAATTACTGCTTTCATTTGGTTTGGAAAATGGCGTCGAGATTAAGTTGAAAAATTGATACTTATGTGACGCCTTCCGGATGATTTTCTTGCATGGATGAAATCTATTTCCTGCCCTGTTCCAAATACCTCCAAGCCCAATCTTTGACTTCTGTTTCACATGGAGTACCGGTGGCCCCGAAAGAGCCCTCAATATTTTTAAATGCCTCCTAGGGCCGCTCAAGGGATTTGATTCCTGCAGACTCCCTCTGGAAATTGGGGCATCCGCTATCTAATCGTAATTCTTGAAATACGGCTTTATTCCCTGGTGCAGGTCCCAAATGGATTTGCCAAAAAGCGAGCTAAACAGGAAAAGAATGAAAGCGGCTATTCCGCTGAATCCATCAAAATAGTATGCTAGTAATGCCGATAAAAACATGCCTCCGGCGATACAATAGCCACCTATAACAAGGCTGTACAGACATATTTTTAATGGCCAATAAAACCAACTTCTTTTGAATGCGTCGTTGTTTTTCTTGAATTCGTCGTAGCGCATCCGCGCGTATTCTTGCGCTCTTGATCTCCTTATTTCTTCTTCACTGTACGATGTTTCCGATGAATAACTCGTAACCGTAGGGCGCGAGGGCGTTTTACCAAGAAGGGCCTCGTAAGCCTTGGTTATCTCAACAAACCTTTTCTCGGCATCAGGTTCTTTGCTAATGTCAGGGTGATATTTCTTGGCCAGTTTTCGGTAAGCATTTTTTATCTGCGCCTCAGAGGCATTCGGTGAAACGTTCAATTTGTGATGAAAATCCTCCATTTTTAAGTTCTCTTCGTGAATAGGCAGCAAAAAAAAATGAAAAAAAGCGCAGGGCCTTTCGGGGTCCTCTCTTATATTATCTGTTCTCAGTGAATATTACCTTTTCTCAGTGAACCTGATACCCAAAATACTCACTGATGTTTGGAGAAAGCCATGTCTTGCCCTTACCTTTAAGGAGTATTAATACTTGCAAGGTGAAACAAATGGCAGATTTCCGATTCATTCCTGTCACGCCACATCCTTTTCTAAACCCGTATGTTGCGAAAATAGACTTATTTGAAAGCAGCGGCCGCCTTCCCGCCCAGGAAAGAAAACTGATCGTCCCAAATGCAAATTTTAAATTAACGTTTACCTGTCGCAACGGCATCGTGGCTGGCATCGGTGACAAGACCTTTATTCAAGCTGAAAACAAACTAAGTTTAACTGGCCTCATTGATTCACCTGTCATACTTGATTCCCATGAAGACGCGCCGACGGACACTATAATCATCGAATTGAAGCCATTCGGAGCGTATCGTTTTTTCAATTTATCATACGCTGAGGTCACAAATCAAATTGTTGGGCTGTCGGACCTGATCGGTAATCGCGCTGGAGAACTTCAATCACAACTTGTTGACGCCAATTCTATCACACTGAAAGTGCAGCTTCTACAAAAGTTTTTGATCAAACAGTTGGAGAAAACGGTGGCAGACCCGATCTATGATTATTGCATCGATCGAATATTGGGTACGGATGGTCTTCTGACCGTTGCACAACTTGAAAGGGAAACTGGTTATAGTTCGCGTTGGCTTCATCGAAAATTCTCGGAGCATCTGGGTACAGGTCCCAAAAACCTTTCTGAGATCGTCCGATTCAGACAATTTTACCACGCGTATTCAGCGGGTGTTAAACCACAAAATTTAAAAGAACATATTTACCATTATTACCACGATCAATCT
>Ga0193718_1000134_pt1 | contig 16757 bp, 15 predicted proteins | sample U2a1metaG_FD_144918 | JGI IMG/M metagenome (GOLD analysis project Ga0193718, IMG submission 144918) | Soil microbial communities from a riparian zone of the East river system, Colorado, United States - U2a1 | ecosystem: Environmental > Terrestrial > Soil > Riparian zone | place: USA: East River... | reverse complement strand
AATATCAGGTGTTCGACTTTTATGTGAACAAGGAATGGGCTCCCGAAAAGGTGGCGGCCGCTTTCAATATTTCCGTGGACCAGGTTTATCTCGCGAAACATCGCGTCACGGAACTGATCAAGGCGGAAGCCAAGCGACTTGAGAGTGAGATGCTTTGAGATTGAGTGCGAGTTTGATTTTGATTTTACACTCGCCCTCACTCCACCCTCTCCCCCGGGGAGAAGGAGAAACTTTATTCCGCTTCCGGAAAGCTAATTACTCCCTGACTTAATCCAGCGTTGGGCTCTTTCGCGTCTGACTAGACTACTCACATGTGCGCGATGATATTATCGCCAAACTGGCTGCATTTAATTTCGGTGGCGCCTTCCATCTGGCGCGCGAAGTCATAAGTCACGCGCTTGGAGCCGATCGCGCCGTTCAATCCCTTGATGATGAGGTCGGCCACTTCGGTCCAGCCCAGGTAGCGGAACATCATTTCGCCGCTCAACACGACGGAGCCGGGGTTGACGCGGTCCTGGTTCGCGTATTTGGGCGCGGTGCCGTGGGTGGCCTCGAAAATGGCGTGACCGGAAATGTAATTGATATTGCCGCCGGGCGCGATGCCGATGCCGCCAACCTGTGCGGCGAGGGCGTCGCTCAAATAATCTCCGTTTAGATTCAAGGTCGCGATGACATCGAATTCCTCGGGGCGCGTGAGCACTTGCTGGAGGGTGATGTCCGCAATGGAATCCTTGATGACAAGTCCGGCGCCGGGTTTGCCCTCGGGAATTTTGCACCAGGGGCCGCCGTCGATTTCCACCGCGCCGAAAAATTTCTTCGCCACTTCATAACCCCAATCGCGGAAGCCACCTTCGGTGAACTTCATGATGTTGCCCTTGTGAACAATGGTCAGGCTCTTGCGATTGAATTTAATCGCGTAGCTGAGCGCGCTGTGGATCAAGCGAACGCTGCCGGAATAACTGACGGGCTTGATGCCGATGCCGACTTTGACGTCGCTCGGGAAATCCTTGGCGCCGACGGCTTTCCAGAACTCCTCGGCTTTGGCTTTGGTGCCGAAACGGATTTTGTCGAACTGCTTGGGAAATTCCTTCGCTATAAAATCGAGGACCTTCTGCGCTTCCGGCGTGCCGGCGGCGTACTCGATGCCGGCGTAAATGTCTTCTGTGTTTTCGCGGAAGATGACCATCTCCACTTTTTCGGGATGTTTCACGGGTGAAGGAACGCCTTTGAACCATTGCACGGGGCGCAGGCAAACATAGAGGTCAAGCATCTGGCGCAGCGCGACGTTGAGCGAACGGATGCCGCCGCCGACCGGGGTCGTCAAAGGGCCTTTGATGCCGACGAGGTATTCCTTGAAGGCTTCGACCGTGTCGTCCGGGAGCCAGTTGTCGAATTTATTTTTCGCCACTTCGCCGGCGAAGACTTCAAACCAGGAGACTTTGCGTTTGCCGCCGTAGGCCTTTTGCACTGCGGCATCGAACACGCGCACGCTCGCGGCCCAGATGTCGGGGCCGGTGCCATCGCCGCGAATGAAAGGGAGGATGGGATTTTCCGGGACGGTAAGTTTGCCGTTTTGGATCGAGATTTTTCCGCCGGCGGGCGGGGTCACATCTTTATAGGCCATGGTCGATTTTTAGCCCTGCTCTCACTTTCAAATGCGGCAAAGAGGAAACGTGGGAATGCGCGGGAAATCAAGGAAAGAAAGTGAGAGCAGGGCTGCCGTGCGCCTGAGCATGGGTACTGCGTGCGCGCACGCTATATTGAGGATTGATGCAACCACTTTCAGGGTTGTGGATTCTCTAATTGCGGACCCAGGGTAGCCGCTCGTTCCTCGCGGCAACGCCTGGGCTGAATGCTGCAATCCCGTTGGGATTGAGAGGAAGAAATCCATGGTGATTTTTCATTCTCGGGCATTTTTCAGATCTGCCTGCCGCCGCTCGTATTCTTCCTTTACCTGGATGAGTCTCAACGCCTCAGCTATCACCTGATTAGGCGAGGAATAATCGCCCCTGTCCATTCGCTCGGCGACGAATTTCTCTTGCTCCGGTGTTAACGTAACCGTCATGGCTGTATTATATCCGAAAACTCAGGCCACTTCAATGAACCGGGTAACTTTGGCAGGTTCGGCGAATTGACCTTTTACTTTCGCGACGATGTTCTCGACCGTGATTCCGTAGCGTTGGCGCAATATATCCTGAGTCGAAGCGTGTTCGATGAATTGGTCGGGCCAGCCGATGCGTACGAGCGGCGTGGCGACGTTCTTCTCGCTGAACAGTTCAAGCACGGCAGAGCCGTAACCGCCCATCAAGGCGTGGTCTTCGAGCGTCACGACCACATCCGCGGCTTTGCCGAAAAACTCGTGCGCGCCGGCATCCAGGGGCTTCGTGAAGCGCGGGTTGATGACTGCGCAATCATAGCCTTCAGTCACCAATTGAGCGGCGGCTTTGCGTGCCATGGAATTGAGATTACCCAATCCGAAAAGCGCAATTTTGCGTTTGCCGGTGTTGGAAAAGTTCTGGATGACTTCCGCTTTGCCGATTTCCAGCAGCTTCGGCTGGTCCTTAATCGGAACGCCTTCTCCCCCACCCCGCGGGTAACGAATAAAAGTGGGATGATTTTCGTGCGTGGCAGTGAACATCATGTCCACCAATTCATCTTCATCCTTCGGCGCCATGGCGATGACGTTCGGCAGGCAGCGCAAATAGGCGATGTCGAACAGGCCGTGATGCGTGGGGCCGTCGTTCGCGGAAAGCCCGGCGCGGTCCATGCAGAAAATGACGGGCAAATCCTGGAGGCAAACGTCGTGATGAATGCAATCATACGCGCGTTGGAGGAAGGTGGAGTAAATGGCAACCACCGGATGAAAACCCATCGTCGCCATGCCGGCAGCGAAAATGACGCCGTGCTCTTCGGCGATGCCAACGTCGTAGTAACGGTCGGGCATGGCTTTTTCCAAATGCTTGAGTCCGGTGCCGCTGGGCATGGCGGCGGTGATGCCGACGAGCGTGTTATTCTTTTGGCACAGCTTCACGAGCGTCTGGCCCATGACGTCCTGGTAATTCGGCGGTGAGCCGGCTTTGGTGGGCGTTGATTCGCCGGTGCTGACGTCGTAAGGACCGGTGCCGTGAAATTTTTCGGGGGATTTCAGCGCAGCGTCGAAGCCTTTGCCTTTTTGCGTCAGGATGTGGATGACGATGGGTTGATCGCAGGTCTTGGCAAATTCGAGCGTGCTGATGAGCAGCGGCAGATCATGGCCATCAATCGGGCCGAGATAGCGAACGCCCATTTCCTCAAAGAGAATCGGGCTGCCGAAACCGCCGCGACCGTCTGCATCTATGGAGCTACCCGTCTTGCTCAGACCGACATCGTTGATGGCGCCCTTAAAGCCTTCCTCGGCTTTGTGGGCGAGTTTCAGGGCCAATTCGCCCTTGGGCAGCCGGCGTAAAAAGCTTTGAAAATCCTTCGCGAGCTTGTTGTACGAGGGATGGGTGATGAGCTTGTTGAGGTAGTTGGCAATGGCGCCGACGTTTTTGGCGATGCTCCACTCGTTGTCGTTAAGAATTCCAATGAACCGCTTGGTGGTGTGGGCGATGTTATTGAGCGCCTCAAAAGAAACACCGTTGGTCAGCGCGGCGTCGCCAAAAATGCAGACGACATTTTCGTTAGTCCCCTTTTTATCGCGGGCCGCCGCCATGCCGAGCGCGGCTGACAAGGCAGTGCCGGCGTGGCCGGCTCCGTAGCAATCGTGCGGGCTTTCCGTGCGGAGCGCGAAGCCGTTCAAGCCATCGGTGGTGCGAATCGTATTAAACCGGTCTTTGCGGCCGGTGAGCAGCTTGTGCACATAGACCTGGTGGCTGACGTCCCAGACGAATTTGTCCTTCGGCGTTTCGAAGACGCGATGCAGCGCGAGCGTCAATTCGACCACCCCGAGGTTCGGCCCCAGGTGCCCGCCGTTTTTCGACAGGACCGTGATCAACTCGTAACGGATCTCTTCGCCAAGCTGGCGCAGCTGATCGAGGGTCAACGACTTGACGAACTTGGGTTCATTCACCGATTCCAGGTAACGACTCATATTATTCTTCGGATAGTTCGGACGGGGCGGGTTTTAATTTCAGTTCGCCCGCTGCATTTTTTTCCAACTGTTGAATCTTCAATTCCGCTTCGGCCAGCTTCGTCCGGCACACTTGCGCCAGGCGAGTCCCTTCTTCATAGCGCGCCAGCAAAGTCTCCAGCGGCAAATCCTCGGATTCCATCGCTTCGACAATGGATTCGAGTTTTTTCAGTGCTTCTTCGAATGGGACGTTGCCGTTTTTGGCCGCTTCAATGGGCCGGGCGGACTTCGACATGGGTAAAAGTTATGTGAAAGCGATGATTTCGTCCAGTTTTGAGTGCAGGGCCGCTCTCGACGCGGCCAGCGTCGATAAAAAGAGCAATAAGCTGTGGGCCCGCGGCGGCGAGTGTTCAGAAAAACATATCAGGGGTGTTTTTTGGCGACGTATTCGGGAGGCGCCCCATAGCGGCTGAGAGATGTTTCTTTGAGAATTTGCAAAAATCACCTGGTTTATGGGAAAAATATGGAAACAACGGGCTGAGTCGAATTCGTCCCGGGCGGTTGAGGGATTCGGCGAATTCCGACGAAGCTCTTATTTCAGCGCGCTTGATGGCTTGCGCGCCCTTTCCATTTTTCTCGTTCTATTGCATCACTCGCCCGGCGTGCAGAAAAGCAGTTTTTTCTGGACACTTCAGGAAAATGGCCGTTATGGCGTTGGATTCTTTTTTGTTATCAGTGGGTTTTTAATTTGCACTTTGTTTCTGCGGGAGGAATCAAAGTACGGTAAAATCGATCTCCGGAAATTTTATAGTCGCCGTTTTTTACGGTTGTTGCCGCTTTATTACGCCGTATTACTCCTGCAAGCGCTGCTGGTGTTCGGGCTGCATCAGTACACACCGGAAAACCAGCAGCTTTTCCGGGAAAAGCTGCCCTCCTACCTTTTTTATTACAGCAACTGGCTGCCGACGATGACTCAAGGCCCCTTCTTTTGCGCGTGGTCGCTGGCAGTGGAGGAACAATTTTATATTGGCTTCGGATTGATCCTGTTCTTTTGCCGTCGCCCGGTAGTGATTTCGATAATTTCAGCAGCCCTGCTCATAAAGATTTTCGTTTACCAATTGTTTGGCGCGGTGGATGCCCATTCGCAGCTTTGCCTTGTGCTTTTCAGCTATCGTGAACCGATTTTGCTGGGGGTCCTCACCGCGTTCGCACTGAACACAGAAAAAGGCTTTGTCATTCTAAGGAAATGGATGGGAACGGGATGGATCACGGTCTCGGCTGGGGGTGCGATAGTTGCCTGGCTTTCGCTTCATGCCATGCGGCACGAGAGCGCCTGGGATTCGCAATTGTTGTATATGTTGATGACGATATTCCTGATCGGCGTGGTGATGCGCCCGAGCGTGCCCGTTTTGGGCGGCCGTGTTTTGACGCACATCGGCAAAATCAGTTACGGCATCTATCTGCTGCACATGTTTGTTGGCAGTACGGTGAGGAAATTGCCGTGGGGAGAAAACGTTTGGTTCTCATTTATCACCATGAGCGGGTTGACGATCCTGCTGGCGTCGCTCGTTTACAAGTATTTCGAGGAGCCGATAATCAAGTTTTACAAAAAGAAATTTTCGCCCGGAAACGGCACGCGCATTAGTCCTCCCGACCTGGCAGCGACTCTCAGCGTGGAGAATCCGGGCGTCATGCCGTTGCAGCCGATACCTATCGAAGCTTCATCAGGGATGGGTTCGAAGCCGTCGCTCTAAACGATCGCTTCCGGCTCGCTCTCGCAATTTTCTTTTCCACAGCCGCAGCCGTGTTCCTCCTGATCGCTGAACCCATGATTCTCCCAGCTTGGATCCAGGCCGAGGTCTTTGAGCATTTGCAAGTCCTTCTCCACCGGCTGATTCAGGGTGGTCAAATAATTTCCCACCATCAGGGCGCTCGCGCCGGCCATGAAGACCATGCTTTGCATGTCGCGCAAATTCACCGTGCGACCACCGGCCACCATGATTTCCTGCCGGGGCAAAATGAGGCGGAAGCAGGCGATGGTTTTCAAAATCTCCATGGGCGGAAGCGGCGGATTTTTTTCGAACGGCGTTCCCGGGATGGGGTTGAGGATATTCACGGGGACCACATTCGCGCCAATTTCCTTGAGCGAAAATGCCAGCTCACATCGGTCCTCGCGAGTTTCACCCATGCCGATGATGCCGCCGGAGCAAATCTTGATTCCGGCTTTTTTCAGGTACCCGATGGTTTCCACGCGGTCGTCGAAGGTGTGCGTGGTGCAGGTATTCGGAAAAAAGCGGCGGGAGGTTTCGAGGTTGTGGCCGTAACATTCCAGGCCGGCCGCTTTCAACCGGTCGGCGACCGCCTGCTTCTTAATGATGCCGAGCGATGCGTCCGGGCGCGTCTTGCCGCTCGCTTTCAATTCGCGAATGCGATCACAGACTTCGTCGAGCATGGGGCCCTCATTCAGACCTTTCCACGCGGCGACCAAGCCAACTGCTGTCACGCCATTTTTGTTTGCCTCGTCCGCAGCTTCGAAAACCGGTTCCGGATCGACGAATCCATATTTGGGCGAGCCGGTTTGGTAAAAAGATGATTGCGCGCAGAAACTGCAGTTCTCGGAGCAGGCCCCGGCTTTCGCGTTCACGATCGAGCAAAGGTGAATCTTATTGCCCTTAAAATGTTCGCGCACGCGATTGGCCCACGAAAGCAAATCGTAAATATCGGCGGATGATTCGAGGTTGAAAAGCCATTGCGCCTCGTCGCGGCGGAGGTGGCCGCCATCCAGAACACGCTGGCCGAGTCCGGCGATGCGCTCGTGATTCGTGGCGTCAACTGATTTGGCTGTCATGGTTGACAGCATAACAGCGGCGATGAATTCCGCAAGAGGTGAAGGAAAGGAGCGCGTAGAGCTCGCGCATTTAAGTTCCGTGGCATGCGCAAGAAGTTCGAATTGATGCAGCCAGGGAACGTCGCTGGAGGTGATGACAAAAAACCAAGGATTTTCTTGATCGCTCCCTTGGCGAAGAAGCAAAACAAAATTTCAGTCTCCCCATTTGCGCGAATTCAAATGGGGAGACTGTTATTTTAATTAGAAATATTCGAGTGTCGAGAGAAATGTGCGACAGAGAAATGTGGGTTGGGCGATTTCACAGGGCGCATCTCAATTTTCGGCAAAGTGACAAGGCTGCCAATAGCTGCGGAGCAGCGGAAGATGGTAGCCCACGGCGCGAGCCGTGGGTGAGAGCGGAGAATGGAAAAGCCCCGAGGCGGCAGAAGACCCCGCGCAAATCCTGTATTCTTTCGCTGCTCCGCAGCTTGTCTGGTCTGGAAACGTTCCCACGGCTTACGCCGTGGGCTAACCTCTTCCGCCGCTCCGCGGCTAATCAGAGCGTCCAAATATTGAGATACACCCGATTTCACACGAATCAAAATGGGTGAGCCCGGGAAAGAAGCGCGCTCTGATTTCCACCAGCCGCCAGGGCATCAAGCTGACTTGCGAGGGTCGTCTTGTTGATTCAGAACGGGGAGCACGATGTCGTAGCGTTGTTCTTCGAATTTGAGGACGAGTTGGACCCCGTTGATTTTATTGGCCACGCAAAAATCAATGGCAGAAGTGGAGCTGAGAAAATCCATCGCCTGAGCGGGATCCGGGTCCCACGCACCAACGTCCCTAAAATACAAGCCGCTTTCCTTCTGCTGAAGGAGAATTTTCATATGAAACGCCCTAAATCCAAGTGGCGCTGAGCATACAAACCCTGAAACATCTGGCAATGTCAAACTGCGGGAATCTGGAGGGCGTGCTTTTAGCGGGGCAACAATCCGATGTTTAATTCGATCAACTCCAATTCCGGCAGGAAAGCCAAGATTTTCTTTCCCCCTGAACCCTAAGCACCACCTCACCCCAGCCCTCTCCCCCACTTCGTGACGGAGAGGGAGAAGAAATCGCGCGTCTGACAATTTGACCGTTACTCTTAATCGCACCCGAATCCGGAGGCGAGGAAGGAAAATTAACGCATCACGACGCCGAGTATATTTTTCCGGGGAATTGCGCCGTAAAAACGGCTGTCGAAGCTGTTGTTGCGATTGTCTCCCAAAACAAAATACCGGTTGCCGCAGGCGACCAATTCATCCTGAATTTTTTCCGGCGTGAAGGTTTTCACCCCGAACGGCAGATAAGGCTCCACCAATTCCTTGCCGTTCACGAAGAGCCGGCCATTCTTGAAATAAACCGCTTCACCGGGAAGCGCAACGACGCGTTTCACACAATATTCACCATCGGTGGGGTCTTTAAGCACCACGATTTCTCCGCGGCGTGGCGGCCGCAAGTCGTAGATCCAGCGATTCAAAAAGTACCGATCCTCGTTCTGGAGCGTGGGCCACATGCTGCTGCCGCTCACCTGCACCGATTGCAGGATATAGCGGCTGATAAGAAAGTAACTCGCGGTGGCGAGCACGGCCACAACCACGCATTGGGCAGTTTGTTTGAGGAAAGCATTGAACCGGGACCCGCCACGGTTTGAGCTGACTTTCGTTTTCCCGGGGCACGTGGCCCCTACCTGGTGGATTGACAATGAGTCGGCATTCATTCGTGCTTCTTGGTCGGTCTGTTGACGAAATAATGCGCGACGATTCGTCCCAATACAACTGGGGTAAAGTACGCAAAATAGAGCCGGGGAAACTACGGAAGGAACTTAGAATCAGCCCTGTGTGGACCCTGTGCGAGTGTCGTTGTCGGACTCGACCTCGGGCAGGACGGTCGCGATGGCAGCGCGGAGATGTTCCAAAAGAAAGGGTTTGCTCACGAGGAAATCCACTCCGGGCAGTTGCTTCCCGGACGATTGGAGCATCTCGGCGTAGGCTGTGATCATCACTACCGGCTGGCGGGGAGCACGCGCTTTGATGGCGGCGGCGAGTTCATCGCCCTTCATGCCGGGCATGGCAAAATCGGTAATAACGAGGTCAAACTTGCCCTTTTCGAAGATTGATAATGCCTCTTTCGCGTCGTTCGCCGTGGCGACATCGTGCCCGTCAAATGTGAGCATCATCTTGACCGCGTCGCAGACGAACGGCTCATCATCTACAACGAGAATTCTTTTTTTGGGGACCGACATCTAGGTCATCTATGTTAGTCGGACGGTTTTTGAACGCCAGACTTTTTATTATTATAAATGGTAAGTGGACGACAGGAACATCTTACGCTGACGACTCCCAGGAGAAACGTCCGTCAGTTGGAACTGCCATCGAGGCAATCCCGCACGGTTAACGCCAGTTTTTGGGGATCGTAAGGCTTTTGGAGGTAAAGCAGGCCGCGCTGGAGGACAAAATCCTTGCCTACAACGTCCGCGCTGTAACCGCTGGTGAAGATGACTTTGAGCGATGGCTTGTCCGCGCGCAGTTTTTCGGCCAGTTCGCGGCCGTTGAGGTGGTCGGGCATGACGAGGTCGGTGAGCAGCAAATCAATTTTCTTCTTGTTGCGCTGCCACAGTTCAAGGGCTTTTACGCCGGTTTCCGCCTGCAATATCTTGTAACCGTGGCCGCCGAGAACACTGCAAACCAGTTCGCGCACTGCAATTTCGTCCTCCACCACGAGAATCGTCTCGTTGCCACCGCGCACCGCCGGTCGAGCCGTCTTTTCGTTGTCTAACGGGGCTGTGTCTTTGGCCAGGGGCAGGAAAACGCGGAAGGAGGAGCCTTTGCCCACTTCGCTGTCCACTTCAATCCAGCCCTGGTGTTGGTTGACAATGCCATAGACGGTGGCCAGTCCCAGGCCGGTGCCTTTGCCGACCTCTTTGGTGGTGAAAAAAGGTTCAAAAATGCGCCGAAGTGTTTCCGGATCGATGCCGCAGCCGGTGTCCGTGACATTCAGACACACAAAATCCTCGGCGCGTGATTCGGCATGATACGTTTTATAATTCGGGTCCGCTTTGGAGGTGGTGATTTTAATCGCGAGCTGACCGCCCTTGGGCATGGCATCGCGCGCATTGACGACGAGGTTCAAGAGCACTTGCTCCATCATGCTCGCGTCCGCTTTGATGATTGCCGGCTGGGGCCAGTAATTTAACTGCAGAGCGACGTCTTCACCCAGGATTCGCCCGAGCATCATGGTCATGTTGCTGACAACTTCGTTTAAATCCAGGCGCCGCGGCTGCATGACCTGCCGGCGGCTGAAGGTCAGCAACTGGCGGGTCAATCCGGCGGCGCGTTCGGCGGCCTGGGCGATTTGCTGCGCGGAGCGCGCGGCGTTTTTTGTGACGGCCTGGTCCACCAGCAATAGCGAGGCGTGGCCGTGGATGACCGTCAGGATGTTATTAAAGTCGTGAGCCACACCGCCGGCCAACTGGCCGATGGCCTCCATTTTTTGCGATTGCCGCAATTGCTCGCCTAATTGCCTGCGCTCCGTGATGTCCATGACGATGCCCCGGATCTGCACCGGCCGGCCGCTGGCATCGGTCACAATTTCGCCGCGCTCGCGGACATGGCGTTCCTCACCACCGGGAAGCACGATCCGGTGTTCAAGGTCATAGGCGCTTTTCTTTTCCAACGCCTCGGTCACGGCGGCCGCAACGCGCTGGCGGTCGTCGGCATGCACCGCCCGCAAGAAGAGTTCGTTCGTGACAGCAACCTGCTGTGGCTCGTATCCGAAGATGCGAAATGTTTCATCCGACCATCGAAGTTCGTTGGAATTGATGTCCTCGAGGTTTTTTAAATCCAATTCCCAGCTCCCGAGGTGCGCGATGCGCTGCGCCGCGGCGAGGCTGGCTTCGCTTTTTTCCAATGCTTCCGCCGCGCGTTTGCGCTCGGTGATGTCGTGCGCCATGATGAGGACAGCATTCCGGCCGCGGAATGTGATCTTCGACCACTTGATTTCGACGTCCACCGTTTCCCCGTTTTTCTTCTGGTGCCGCCATAAGCCCGCGCGTCCAAATCCCGCGTCAGATTGCTTCTTGATGACCTCATTGATGTATTTGACGTAGCGTTCCGTATCCCCGCTCGAACGAACGTCCCGGGTGGCCATGGAAAGAAACTCTTCGCGGGAGTAGCCATATTGTTGAATGGCGGCCTCGTTGACCTCCAGAAACCGGAGCGTTTCCAAATCGGTCACCCACATCGGCGTGGGGCTGCCTTCGAAGATCAGGCGATATTGCTTTTCGCCTTCACGCAATTCAGCTTCGGCCCGTTTTCGATCACTGATGTCACGGGAATTGAGAACGACGCCGGCAATTTCCGGGTCATCCAGCCGATTCTGGCCCACGGTTTCAAGGTGGCACCATGAGCCGTCCTGACAACGGCAACGGAATTCGTGGGTGATGACCTCCCCGGGATTTTCCAATGCGCGTTGGAATGCCCGTTGCACTCCCGGCAAATCTTCGAGATGCACCAGTTCGAAAGCGCTCTGGCCCGCCACATCCTTGGGCTCATAGCCCAAAACGGCTTTGAGTGAGGGACTGTTGTATAAAAAAAGCCCCTCGGCATTGAGAATCGTCAGGACATCGAGCGAATGCTCCGTCAGGGTGCGAAAATATTTCTCGCGCCGAACCAGTTCTGTTTCGGCGCGTTTGCGATGCGAGCGCTCTTCCGCCTCCTTGATGGCGCGGCGGACCGTGGGTGCGAGGCGTTCCAGTTTATTTTTGAGAACGTAATCGGTGGCGCCGCAACGCAGGCATTCGATCGCGGCGTGTTCCCCGATGGTTCCGGAAATCAGCACGAACGGCATATTCGGATCCTTTTCCCGCACGGCATGCAGGGCCTGCAAGCCGTTGCAGGTCGGCAGGGAATAATCGGCGAGGATAAGATCGAAGGCATTCCCACGCAGAGCGGCGATAAAGTCCTGAAAGCTCTGCGTCGAGGTCATCTCAGCAGTCAGGCCCTCCTCCTTAAGCATGTCCGAAACGAGGGACACAAAGTCCGGGTCGTCTTCCAGATGCAAAATGCGCAGCGGCTTTTCCATATTCAATCCGTAGCTACGAAACCCTAACAACGAGCAACACAGGTGCCAAAATCAGGATATTAGCCCTTTCTCCCGCGAATTGAAATTCAAAAAAATCAAAAAGTGAATCAGTTGGTTGCTAACGGTTTACGCTATCTTACAAGGGTTTAACACCCGCTCAGGATCGCCGGCCGGCCTTGGGAATCGGACTCTTGAACTCGGGAGATACGGCTGTGTCTTATTTTGATTTTTTTGGGATCGCGGCTGTGTCGCAGACCAGCCGCAGCGTGCGATTGCGTGCGAGAGTCGTCGGATTTCCTGCGCATTATTCGAAGATGCGACGCTGCGGCTAGGCTTCGCCATAGCCGTGGTCCCCCAACTTGCTGGCAAATTAAGTCACTGACCCCATTTGACATCGTTTGCCGCGAGGCCGAAATTGTTGGAGAGGAAAGAAAGGAAATTTATGAAATTACCTCTCGCAGTATTGGCTTTATTCGCGGCTTTCGGTGTTTATTCGCAAAGCACTTCCGCAGACGACGTGATGGAGTCCCAAATGACGCGGTATTTTAACGGGCGACACGATCACGATCTATTCATCGCCCAGCCGGAGAAACCGAATGAGGTAAGAAGAAATGGCGTCAGCTACAGCGGCATCCTGGTGCAATTAGCCAAGACTGACCGTCCGCTGGAATTGATCAATCCGGCCGCCCCGCCAGAATACGGATCGAGTGAAGACAACACCGTGCGCGATCCGATCGACGGGAAGGTTTCCGGCCTGAAACTGTTCTCGATTCGGTTTTGATTTGGCGCATCTCAATTTTTGAACAAGCGTGGTTGATCAAAAGCCTGAGTCCCGGAGGGACTTACCGAAAATAGCCCGGCATTTCAATGCCGGGATCGGGTCTCTTGCATATCAAGTCCCGAAGGGACGGCCGAATTTGGGAACTCTTCAATCGTCCCTTCGGGACTTGAATTGTTTCCGCTTTGAGTCCCGGCATTGAAATGCCGGGCTATTTTCAGCGGTTCCTTCGGAACCAAGCCCCCACCGACTTTTTCCCAAAAAATGAGATGCGCCCGGTTTTGATTTGGCGCAGGTTCGCCGTTGACAAATGCCACTGTTTCGCTACCGTGGCGCGCTCGAATAAACAGACTAGAACTATTGCTTTATGCCGAATACGAAATCAGCCGAACGCCGCATGAGAAACAGCGCCCGCAAGCGCCTTCACAATCGCAGCATTAAATCCAGCCTTCATCAGTTGGAGAAAAAATACGTGGCCCTGCTGGCCGCCGGAAAAAAAGAAGATGCCGCCGCCTCTCTGCGCGCTGTCACTTCGGCTTTTGACAAAGCCGCCAAGAACGGGGTCATCCACAAATCGATGGCCAGCCGCAAAAAGTCGCGCCTGAGCGTGCGCCTGAACGCGGTGAAATAACCTTCCGGGCGGCATTTCTCGCCGCCAGTCTGAAGATTCAGTGGCGCCCTCAAAGCGCCGCTATGTTTTTTTGGGGAACAGTTTTGAACTCCAAATCCCCATTTTCGCCAGCCGAAAAGCCGATCCGACGCCGAGGCAGCCGAAGCCGTATTTGATGCTGCGCTGCAAGTTGATGGAAGAGGCTTCCTTGAAATACTTGGTCGGGCAACTCACCTCACCGATGGTAAAGCCGTGCCAGAGAATTTGCGCAAGCATCTGGTTATCGAAAACAAAATCATCGGAGTTATTCGTGAGCACCAGTGTTTCGAGCAGTTCCCGTGAAAAAGCGCGGTAACCGGTGTGGTATTCGGATAATTTCGCGCCGAGCAGAATGTTCTCCGCGAACGTTAGAAAACGGTTCGCGACATATTTCCAAACCGGCATGCCGCCTTGCAGCGAATATCCCCCGAGGATTCGGCTGCCCAGTACGCAGGGATGAAGGCCGTTGGCAATCATCGACGCCATCGCCGGGATTAACTTCGGTGTGTACTGATAATCCGGATGGATCATGATCACGATGTCCGCGCCGGCTTCCAACGCGAGCCGGTAACAGGTCTTTTGATTGCCGCCGTAGCCGGTGTTTTTTTCGTGTTGATGCACCTGCACGCCTTCCAGGCCGCGGGCGACTTCCACCGTGTTGTCACGACTTCGATCATCCACCAGGATGATTTTATCAACGAGGCCCTGGTCGAGGACTTCGGCGTAGGTTTTAGGCAAGGTCTTGGCCGCGTTGTAGGCGGGCATCACCACCACCACTTTTTTATCGCGATACATGAGCGGGACGCAGACTGCCGGATGGAACGCGGCGTGAGAAGAGAAAAGTGGTGGGTTGGTTAAAATGTTAAACCAGTTAAATGAGTTAAATAAGGCTTGGCCCGCGGAACTCATTTAACCCATTTGACGGTTCTTCGCTATTTTCGGTGGAATGAATTGTTGGTTTCAGAAACGGAAGCTTGCTCTGGAGGAGCAACGGATATTAGCCGGGGGCAAGCTCGGAGCGCAGCCCCCGGAACCAGACAGGAAATGAATTTGCCCCGGAGGGGCAATGGAAAACCTCTGATTTTATTGCGACTTCCAGCGCCCGCTCCGGGGCGCGGTATTTCGCAGGATCGCATCCGGGAGCGGCGTCCGCTTCTGCGGCCTTGCCCCCGGCTAATGTCCGTCATCCCTCCGGAATGCAGGCTTCGGAGCGCTTTTGAAAAATCAATTACACTGAAAACAGCAAAGAACCTATTTAACTCATTTAATCAGCACGGCACTCGATTCTTGCAAGAGAGTACGGGTTAGCCTACTGTGGCTTTCGGTGAGCAAACAAAAAAAACCGCAATCCTGCGTGGTGGTGGACGGCGACTGCGCCGGGACGACCATTTGCCCGCTGAGCAGCGTCAAGGCCGGGACGGTCGTTTGCATCAAGCACCTGGTCGGCGCGCCGGAAGTCCGTGACCGGCTGCGCGAGATGGGCTTTGGCGAAAAACAGATCGTCAAACTCCTGAGCCGCCAAACGAATCTTATTTGCCAGGTTTGCAATGCGCGACTCGGCATCAGCGAGAAACTGGCGGAGACAATTCTGGTCGAACCCCTTCACGCCGGCGCAAAGGCAGCTTGACCATGTCCGCGCCACAACCCCTTACTTTGGTCGCCAAGGGTGCCATTGCCACGGTCGTTCAAATCAATGTCGCACCTGCCAGCCGCGCCCGGCTCATGGAAATGGGTTTGCTGGTGGGCACCAAAGTGGAACTGGTTCGCTTTGCTCCGATGGGTGACCCGGTGGAAATCAAAGTTCGCGGTTATAATCTCACGCTGCGAAAAAGTGAAGCCGAGCAGATCCTGGTGAATCCGACTTAATCAACGGCGACTGGCGTTATGGAACATTTCCGCAAGCTGGGGATAATTTTTCGCAAGCAGCGGCACATTCAACCCCCGTGAAACCTGATAAGTAAAAGCCGCATCCGAAGGGTTTTTCGGAAATATGAATTCTGCTGCCGCATCCGAACAAAAAAAATCCGCTGTCAAAGGCGCCCAGGCCGCTTACGTGGTCCTGACGGGTAATCCGAATTGCGGCAAGACCACTTTGTTCAACGGGCTCACGGGTCTCCGCGCCAAGGTTGGCAATTACGCAGGTGTCACGGTGGAACGCAAGGAAGGCAAGTTGCTCGGCGCACCAGCGGGCGCAAGCATCCAGGTGCTGGACCTGCCCGGCACCTACAGCCTCAGCCCCAATTCGCTGGACGAACAAATTTCGCGGGATGTGTTGCTGAATCGCTTACCTGAATTGCCGCCGCCGGATTTGATCGTAGTGGTCGTGGACGCGTCGAACCTGCAGCGCAATCTCTACTACGCGACGCAAGTGGTTGAACTCGGGCATCCGACAATCATTGCGCTGAATATGGTCGATGTGGCGGAGGACAATGGGCATCACATCGACGCGCAGAAGCTGTCGGAATCGCTCGGGGTGCCGGTGATGCCGATTGTGGCGAGCAACGGGATCGGCTTGCCGGAATTGAAGCAGGAAATTATTTCGGAAGTTGGTAGGGCGCGGCACTCCGTGCGCGCCGAGGGGTTAGCGGACCAAAGCGGCGCGCACGGATCCGATTACGCCGAGGCTTCGACGGACAGGGTGACGCGCCCTACCCGCAAACCGCAGTTGTTCTGTCAGTTGCCCGGTTTGTTTCGCATCGAGGCGACGGCGCTTGCGGATTTGCTGGCGGAGACATTTAAGGAACGCCGGCTGCAAGCCACGGCGGAAGCGCTGCTTCTGCTCAGCAACGAAAAGGCGCTCGCTTCCAGCACCACGCATTATCCGCAAAAAATCCAGGAGGCGGTGGCGGCGGCGCGGAAGCGGATCGAGGCGCAAGGAATTGATTGGCGGGGGGCGCCGATCGAGTGGCGATACGCGCGCATTGCCGAAATCCAGCAGGCCGTGACCGCTGAACTCGCGCCGCCCGGCGAAAGTTTGAGCGACAAGATTGATCGGGTGTTAACGCACAAGGTGTGGGGCACGCTGATTTTTATCGCGACGATGGCGTTGATGTTTCAAAGCATTTTCACCTTCGCGCATTACCCGATGGACGCCATCCAGGCGGTGGTGGATTGGCTCGGTGGCACGGTGGCGAAAACGATTCCGCCGGGCGATTTGAATTCGCTCGTGGTGGACGGCGTCATCGCGGGCGTGGGCGCAGTGGTGGTGTTCCTGCCGCAAATCCTGTTGCTCTTCCTCTTCATTGGCCTGCTGGAAGACACCGGTTACATGGCGCGCGCGGCGTTTCTCATGGACCGCCTGATGAGCAAGGTGGGTTTGCACGGCAAGAGT
>Ga0193718_1000133_pt1 | contig 16791 bp, 14 predicted proteins | sample U2a1metaG_FD_144918 | JGI IMG/M metagenome (GOLD analysis project Ga0193718, IMG submission 144918) | Soil microbial communities from a riparian zone of the East river system, Colorado, United States - U2a1 | ecosystem: Environmental > Terrestrial > Soil > Riparian zone | place: USA: East River... | reverse complement strand
CATTGACTTTGCTTTGATTCGATGATTTAAGCGCAAACCTTCCCCACACATTTGCTTTAAATGAATAATACAGCACGAGCCCTGAAGCGGCGGCCGCCCCTCCCGTTGTTATCCACCCAATATTGTTACCAAAATAATGAAAGCTTAGTCCGATGCCGATAATCAGGAAAATAAATCCCAAAACGCCAACGAGGGTGGTGCCGGGCACAAAAATGATTTCTGCCACAATTAGCGTAAGGCCAAACAGAATGAGGGAAATAACGGTGATCCACTCCAACATAACTTCAAAGCTAAGCCGATTTGTGATACCTCAATAGGCTCTCGCAAACAATACCCTTCTGCCGGAAGGCTTTCCCGAATAAACGCACTTTCCGTTTTCTTCCACCGCATCCAGGGGGATGCAGCGAATCGTCGCTTTGGTTTCCTCCTTGATGGCCGCTTCCGTTTCCGCCGTGCCGTCCCAATGTGCCAGAATAAACCCGCCTTTTCCGTCCAGGACTTTTTTGAAGTCCTCGAAAGAATCAACGGATGTTGTTTGCTCGTTTCTGAATTTCAGCGCTTTTTGATAAATGTTTGCCTGAATCTCATCCAGAAGTTGAGGGATGACAGCGGCTACCTCATCCATCCGTATGACTTTCTTTTCTTTCGTGTCCCGGCGTGCTACTTCCACCGTTCCGCTTTCCAAATCGCGGGGACCGATAGCAATACGGACAGGCACTCCTTTTAATTCATATTCCGCAAACTTAAAACCGGGTTTTTGAGTATCCCGGTTATCGAACTTCACGGAATAGCCCTGCTGACGAAGTTGCACAGCCAGTGAGTTGGCTTTCTCCGAAATCTTATTCAGCTCCTCTTCACTCTTGAAGATGGGTACGATCACTACATGGATGGGAGCAAGTTTGGGTGGCAACACGAGCCCGTCGTCATCGGAATGGGCCATGATCAACGCGCCAATAAGCCGCGTGCTTACTCCCCACGATGTTCCCCACACCAATTCCAGTTTGCCTTCTTTGGTGGTAAATTGAACGTCAAACGCTTTTGCAAAATTTTGACCCAGGTAATGCGATGTCCCTGCCTGGAGCGCTTTGCCATCCTGCATGATCGCTTCAATGCAATACGTGTCTACAGCACCGGGGAATTTTTCACTTTCCGATTTCTTACCCTTGATCACAGGAAGAGCCATAAAATTTTCCACGAAGTCTGCGTATACATCAAGCATTTGACGTGTTTCCTGTACCGCCTCTGCGGACGTGGCATGGGCTGTGTGACCTTCCTGCCACAGAAACTCCGACGTTCTTAAGAATAGTCTGGTCCGCATCTCCCAGCGAACGACATTGCACCATTGGTTGATCAAAAGAGGCAAATCGCGATACGACTTAATCCATTTTTTGTAACTGTTCCAAATGACGGTTTCGGAGGTAGGTCGCACGATTAATTCTTCTTCGAGCTTGGCCTCTGGGTCTACAATGATCCCACTGCCGTCCTCCGCATTTTTCAGCCGGTAATGGGTAACGATGGCACACTCTTTCGCAAAACCCTCTACGTGACTGGCTTCTTTTGCCAGGAAGGACTTCGGTACAAAAAGGGGAAAATAGGCATTGACGTGCCCCGTATCTTTGAACATCTTGTCGAGGGCCTGTGTCATTTTTTCCCAGATGCTGTAGCCATACGGTTTGATAACCATGCAACCCCGGACGTCTGAATTCTCTGCCAAATCAGCCTTTTTTACAATATCGATGTACCATTGCGAATAGTCTTCCGACCGTGCTGTTATCTCTTTTCCCATTGCTTCGTAATTATTTTTGCACTTTTATTGTTAAAATAGGTGGCAAATATAAATCAGGATTGATTGGATTTAAGGACACCCGCCGGTTTTAAGCTATTGAATTGCAGGCTGGCGCCGAAAAGCCGGTTTTATTTAACCGGGTCGAAGAAGTGACCTTTGGCATAACTACCAATCCAAATCATGGTTTTGGATTCAAATTTGTCGTAATTTAGTGATTGAAAGAAAACCTAAAAAAGCTCGTTTTACGTTTAAATTAAGGGAACACAAATAATAAAGTATATGAAAAACAAGTCCGGAATAGTGATTGCCTTGATGATGTTGGCCGCTTCGGCTGCCTACAGTCAGGTAGAAGTTGATGACATGTATTTCAATTCTAAAGACCGTGCAAAATTGGCTGCGTCAAAGCCGGTATCTTTTGCCACGACGTCGCAGGCGGATGACGCCCGGTTGGGCACGTCCACTCCATCGGTAAACCCTACGGACAGTTATTCCGGACGGGGCGAGAATCCTGACTATTCCTCTTCCAGCGGAACTCAGGGCGATCCCCAGTATTTCACTTCGAACTACCAACCCACAGGCGTTAATCAAAGTCTGAGTAACAGCTATTCCGGATACGGCAATTCCGGTTATAACAATTACAATAGCCCTTATGGCTATGGTATGAATTCAATGTATGGCATGAATTCGATGTACGGTATGAATTCAATGTATGGTATGAATTCAATGTACGGAATGAATTCAATGTACGGAATGAGCCCTTATAGTATGGGATACGGAATGGGGATGGGTTACGGGATGGGAATGGGCTACTCTTCCTTTGGAATGGGATATGGCATGTCACCTTATAGCATGATGGGGATGGGGTACGGAATGGGTTATCCCTACGGTCTTGGCTACGGCATGGGATATTACGGGGGGTACGGTTATCCTTCCACGGTGGTTATTGATAATAGTTCATCCTATGGAAGACGGGGATCGCGAAGCAGTGCAGTGAATAGCAATAGTAGTTCATACTATAGTCAAAATCCTGCGGCCACTACGAGCAGATCGAGCCTTGCCGGAGGAAGAGTCGCCAGCGGTCAATCATCCACGTCTCAGTATTACCAACGCGGATGGAAAAGTAATCCGAACATTATTTCAGGAAGTTCCGGCAGTAGAACTTCATCCTGGGGCAACTCGGGCACTACTTCTGGTTCTGGTTCCAACTGGGGCGCAAGAAGTTCATCCTGGGGCAACTCTAACTCCAATTCCAACTCCAGTTGGGGAGGCAGCAACAACTCCAGAAGTTCCTTTGGCAGTGGTGGGAGTGGATTCTCCGGTGGCCATTCTGGCGGCGGTTTTTCAGGTGGTGGTGGGGGCGGAAGAGGAAGACACTAATCGCCTATAGGCACACAATCTTCGTTTGTTTTTATGAAAAATTTTGCGGGGCTCGTTCTCGTTGGGTTTATTTTGTTTAATTCATTCGCTGCGGAGGCCCAATCCTATGCGGAATCCGCCCTTCTCTTCAGCAGAGTAAGGCCTGGCGGAAGTGCCCGGATTCAGGCAATGGGGGGAACGCAGGTGAGTCTCGGTGGAGACTACAGTTCCGCCTACTCCAATCCCGCGGGACTCGGCATGTATAACCGCTCTGAATTTACCCTTACACTCGGTTACAATTCCGCCAACACGTCCTCTGACTATCTTCAAAACAGCACGGGGAGTACCCAATCCAAATTAATCATCCCTGGAATCAGTCTTGTTTTTCATTCTGATAAAAACAAGGGCGCCCTCATCAGCGGAACGTTTGGCATAACCTTTAACCGGATCAATGACTTTAATCGGACATTTGAGTACGGGGGTTCAAATTCGCAAAGCTCCATCATCGATTATTTTGTTAACGATGCGAATACCACAAGCGCAAACAACGGCGGCCTTAACGGCGATCAGTTGTTTTATAATGCCTCGACCCAAACACTCGGACCTCTGGCCAATACCCCGACAGAATTGGCGTACAATGATTATTTAATCAATCCTGTTTCCCAGACCAACCAAACCCACTACGCTACCGATGTCGCAACGCCTTTACGGGCCAGCACTACAGTCCTGCAGCACGAAAAAGTACAGACGACAGGAGCTCAAAACCAGTGGAATTTTTCATACGGACTCAACCTCAGTGACAAATTTTTTCTTGGCGGTGGGATCGGAATAAGTTCAATAAATTATACGAGCGTTAAGACCTACAGTGAGTCATTTCCAAAAGACACGCTTCTCAATTCATTGGTGTTAGTCGAAAATCTGACAACAAAAGGGAGTGGCATTAATGCAACAATTGGGGCGATTTTCAAGCCCATGGAATTCTTTCAATTTGGATTCTCGGTAGCTACTCCCACCGCTTACCTGCTGAACGACGCCTACACTGCCAATATGACGGCGAACTGGTCGAACTTTCCCTATGGTCAGGTCACTAACCTGCCAACCCAGCCAACCACTACGGACAGAGTCCTCACGGATTACAATCTCACTACGCCTTGGCGGATCAGCGGTGGCGCCACTTTTTTCATTCAAAAACACGGGTTTGTTTCTGCCGATGTTGAATACATCAATTATGGTGGCAATCGTTATTCTTCACAATCCACCGGAGTCTCCCTTGATGGAGACAATGCCGATATCAAGTATTTCTACCGGCCCGTTTTCAATCTCAGATTCGGAGGCGAATACCGCATAAATAAGTTTAGGGTGAGAGCCGGCTACAGCTATATGCCGGATCCCTATAAGTCTGTTCAATATAATCTTGATAACAATATTCAATCGCTCTCAGGTGGAGCAGGGTACCGCGCCTCCAAGTTTTTTGTGGATTTAACGGGCATTTTCACGCAAGGAAAAACCACCTACGGTCCTTACACAAACAGTCCCCTGGTAACCAATCAAAACACGAACACACGGATTATGATGACCGTGGGCTTTCCCTTCTAGAAGTTTATCTTCTTAATGACTTCCCCGGCCGTAATGGCCTCACCGGCTAGAATGATCGTGGCTTGTTGGTAAAAATGAATCCGATCAGAGCGCATTCTCCCGATTTTTTCCTGAACCTCTTCCCGCTGCAGCGAACTCAGTAACGGCCGTTCCAAAAGGGACGCGCCCTCCATTCTTTCGACAATCTTGCTTACCGGCACATCCAGGAAAACACTGGTGCCCGCCTTCTTAATCTTCTCCATATTATCAAAGAAACAAGGCGTCCCGCCCCCGGTAGCCATGACGAATCCAGCTGATGAAGTACACCACCTTTCTAATTCCAATGATTCCAGCGCCCGAAACCGGCTTTCTCCCTGTTCAGAGAAAATTTCTTTAATTTTTTTACCGGCCTGATGCTCAATTTCCCAATCCAGATCAACAAACGACAATCGCAACACTTCCGACATCGCTTTTCCCAGCGTCGTTTTTCCGGATCCGGGGAGGCCAAGAAGGAAGATTTTCACGATTATGCAGATAGACGTTCTGTCACTTCAAAAGATCAAGGACCTGTTTAGAGGTCGGCGTATCATGATAATGCCAATTGGCTAACACGGTCCCCTGCTTCCATAAGCTGATTCCCGGGTTGGAGCGTATCATGGTTTTTAGTACAGTAGCATCTGCAAAAGCATAGGGCACGGCAAGCTGATGTTCATGCCGGAACGCTTCCATTTCTTCTTCTGATGAAGCGGTAAGTACAAGAATTTCAACCTTGCCATCCAATTCCCGGATCAGCGAACGCAGCTCATCTATCTTTCCAGTTGCCGCGTTCCTGACGTTCACCATCACCACCATCAACCGCGCTCCCTGAAAAGTAGCCTGGGTGAGATCCTCACCCTGCGGACCCGTGACGAAATAATCTGTAATGTTGGGTTTGATCTTGTCCTCATTCAATATCCTGGAGGAAACATAGTGATATCCGCTGTCCGTTAAATATTTTGCAGATCGGATCTCCTTACCGTCCTTGTTAAATCGGTATTCAATGACGGGCTGCTCAGCCGGAATCATCTGTTGCGGAATAGTATTTCCCACCTTGTAGGGCCTGAAATCAATAAAGGGCAAGTGCCGGATCGCATCGATCCCCAAAAATAAACTGAACAGCACCGTACCCAGTACAACTGCGTGACCTTCCCGCGTGCGTAGAACGGGAGTGTAGCGTTTCCGGTGCCACACCAGGTGACTGACAAAGACCATCAGGATCATGTCTTTCCAAAACGACTCCCAGGGGGTTAACTTGATTGCATCGCCAAAACAACCGCAGTCCGTGACCTTGTTGAAATAAGCAGAGTAGAAGGTTAAAAAAGTAAAGAAGATCATGAGGCCCAGCAGCACCCAGGTAGTAAGGGTCATTCGGTAAAAAAGGAGAATCGCCACACCAAGCGCAATCTCCAGTACAATCATGACCATTCCAATCTCCAGCGACCAGGGAATGAATACATGAAAAAAGGAACCGAAATCCTGGGCGAAGACTTCAAAATACTCCTCCATTTTAATTTGCGTACCGACCGGATCATTCACTTTGATCAGCCCTGAAAAAATGAATAACCCACCCACAAAAAACCGTGAAAACTGATCGATGTACTTTTGCATAGTCATACCTCCCGCTCTGCCGCTTCTCTCAGTTTGATTGAAGCAAACACAGAATAATTGATCATGTCCTGATAGTTGGCCTTTACCCCTTCACTAACCAGGGTTTTGCCCTGGTTGTCTTCAATTTGTTTTACCCGCAATAATTTCATGAGAATAATGTCGGTGATCGAATTTACCCTCATTTCACGCCAGGCTTCTCCATAATCATGGTTCTTGTCCTGGAGCAGTCGAAAAGTTTCCTCCACTGCCTCGTCATACAGTCCTTCCAATTCCTCAAACTTCATGTCTAGTTTGTCCGACCCCGTCAACCTGATCTGGATCATTGCCATGATGCAGTAATTAATGATCCCTATAAATTCATCCTGGGCCGGGTCCTCTATTTTTTGCACACCCTTTTCCTGGATACTGCGGATACGTTGCGCTTTGATATAGATTTGATCGGTAATCGACGGCAGGCGCAATACCCGCCATGCCGTACCATAGTCTTTGGTCTTCTTGGCAAACAACGTTTTGCAGGTGGCAATTACCTGCTTATATTCGGTGGCAGTTTTCTCCATCATAGGCAATGCAAAGTAAAGTATTTTCGAGTAACAAAACATTGAACCTCCACGGCCGGCTGATGGACCTCGGTACGCCCAAAGTAATGGGCGTCCTCAACGTCACCCCGGACAGCTTTTACGATGGCGGACGTTATACCGATGAGGCATCCATTCTGGCGCAGGTTGAAAAAATGCTGCGCGATGGCGCCGACGTGATTGATGTGGGTGGCTACTCCACGCGGCCGGGGGCGAGGGAAATTTCCGAAGAGGAGGAATTGAACAGAGCGACCAATGCCATCAGAACAATACTAAAAACTTTTCCGGAGGCCGTTCTTTCTGTCGATACCTTCCGCTCCGCTGTAGCAAAGGCTGCCATACGGGAGGGGGCTTCCATGATAAACGATATTTCAGGAGGCGAAATGGATAAAAAAATGTTTGACACCGTAGCCTCCCTGCACGTTCCATTTGTACTCATGCACATGCGCGGTACGCCCCAAACGATGACCCACTTGTCGCACTACGATAACCTTATGAAAGACATGACAGATTACTTTCATCAGAAGATACATCAGCTGCACCAACTCGGGGTTACGGATATTATCATTGATCCCGGATTTGGATTTGCGAAGACCCCTGAACAAAATTTTGACATTTTAAAAAATCTGAATTATTTCCGCATTTTGGGAAAACCTGTCCTGGCCGGGCTCTCCCGCAAATCGACCATCTGGCGAACCTTGGAGACCAGCCCGGAAGGATCGCTCAACGGAACAACGGTGCTGAACACCGTTGCGCTTTTGAACGGCGCCAGCTTTTTACGCGTACACGATGTAAAAGAGGCCGTAGAATGTATTAAGTTGATCGATCACCTTCATTAGTTTAAAATTTAAGATTTGAGATTAGTTACTGCAAGCCCAAATGATTGATCCTAAGATTTAAGATTGCCTTATGACGAAATTCCTGCTTTCCTTTCTCCTGTTACATCCTTTTTTCGCGCAAGCTCAAAGCCCTCCCAAATTGATCAGCGCAAATCCGCGAGATTCGACTTCGCAAAGCCTTCGTCGAACAGGTCTGCGGGAAATCCCTTCCCGGAAGATTCGCCCCAGCGATGTTTATCGCCTTCAGTCGTTGAGCGACCCTCATGTCTCTCCGGAAGGGAATTGGGTGTCCTACGTCCTGACTTCTGTCGACACGGCGAAAGACAAGCGTAATAGTGATGTATGGATGGTCAGTTGGGATGGTCGGCAATCCGTTCAATTGACCAATAGTCCTGACGGCGAGTCGTCTCCCCGCTTCAGTCCCGATGGAAAATACCTGTCTTTTCTATCCTCCCGCCAGGGAGCAAAAGGAAGCCAGGTTTGGCTCATGGATAGGAGGGGTGGCGAAGGGCGCAAACTCACCGATGTGAAAGGAGAGTTGTCCGATTACAAATGGTCACCGGACGGAAAGAAGTTATTGCTCGTGATTCAGGACCCGCCTGATACATCCAAAACCAAGACACCCAAACCGTATGTCATCGATCGCTATCATTTCAAACAGGACATAAAGGGATACCTCCTGAAACAATATACCCACTTGTATCTATTTGACATCGCCTCCAAAAAACTGGACACGTTGACAAAAGGAAATTACAACGAAGAAAGCCCCGACTGGAGTCCCGATGGGAAACGAATTGCGTTCGTCAGCAACCATACCCCGGATCCGGACAAGAATGAAAATACGGATATCTGGTTGATGGAATCCCACCCCGGAGCGCCAGCGACTCAACTCACTACCTGGAAAGGGTATGACACTCAGCCCCGGTGGAGTCCCGATGGTAAGCAAATAGCGTATTTGTGTTCCACTGTTCCTGATAATTTTATCATGTACGATCAAAGCATCCTGGCGGTGATTACACCGGGAGGAGGAGAACCCCGGCTGTTAACCAAGCCTGTTGACCGTCCTGTGACGCATCCTGTTTGGTCAAAGGATGATAAATCCATTTCCGTACTGATTGAAGACGACCGCCAGCAATATATAGCCGGCATAGATCCGATTTCCGGTCTACTGACAAAGATTGCCGGTGGAAATAGAAGTTTCCTTTCACTTGAAAAAACGCCGGATGGAAATCTTGTATCACTCATGAGCGACCCCCAACTTCCGGGAGAAATTTATGCTGTCGAAGGTGGTACCCCCAGGAGGCTCACCAAACACCAGGACGAATTTGTTGCTCCCCTTGAACTGGCCACAGTGGAAGGTTTCACATCGATAAGCAAAGACGGTACCCCGGTTTCTAATTTATTGTATAGACCGGCCGGCGCTCCTGCCCATCAAAAACTTCCAACAATCTTTTTCATTCACGGTGGGCCGGTCGGGCAGGATGAATTTGCTTTTGATTTGTCGCGTCAAATGCTCGCGGCAGGAGGGTATGCGGTTGTGGCCGTCAACTATCGCGGCAGCAGCGGACGGGGATTGGAGTTTTGCAAATCGATCTATTCCGATTGGGGCAACAAAGAGGTCATCGACATTCAGGGTGCCGCAGATCACCTGGTAAAAGAAGGCGTTGCCGATCCGGAGCGATTGGGTATTGGCGGCTGGAGCTACGGTGGAATTCTGACTAACTACAGTATCGCTACCGATACCCGTTTCAAAGCGGCTGTCAGCGGGGCAGGAAGTGCCAATCAACTTGGCTTGTATGGCGTAGACCAATATATTACTCAATTCGATAACGAATTGGGAGTCCCGTGGAAAAACCTGGATAAATACCTGAAGCTTTCTTATCCGTTCCTGAAAGCCGACCGCATCAAAACACCAACGCTTTTTGTCGTCGGCGAAAAGGATTTTAATGTACCCGCCGTTGGCAGCGAACAAATGTATCAGGCATTGCGGTCGCAGGGAGTTCCTACAGGCCTGGTTATTTACCCGGGCCAGTTTCATGGAATCACTATACCCTCATACCAGAAAGACCGCTTTGATCGTTACCTGGAGTGGTTTGATACCTATCTTAAAGGAATCGGAACACAGAAAGTAAACAAAGAAATCCGGTAGCATTTCTACCGCGGAGGCGCAGGGGCGCGGAGGAGGCGCAGAGGAAATTTGTAATGAAGAGCGTGTCAATTTATCGTGGTACTTCAAGAACCTTTGCGTCTCCGCGGTGAAAGAAGCGGGTTACCCTGGACGGGGAGGAGTAATAAAATACTAAATTTGACTGGTGATTCTGGAATTTAAAATAGCGTTCCTGGAAGTAACCTGGGTCGATTTTATCGACGTCAGCCTGGTGGCTATTCTGTTGTACCAGGTTTACAAGATGATCCGGGGCAGCCTGGCCGTGAACATTTTTTTGGGTATTCTGCTTTTGTACCTGATCTACTTGATCGTGCGCGCTGCACAAATGGAATTGCTGGCAAAGATCCTGGGTCAGTTCATGGGCGTAGGTGTTTTGGCGATGATCATTTTATTCCAACCCGAGATCCGGAAATTTCTACTCGTGCTTGGGCGCGGAACGGAATTCCGCGAAAATATTTTCAGCGCCATATCGGCCGGGCGCAATGACTATCATGATTTATTTGATATCCATCAGGTGATCGAGGCGGCAAAAACCCTGAAAGCGACCCGGACTGGAGCGTTGATTGTTTTTTCACGGGAAACCGAATTGAAATTTTATATCGAAACCGGCGACTCGCTGGATGCCGAAGTAACGAAGCGGCTTTTGATCTCTATTTTTTATAAAAATAGTCCGCTCCACGATGGCGCCGTGATCATCTACAAAGGCCGGATTAAAGCCGCACGCTGTGTGCTTCCCGTGAGTGAGAACGACCATCTACCTACCAGCTTTGGTTTGCGCCACCGGTCGGCCGTAGGCATGAGTGAAAGCACCGATACGCTGGTGATGGCCATTTCCGAAGAAACCGGCCGCTTGATTCTTGCCCGTAATGGAAAATTCCTTCGCGCGCTGAAACTCAGACAGGTTGAACAAAAAATACTCGAGTACCTCCACCGGGAGGAACCGCTGAAGTGGGATGAGGTTCCGTTGGAGCCCGAGCAGAATGAGCCTGAGGAGGTGAAAGCTTAGTCCTGGAGTCTTAGTCCCTAGTAGTGAGTCATGTGTCCCGGTCGTATGAGCCCTGAAGGGGCGATAAGCAATAGCGAAGGGTGAAGCCCTTCGTGAAGTTGTATCTATTTCGGGGCTTGAAAATTAGCGGACATCAGTTTTTACACAGCCTCTAGGGACTCATGACTACAATTTCAATTCCCCCCACCCTTTCCTATACGTTCTCTTTACAAATTGGTTGGCAAGCTTGAAATTGGTGACATTCATATTGAGCGCATCCCAGGTATGGGAAATGTACCGGCCGGGATAATTGGATCCGGTCTGGTCTCCGTACACAGGGTCTTTCCTTGTGGTCTTTTCCCGGATGCTGAAACTCCGCAGCAGCAAATTGCCCATCAACACGGTTTCGGTTAGCGGTCCGGCATATCCAACAAACGGGGAAGATACTTCGGCATTGCCATATCCCGCTATGCAGGCATCCACCCACTGCCACCAATGACCGTCCATATCGCCGGGGACGCGCGTATATTTTTTTGGAACATTAATTTCCTTGTTCAAAGAAAGTGGAAGGAGAATGGGGTTGCGTCCGCCCCATCCGCACGCTGCTTTGCCTTTCGTTCCAATGAAAAGCGTGCTGCCTTCAAAATCACCCAGACCGGGCGGCCAGTCGCCCAAAACCTCATTCATGTTGGAATCGGGATCCAGCTCTTTGGGCCGTTCCGGCGTGATTCCTCCATCCATCCAATAGAGATCCAGGTCTTTCCCATTCTTCAGTTTGAACTTGAAACGAATGCTGCTGGACACCGGTCCGCTCAGCGGAAAATCCGCTTCGGAAAAAATGCCATTATAGACGGTGCTGGCACTGCCGGATACTTCTGTTGGATAACCCAGGTCAAGCAGTTTAAAAGGAGGACCCATAATGTGACATCCCATATCTCCCAATGCACCCGTTCCGAATCTCCACCAGCCGCGCCAATTGAACGGCACAAGATTGTCGATGTAGTCTGTAGACTCGGCCGTGCCAAGCCACAGGTCCCACTTGAGTTCTTTGGGTACAACAGGATGTTTGTCAGGCCAGGCAATCCCCTGTGGCCAGACCGGCCGGTCTGTCCAGCAGTACACCTGGGTTATTTCTCCAAGCAGGCCGGCTTCCATCCATTCCCTCAGGGTAAACATACCATCACAGGAAGCGCCCTGGTCGCCCATTTGTGTTACAACCTTATATTTTTTTGCGGCTTCCGTTAGAATGCGCGCCTCATAAATATCGTGGGAGAGTGGTTTCTGGAGGTAGAGGTGCTTATTCAACTGCATGGCACCGAGCCCTACGATGGCGTGGTTGTGATCCGGAATGGCAACGGAGACAGCGTCAAAATTTTTATTTTCCTTTTCAAACATCTCCCTCCAGTCGTGGTAAAATTTCGCTTTGGGGAATTCTTTCAGACGCGGCGCTGCCATGCGATCGTCCACATCACACAAGAAAGAGACCACGGCATTTTTTTTCGGGGCGGTGGCATAGTGCTGAATATCGTTTGCTCCCTCTCCCCCGCAGCCAATGGCGGCGATATACAATTTGTCACTGGGTGCCGCATGGCCCAGACCGCTTACGGTAAAATTGGGGACGATGGAAAAGGACTTGCCTGCAGTAGCCGCGGCAGCTATCGGGCCGAGGGCAATGGCCGCTGCTCCGGTCGATGCCATTTGGATAAATTTACGCCTTGACAATCCGCGTTTAGTTTTTCTTTTCATCTTCTTTACTTGTCAATTTACAACGACTATTTTTTATCGCCTTTCGATTTTCCTTCCTTACCAAGAGCTTTCACTGCAATTTCTTTATAAAAGACTACATCATGCTCGCCATGGTTTTGCATGCCGATGTAGCCATATTCCGGTCTGATGCCGGGATAGGGTTCATAGTCAAATTTACGGGGAGGAACGGGGTCTCCTTCTTTGAAGTCCGTTACTTTCACACCGTTTAGCATCACTACCGTCCTGTTCCCATCCAGGGTGATTTCAAACTCATTCCATTCCGGCCCGGGCTTCCAGGCAATGGCAAGCGGTTTTGTGAAGGCATAGAGCATGCCGGTGGAATGATATTCGTCTTCGCCGGATGTCTCCGGATGGTTGTCAATCTGAACTTCATAACCATACCAAACGGGCATCCAGGCTTCCCTGGGTTCAATAGGAATCCGGATATAAAACCCTGCGTTGCTGTTCTCTTTCTCCATTCGGAATACAACCCGGATCGTACAATTCCCAAACTTCTGACCGTCCCAATATAAAAGTCCCATTCCACCGTGGGTCTGAATGATCCCATTTTCGACCGTCATGTTACCCTCCCCCACATGCTTCCATCCGGTGAGGTCCTTACCATTGAATAGCTGCCGCCAACTTTTAGTACTTTCGGGCGGCACAGATTGCGCCAGTGATGAACGGCACGCTGGAAGGATGAACATGCTTAAAATCAATAAATGAGTTAGTTTTTCTTTCATGCTCGTCGTTTTGTTTTCAGGATCGCACAAAGTATGAAATTTCCAGCAATTGAATTCTGCCTTGCCTGTTCTCCGAATGCATTTCATGGCCGCTGTGCAATCTGTGGCCAACATTCCCTACCTTAATCCCATAAACTTCCACCATGAAGAAAAACTACTACCTGGTCGTTCTGATATTCGTTGTCTTCTTTGCCATTTCCTTTCTGACCAATATTCTTGGCGCGATCAATCCGAATGTCAGTGATAGTTTTTCTTTGAATGGAACGATGACCGGATTGCTCCCGTTTTCTTTTTTTATAGCGTATGCGTTAATGTCTATTCCTGCCGGAATGATTGTTCAGAAACTGGATGAAAAGAAGTGTCTGGTCTTTGCGTGGATACTGGCCCTCGCCGGTGCCCTGGTATTTTCTCTTTTTCCTTCCTTTCCTGTTTTCTTAGGTTCCCTATTCCTGATTGGTTGCGGAATGGCATTTCTGCAGGTGATCATCTACCCGCTCCTTCGTGTGGCGGGAGGAGAACAGCATTTTGCATTCAACTCCGTTTTTGCGCAACTGGTTTTCGGGGCGGCCTCTTTCCTGAGTCCTTTGGTGTACGCTTACCTTGTTACCCATCTTGGTAATCCAAGTCTCCCTAAGGGAATTGTCATTTCACTTATTTCCTACCTGACACCGGATACCCTATCCTGGGTATCCATTTATTGGGTCTTTAGTTTCGTAAGTTTTCTCATGATCACACTTATTCTGTTCTCCCGCTTTCCAAAAGTGGTACGCAGGGAAGATGAAATCGCGGGAGCGTGGAGTACGCATAGTGAGTTATTCAAGCGAAAAAGTGTCATCCTTTTTTTTCTGGGAATATTTTCATACGTAGGCACAGAACAAGGGATTGCAAACTGGATCTCTGAATTTCTGAGGACCTATCACGGATTCAAACCGGAATCCGAAGGCGCTCAAACAGTAGGTTTGTTTTGGGGTATGATGACGGTAGGGTGCTTGCCCGGCATGGCCTTGTTAAAGGTGATGGATAGTAAAATGGTGCTGCGGATTTTCACCGCCTCGGCCATCGTGATTTTGCCATGCACACTTTTGGGCAACGCGCGGTTTGCCCTGGTTGGCTTCCCCGCTCTTGGTTTTTGTTTATCGGTGATGTATGCCATCATTTTTTCACTCGCCCTCAACAGTATTGAAAAATTTCACGGGTCGTTTGCCGGAATCCTTTGTACCGGGATTGCCGGGGGTGCTTTCATATCGTTGTTGATTGGAAAACTGAAAGACCTCATCGGCCTGCAATCAGGTATGTTCCTTCTATTCCTGCCTCTTGTTTACATCCTTGCAATCAGCTATTGGGCAAAGCCTCTCGTAAAGAATGCGACGATCGGAGAATAAATGAATCACATAGAAACTGGAACAATCATTACTCCCTATACGGAAATGTGATGAGCTTGCCTTCTATGATACTTCGTGCCTCGTGGTAAAAATCGTTCAATTTCCACCTAAATGTGAACAAAATGTTGATAACTTTCGTATATTAGTTCTTACAAACAACGTTTTATGCGAAATGAAAGAAGCCAGTCTCGTAAAGTTTTACTTTGCTAAGTATTTTTTTCTGGCCTTTGGTCTATTGCAGTGGTTAATTAGTGGTCTCATTCTCTTCCGGAACGGAGATATTCCGAGAAGCCAATTCGCTGCATTTGTTTTCTTCACCATGGGCTTGGTATTTGTGTCGCTCTTTCTGCTGATCTCCAGCAAGATCAAGCGTGTAGCCATTAGCAAGAACAAGATTGTCGTCTTCGGCCGCCAGGAAGAGCGCTATGAATGGCCCGAAGTAAAATCGATCAAGAATGTTCCTTACCTCAATGCCTACCGGCTTAAGATCAAAGGGCACAAGCAGATCTATTTTTTCCCGGACCAAAGTTCTCAGCCATTGTATGGTCTGTTCTCTGAGCCCTTGTTCAAGAAGGGGAAGAAGTAGAATTAAAATTTAAGATTTAAAATTTTAAAATTGGTGAGGAGAACGCCTCATACTACAAGGGTAATAGCCCGACTCAAAAGGGGTTCCCAATCTTAAATTTTAAATCTATTTCACCACCCCAAGTTCTTTGCCCACTTCCGCAAATGCACGAATGGCAGTGTCAAGATGCTGGCGGGTATGGGCCGCAGAGATCTGAACGCGGATTCGCGCTTGTCCCCTGGCCACCACCGGGTAAAAAAATCCGATCACATAAATTCCTTTTTCCAAAAGCCGTTCGGCAAACTTTTGAGCAAGAGGAGCATCGTACAGCATGATGGGCACGATCGGGTGTTCCCCCGGTTTAATATCAAAGCCTGCTTTTGTCATTTCCTGGCGAAAATAGAGCGTATTCTTTTCCAGGACATCGCGAAGCTCGGTTGTTTCAGACAGCATTTTAAATACTTCGATCGAGGCGCCGACAATGGACGGCGCCAGCGTATTCGAAAACAAATAGGGCCGGGAACGCTGCCGCAATAATTCAATAATCTCTTTCTTGCCGGCTGTGAATCCCCCTGATGCACCCCCCAGGGCCTTCCCCAATGTCCCCGTGATGATATCGATCTTGCCATGGACTCCACGGTATTCCGGAACACCCCTGCCCGTTTTGCCGATAAAGCCTGTGGCATGGCACTCGTCCGTCATGACCAACGCCCCAAAAGCATCCGCGAGTTTGCTGATTTCATCCAGCCGGGCAATGGTCCCATCCATAGAAAAGGCCCCGTCTGAAACGATGATCATCTGTCTTGCTCCTTTCGCTTTTGCATCGGTGAGTTGTTTTTCAAGGTCGGCCATATCATTGTGTTTGTAGCGATAGCGCATGGCTTTGCTCAGCCTCACTCCATCGATGATAGAGGCGTGGTTCAGCTCATCGGAAACAATGGCATCTTCCGCTCCGAACAACGGCTCAAAAATTCCGCCGTTCGCATCAAAGGCAGCGGCATACAAGATCGTATCTTCCGTTCCCAGAAATTCCGAAATCTTTTCTTCCAATTCCTTATGGATGTCCTGTGTTCCACAAATGAATCGAACAGACGACATGCCAAACCCATGGGTATCGATGGCCTTTTTAGCGGCGGCGATGACGCGAGCGTGGGAAGAAAGACCCAGGTAATTATTGGCGCAAAAATTAATTACTTTTTTCCCGTCGAGGGTAGTAATGTCGGCCCCCTGGGGGGAGACGATGATACGTTCTTTTTTATAGAGTCCCGCCTCGCGAATGGACTCGAGTTCTTTTATTAGTGCGGGCTGAATATTCTTATACATAATGCTATCGGATTTTGGGATTGAAGTTCGTTGGCCTTGAATTCCCGGGAATCAATTTTCTTCCCGATGGGATGCTCCCCTAAGGTCAGGGGGCAAAGCTAC
>Ga0193718_1000132_pt1 | contig 16793 bp, 14 predicted proteins | sample U2a1metaG_FD_144918 | JGI IMG/M metagenome (GOLD analysis project Ga0193718, IMG submission 144918) | Soil microbial communities from a riparian zone of the East river system, Colorado, United States - U2a1 | ecosystem: Environmental > Terrestrial > Soil > Riparian zone | place: USA: East River... | reverse complement strand
TACTTGTCGTCTTAGCCAAAAGTCTCCGGATGTGCGGATGCAATCGAACTTTGGTCTTTGGCTGGAGTTGTTGCTTGTACTTACTTATGGGAAACCCAGTTATGTCAACCGAATTTTCCCATTCCTTATTGAATACCGATTTAAAGTCACTTAGAACATTTTCTTCCTGTCGTAGACAGACAATTTTGGCTTGCAGCTCACCCGGTTCAACTTGCCCGGATTTGGTAAAATTGGCAGACCCAATAAATAGGGTGCTACCATGTGTGTTTTCAAACTGATAATACTTCCAATGAAATTTTGTTTCCCGCGAAATCCGTACAAGAATTCTTCCCTTTGATTCAATTGCAAGGTTCTTAAGGTCTTGCAGCGTTTTATTGGAATTGAAACAATGATATAATCCTGTGATGAACCTGCCGATGCGTAATTTGTTCTTGTTCCTTGAAACGAACTCTCCCAATAATTGAACGCCTTGTTCAGTTACGAAAGCCGAACCTATGTTGAATTCCTTGCACGACTTTAGTTGAATTTCAAATTCTTGTCTAAGACTGCGAACACCCTTGTTATTTATTAATTCAATTTTCATCGTAGTCTAGCCAAGGATCAATGTTCGGCGGCCAAATTGATTTCATCAATTTGGTTGTGTTTTCCTTTAGGTTGCAAAGCCTCCCTCAGCAATTGCTGCAAAAGCTGTTCAATTTGTATTTGGCTATGCCTGATGCTTTGCTCTAGTTGACCACAATATTCCATTAATTGTTTCAGCTTTGTTACAATGCGGACTTGCTCGGACAATGGGGCTAGTGGAAAAACAAGACTGTTTAAGATCTTATGATTCAGATTGTCCATTGTTGAACCAACAGAAGAATTCAATAGAAATGATTTAGCAGAATCAGAACTCAAATATTTGATAAAATATTGCTTGTCAATAACCGAATGAATTCTTAAAAAGAAAGACCCAGTGCCGCATAGCCATCCATTTTCGTCTTCGGTAACAATTGCGCATCTACCCATTTCACCTCTTCTTCCCAAAACTATATCATCCTTTTTCAATATGTAATTACTTAATCTTTCTCTTGTACGTTCGTTTATCATCATCTTTTTTGAAGCTACGATTCTCTCATCAATTATGTTCATTGGATTGACTAGGGGAATTCCGTTCTCGACATAATCTGATTTATGAAGCATTGTCCCAAAGGGTCCAGTTGAAATTGATAATGCAATCTCCCCAAGTCTGCACCACGTCCAATTCTTCGGAATTTCAAATGGAATTTCTTCGGCCCCAATTTTTGGTAGTTCTTTCTCTTTCCTTATTTTCCTTTCTCTGATGAGCTGCATCTTCTCGGTCTTGATTCTAGTGAGCAGTTCGCTTCCAGATTCATCGTTAAGGTCTTGCACAACTAATTTGCCCTGCAAGGCCTCTCGCAAAAAAGCCTGGCGCAGTTGCTTAAGTAAGTGAAGTTGGTGAGTGAACTCATTCGAAATTTCTGAACTTTGAGTTTCAGCCCTCCTAAATTTTGATATTAGATGTTTTTGTTCTTCAATTGAAGGCAGCGGGATTTCAATTTGCGATAGTTGCTCAGGATGAATCCTTTTTGAACCGACGCCTCTTGCAAGCTTCTCAAGTTCCAAGTACCTGTTACCTATCTTAAAAAAATAGAAAAGCCACGTTGCTAGACAATCACCCCTGACATCAAAAGCCGGGAGGTCTGCACTGGATTCAAACCCGTCAAGTTCATCTGGGACTATTCCAAATGCCCCCTTATGGAAATTCTGCCGTCCATAAATAAATTGACCTCTCTTTCTTTCAAACTGTTTGGTGGCCCCTTCCTTTTCATTTTCGATGGGGCGTTTCTCGACACCGAGAACCTTGAGCTTAACTTTTATCCTCTTATTAGTATCTGGTCTGATTGCAGGAATTCTACTTTCGGTCAGTAATTCGCCTAACTTGATTTTTTTCCAGCTCATTTGCTAGCCTCCTTTATCTGTTTCAATAGTTGGTGACTACGATCGAAAGAGCTATTAAGCAGGGCGATCAGCTCGGCACTATTGTATTCGTGTGCTTTTTCCTCCTCGTTGGGGTTTTTAATGTCTAAATCGTATTCCCGATCAATAATCGTGGTAATATTTACCTTCCAGCATAGCTCGCTCTCTACTCTTTTCTTCCACCATTTTTTGATTGGGTCAAGCTCCTGAACTTGTATGGTTTTCGTTTTGCTGTAGGACTTTTGCCCTTCCGGTAATCGATGTTCGTAATACCAGATATCCTTTGTGGGCTTGCCTTTTTCAAAGAATAACAAGTTCGTAGCTACCGTAGCATAAGGCTGAAAGACAGAGTTAGGCAGGCGAACAATGGTGTGCAGATTACAATCTTCCAGAAGCTTCTGGCGAATACGCTGTTTCACTCCTTCACCAGTGAGGGAACCATCGGGTAAAACAATTGCGCCACGGCCACCTTGCTTTAATAAATGAATAAAGAGAATTAGAAAAAGGTCGGCGCTCTCCTTGGTACGATAGTTCGAGGGAAAGTTGCCTTCATTGCCGTTAGCGACGGTTCCGCCAAATGGCGGGTTTGCAAGAATCACATCCACCCGATCCTTTTCACGAATACTGTTGTATTCTTTGCCCAGGCTGTCACCATAGTCAAGGTATGGCACCTCCACATCGTGCAATATCAAATTTGTGAGCGCTAACAAGAAAGGAAGTGGCTTGTATTCGGTGCCGCGTACGTTTTCCTGTAATAGTTTCCTGTCCTTTATATTCTTTATTTGCTTCTTCAAATGCTCGATTGTGCACACCAGAAATCCGCCTGTGCCACAGGCAGGATCGTAAATAATTTCTCCGAGCCTGGGATTGGTCATGTCGGTCATGAATTGCGTAACAGCTCGTGGGGTATAAAACTCGCCGCTATCGCCTGCGCTTTGAAGCTCTTTTAAAATAGTTTCATACAAATCGCCAAAAACATGGCGTTCATCGGTTTTGTTAAAATCAATTTCATTGAGCTTGTTCAGCACTTTGCGAAGGGGAATGCCACTCTTCATGTAGTTGTTGTTGCCCTCAAATACTTCGCGCACCAATAATGAACGCCTGTCACGCGCAGTGAGTCCCCTTAGCGCAGGGAACAGTTGCTCATCAATGAACTTTTGAAGTTCATCCCCCGTCATGCCTTCTTCATCCGCTGCCCACTTGCGCCATTGGTACTTTTTCGGAATTGGTGATTTGTAGTTGTCATCCATCAACTCAAGTTCCTGGTCCTTATCGTCAAAGATCTTGAGAAAGAGCATCCAGCCGAGTTGTTCAATGCGTTGGGCATCGCCATTGATGCCGCGGTCCTCGCGCATGATGTCGCGAATGGATTTGATTAAGCCCGAAAGGTTTACCATTTATAAGTATTTCTTAAATGTTCTTTGAAATTTACCGGCTTGTTCATTGCACCAGACAAAATAATCACGCCACTTAGATTCATCTGTAGGATCGCCTGGGCAATATTTAACAATTCTAAATGCGGTGCGGTCAGGCAAATCCATGAAATTAATGTCACTCCCAAGTTGCTGTTCTATATTTGCCTTATCAGCCTCAATCTTTCGAAAGGAGGTCTCATCACTTTTAATATAAAGTTCACAACCAAGTTGATTCAATCTTGAATTTAGAGTTAGAGAAATGTTTGCTTTAGATGTTCCAATGCTCATTTCATACCAATGTTGTGGTCTTGGTGTTCTTCCCAGGTTTAGCTTAAACTCATTCCCTGATTTATTTACATATTCCTTGAAGGCTTCCCAGAATCTTTGCTGCTTAAGTTTTAGCTCGGAAGGGTTTCCTCTTTCTTGGTCCGAGGCCGTTCTAACGGTCTTTGCCCAATTATTTGGTTGCGAAATGATATTAAATTTTGGCGCCGGCTCTGACTCTCCAATTCTCCACAATTCGAGTTGGACCAAAAAGAAACTTATTTTTTCGGGCATATGCCGGTTAAACCAATCAATAGCCTGTTTGTGTTCTTCCGTGTAGTCTTTAACAATCCAGACAATAATACTTGCATCATGGGCGGACGCGTACGTTAGGATTTGGCCGAGGTGTTTATGGTCGGTTGTTTCAAGTTGGTTTTCAATAATTATTTTTTTTCCTGTGTTTACCTCATCGGCAATGATATCCACAGAATATCTTCCTGCCGATTCTTCCGGCTTAATGTTTTCTATTTCAATATCTAATTCTTCGGACAGGATTGCAATATTCTCTTCGTTTGCCAACCAACGTGTGAAATCATGAGCCTCATGATTCCAGACACTCCGTAAGTCAATGGATTTTAGACTACCCAATTTCATTTTTAAGCTGTTTGATAAATTTCCTTTTCCAGTTCCCGAATTGCCTTTAAGTACTTTTCTTTCCCGCCAAATTCCTTTACAATTTCCATCGGCGTTCCCAACTCGTCAAATGGATTTACTTTCAACACATCCATGCTTTCGAGGTTTTCCAGACCTGCATCTGCATATTTGTCCAGTAGGGATTCGAGCACCTTCCGCGCCTTGTCTCCATATTTTGCAAAGTAGTTCCGCTTCTTTACATTATTTGCCCTTTCCTTCCGCGTGAGTGGTGGGGCGTCGAACGCCGTGTGACAAATCAGATCAAACAAATCTAGTTCTTTGTTCACCGCATTTTCCAATGCATCCACCAACACGCCTTGATCTTCAAGTTCTTTGACAATCGCTTCCTTGCGCTCAGCTTTGTTCCAGGTATTCAGAAACGAATCCAATGAAGCAAATTGGGCTCGCACTTTATCACGGGTGTAGTCTTTCAGGCTCATTGTTATCGGTTTGCCCTGAGCATCAAAATACATTTCACGGGCTAGCAGAATGGAAACATCTACACCATTCACGAAGACTTTCAAGGCTGGCTCATTCGCTCCGCCCCCAATAGGGGGAATTGGGTATGGCTTAGGCGCGATAATAATTGGCTCTCCGGTTTCTCCATCAATAATCGGAGTTTCGTCCCCTTCTTCCTCGTCTTCAACAGTTGAAATATCTTCTCCCTCAGAAGTAACTTTTATCCGAACTGGGTCACCATCAAAATCCGGATCAGCAAAGAGATCGGTTACGTTTCTGAAATCCAATATGGTGAAGTAAAGCTTATTAAAATCCTCATTGATTCGTGTGCCGCGCCCTATAATTTGTTTGAATTCTGTCATGGACTGAATGTTACTATCTAGGACGATCACTTTACACGTTTGGGCATCTACTCCGGTGGTCATCAACTTTGATGTAACGGCTATCACAGGATATACTTCTTCCGGGCTGATAAAATTATCCAACTCGTTTTTTCCTTCGTGACTGTCACCGGTGATTCGCATCACATACTTTGGGTTCTGTGACACTAAATCCGGGTTTTCATTGATCAATGATTGGCGCATACCTTCTGCATGTTCAATGTCCACACAAAAGACGATGGTTTTGTCCATTCGATTGGTACCACGAAGAAATTCAGAAATTTTCCGTGCAACTATTTTCCGCCTTTCCTCAACAACAATGTTTCGATCAAAGTCCTTCTTATTATAGATTCTGTCTGCGACCTCGTTTCCGGACTTGTCTTTAAATCCTTTAGGAGGCCGCCAACCATTCATGTCGATATCCAACCCAATCCGGACCACACGATAGGGTGCCAAGAAGCCATCATCAATTCCTTGCCGAAGGGAGTAAGTGTAGATCGGGTCCCCGAAATATTCCGCATTGGAAACGTCTGCCGTTTCCTTTGGCGTGGCCGTTAAGCCAATGTGCGTAGCTGAAGAGAAGTAATCCAGAACTCTCCGCCATGCCGAATCATCAGAGGCGCTGCCACGGTGACACTCATCAACGACCACCAAGTCAAAAAAGTCAGGGCTGAAATCCTTGTAGGCGTCTTCAATTCCATCTGGATCGGAAAGGCCTTGATAAAGACCTAAGAATACTTCATAAGCTTTGTCACTTGAATCTATTCCTCTTTTTCTATTCGAAACCAATCGTTCATCATTGTCTACCTCAATGACTTTCTTTTTTATGATGGTCATCTTATCACGAAAGTGTTTGAAGTCACCCCTTCGCGTCTGGTCCACGAGCGCTGTTCGATCTGCAAGGAAAAGAATTCTTTTCTTGACGCCCGCCTTCCATAGTCTGTAAATAATCTGAAATGCTGTGTAAGTCTTGCCGGTGCCTGTGGCCATCACCAACAATATCCGGTTTTGTCCTTTGGCGATGGCTTCAACCGACCTGTTAATAGCAATTTGTTGGTAATATCGTGGCGTTCTTCCAGAACCATCCGTAAAGTATTCTTGCGCTGCTATCCGATCTTCCTCCGTGGTTTCTAATCCTTTAAAAACTTTATATCGCAACCAAAGTTGTTCAGGCGTTGGAAATTCATCCAAAGGAATTTCCTTTTCAATCTCCCCTTGCGTGACGGTGCGGTCATGAAACAAAAAAGCATCTCCATTAGAACTAAACACGCAAGGAATGTCCAGAATCTGGGCATACTTGAGGCCCTGTTGCATGCCTGCACCAACTGACTGATGATTATCCTTGGCTTCAATAATAGCTAGTGGAATACCTGGCTTATAAAACAAGATGTAGTCGGCTCGCTTTTGCTCACCACGTGCGGTGAGTTTCCCCTTTACATAAATACGCCCATGTGTAAAGGCGAATTCCTCCAGGACCTGCAGGTCAATATCCCAACCGGCTCGCACTAGAGCGGGATTGATGAACTTGGTACAGATGTCGCGTTCGGTGAGATCCTTCTTGGAGTACATAATTCCAAAGCCCACCTCTACAACCTCTGAAAAGAGAAGTGGGATGGGCTTAATCGAAAGTTAGCCCTAATCCAGTAAAGAAAAAAGGAGCCGTTTTAACAATAGGAAACCTTCGGTCATATTGGAAATCCCTATTGTTCATTGTTTTTGATCTCATTGACCAATTCATTCAATTTAGATTTTCTTTTTTCATTATTCCTTATTTGGCATTGCCAAATAACTATCACCTTCCATGACTCCCTCCTAAGTAAACGAATTACTTTCTTATCTCGAAGTCTGTTACTATTGATTTTTGTTCTCCAAAAATCAATCCGAGTTGCTGGCAGTTTCGCGGCCTTACAACTGTGGCCGTGCCAGAAGCAGCCATGGATTAAGACAATTACGTTATATTTTGGTAGGACGATATCCGGTTTGCCGGCAAGCAGCGGAGAATTTTTTCGAAATCTTAAACCCTTGGAGAATAGGTACTTTCTGACGACAATTTCCGGTTTGGTCTCCTTACCGGAAATTCGAGACATAATTAGACTTCTTTTCTCTCTAGTAAAAACGTCAGCCAAGGTACCTTTCTAAATGGACTTTGATATTGCGCGATTGAACATAACTGAATTTTGGAGGCAGAGCATTTCCAATCATTAATGCAATATCATCCTTTGACGCATCCTCCGTTGGAAATTTATAGCCCTTCGGAAAACTCTGAAGAAGGGCAGCCTCTCTTGCGGTAATTGTTCGATTCTTTGTCGGATGCAAGAACCTGCCCTTAGACGGATTCAGGCATCCGCCAGTAATTGTTGTCGAATAGTCGTCCCAGCGGAGCCGTCCATAGATATCGTTAAAGCCTACATTTTTCCTTTTATGACAGTCCAGTTCATATCGCCAATGTAGATCGTGCCTGCTTCCTCCGTCCTTTGGGACAGCCATGATCATCCTCTGGACCCTTTCGGAATGTTTTGGAAATAACTTATGCACCGGGTCTTTTGTTGTAGAGATCGATTCCACGTTTTTGATCACGTCGCGAACGGTAACTTTTTTTGATCTGCCCTTGGCGATAAGAATTTCACCGAGTTTTGAACCAACAAGAACAAGTCTCTTTCTTCTTTGCGGAACCCCAAAATCCTTTACATTGACGATGTCAAAATCTATTGAATAGCCCAAGTTTCGTAGTTCTGCAACCATTTCTTTAAACAGGTAATAGTTTTTTAGGCCAGGGACATTTTCCATCATAATTGTCAAGGGCTTAAGCGCTTTCACAAAGCGCAGGTATTCCATGATTAGATTATTCCGTTGATCAGTTACGTTGATTCCATTTAATCTTCTTATTGATGAAAACCCCTGGCATGGAGGGCAACCGGCCAACAAATGAAGTGGCTTATTCTTAAGGAGTTTCTTGATTTGAGATGTCCGGACAAGTCTAATATCACCTTGAATCACCTTGGTTTTCTTATGATTCATTTTATACGCCTGAACGGCCGCCTCATCAATTTCTATTGCACAGCGCGTCTTAAATCCGGCCTTGTGCATGCCAACTGTGAGACCCCCACATCCACTAAATAGATCAATAGCGTTTAAATTCATTTTAATAAGTTATCCTCAGTATTCTTTACCTGTTTATAATTGCAATCCTTTATGTATTGAATGGCCATTTTCTTTTTACCTTGCGTTGCAACATATCCATATCTGTCGGAACTGAAATTGACATAAATTTCGCCGTTCTCACAGAAATACATCTCTCCACCTATGTACGCTTTTCCAGATCCCGTAATATTTGTATGACAGACATAGGGTTTCTCAGGTCTTGATGCGCCCCGCTTAGCATTGGGCGTAAGTTCCCAGATTATCTTTATACTCTCGGAATCGATAACCCACAAAAAACATTTGTCCGCAAAGCTACCACCAGTATCCAACTTATATCTTGTTACTTCTTCGACAGTAACCTGGGTGAAGTTATTTGGATTAGCATTTTCTCGTCCATCATGAATTATTTTCAAAAACTCATCATTATGTTGCTCTCCATCCAATAGATCTCTTTCCGACTTCCTTGGATGACCTTCGAAGGGGCCAATCAACGGTGCTAGTTCCATTATGTGTGCTTCGGTCAGTAAAGGCATACAGCTCAAATGAATGAAATCCCTCTTTCCAAGGTTTCCTCTAATTTTGAAATTGAGAATTTCTTTACAACATCAATAAACTTAATCTCGGTCAATGGCGATAAACTATCCTTTAATGGATAAGTAGTCGTGATGAGAATTCCCTTTGCCTCATTGAATAACAAGAACTCGTTTGAATCATTAAATATTTTCTCAACTGAGGCTGTATTAATTGAAAAGTCGACTTTCTTGATTTCTTCAAGAATATAGTTTCTCCCAAAAATTCTATCCAAATACAAGATATCCGAAGCTTTAGCCAAGTAATCATTGGCCGTGAACTCAACTTCAATTCCTTGAAGTTTTATTTTTCCACTGTTGGACGCACATCCAAGGATGTACTGCAGAATAAATTCCTCGGAAGTAAAGAGTGAGTGATCTTTGCTGCTTTTAAGGAAGAGTTGGAATCTAGGAGCAAAGACATTTAGCTCTTTGCTATTGACAAATTGAAGTATCTCGTCCCTTCTTTTGGAATAGACGAATACAAAAGCGTTAGTCTTATTAAGGATTTCGAGTAACCAATTCTTTGAATCTGGACCTAACCCGGAATTAAAATATTCCCAATCATAAATAACAACATCTGGTTGGAGTCCTTTCTCAATTTCTGGAAATGCTAGGAGTGGTGAAGTAAAACCTACCAAGTTAATTAGCCCCTCCTTACAAGCTTGGCTTGTAACGACATCCTTGATAAGTTGCTGTAGATCCAGAAGGTGATTCCATTCACTATTGATTGCTAAATGATAAAGGTTTTCTGAATTGATCGCTCCATTGTATATGCCATTCTTTCGAAAATCTTCTATTATGGGAAATTCGTCATCTAATAGAAATACGTTAACGGGGCTACTCTTCATCAGCTTCAATTACTTTTGAAAAATCAAGAAGAAATTGTGCACCCGCAAATCCTTGTATTCGATCCCTTTCCTTTACCAAATATATGTCCCCCCTCTTCTTCATTAAATTCATGTAGTGTTTGCAGACGTAGAGCCCTAAGCCGCTGGGTGGTTCTTTTAAACTATACCCTGGCTGAAACAAATACGGCAGAATGGAGTCAGCCAGGCCAGGCCCATTATCTGCTACAATAATTGTTCGACTTCGTGAATCGACTCTAACGATCAATTTCTTGTCTGCGATGTCAGGGTTGTCAAGCCAATAGCATGAATTGTCAAACAAATTTGTAAGAATCTGATTCAAGGCTCCATATCTGGCAAGAACACCAAAGTCGTTTATAACATCATAGGCAAAAGTTATATTTAGCTTATCAAATTTCCATTTAAATATCGACGCAACATAATTAATTGATTGTGACACTTTGTATGAAACCGGCTTTTCATTTCTAAGGGCTCTTAGTGGACTTATTCTCATCAATTCTGATTCGAGTGCAGCTGATGTGTCCCTTAGATATTCAAGTCTCACTTTATCAAAGGTGCCATTCTTGATTACTTCTAAAATTCCATAGTAGAAATTTGAAGTTACTTTGTTGATTTCGTGAAGAGCAACTGCAATACCCAGTCCGAACCCAGCCTGCTCCGTCAACATATCTTGCACTTCTGCCATGAGCTCTAAGTTTTTCTGAAGTTCTTTTGAAGACTTTTCCAATTCAACCAGCTTTCCCTTTCTATCGCTTATTTCTCCTAATTCTTGGAGTAAAAGATATGGATCACTGGCTATTTCATACTTATCGTGAATATTAGAAATTATCTTAGCTGATTGCTTTGAAAAATTGTTCAGTATTCGAGGTTCTCTTATCAGGCCTCCTGTCAATTTATTGAGTTCGTCCCGTTTTCCTATGTAATCAATCTCAACGTACCGGGTAACGGCCTTGACAAGTTGAGTCAAATCGTTGAACGCAGAATTAACAATCATTCCTTCTCTATTCGTCTTGTCAACCAATTCGATGTTATTTGATTGATCTATCTCCACATTGCCTATCATGTGGTAGTACGACATCCTAAACGCTTGCGAAATTTGCCGTTGCCGCAATCCGAGCCAATCATACTTGGCGCCCCATTCAGCAGGATAAACGTTTATCCCGTCTCGATAAATGGAAATACCGCCATATTCTTTAAGATACTCCGAGAAATCATCGTCGCTCTTATCCATCCAGGGCCTATCTCTATACCACACATCAATATGAATGTAGAAACTGCCGCAAGTTGGTACCTTCCAGAGCCTCCGGCCATTTATCTCCTTTAAAAAATAATCTTTATTGTGAGTTTTGAGATCAACTTTCTCGTTCCTCCGTTCAAAAGCAACTAGTGGAATTCTTTCATCATACGGAGGGGAAAAGAAATAGTCATACTCAAATGTTCCGTCCTTGTTAACGATTCCGTATATTCGAAATACCGGGTCGTACTTTTGGTAGTCAATTTTTTCATCAAGATTCTTTACTTGAGGGCAGGAGAAACTTGCTTTGAATTTCTGCTCTTGAGCTGACGGATTTGGTTTCGGGCTATTAAGTCTTAATATGGTGCTATTTATTTCCCTGATCTCCTCCTCAGGCAATTCAAATCCGTCCTTTCCGCCGAAAATTATTAATTGTGTTCCAGAGTTTTTGGTACCATACTCTCGCGAAATTGCCTGACGAGTTAAGGTGATTCCGATGGAGTCAAGATCCTTAACAACACCGTTTTCTGTATTGAAATCATCCCAATTTATTTTCAGAACCAACTCATAATCGTTTTCAATCGTCTTCGATTTCAAAATTAATTTCCTTCCAAGCCGATGAGTTGCAAATCGTCCAACTCCCTTTTCCCCTAAGGGAATTCTACCCCGGTGTTCTGATTTAAGAAGGGCAACAAACTTCTCAAAGATTTCATCTTTACCCTCTTTGACAGCCCTATTTCGTTCTTGTTTCAATCGTTCTTTAACATTTGTTTTCAGAGTTGAGGCAGGGCGAAGCCAGCCCTGTTCAATCTGCTCTCTTGTCATCCCACTACCATCGTCCTCAACTACAATTACAGGGCCTTCAAACTGATTGTACTGATACAGTGAAGGTGGAATGTCTTCAAGGCCAGGAATTTTTTCAATAAGAACATTGCAATAGGAAGCACCAGCATCAAAGGCATTTTTCACCAATTCTAAAATACCCACCCTCTCAGATGCAATTAGTTGCTCTCCGAGAACTTGGACCAAATGGGCGTCCGCTTGAAAATTTAGAAGAATACCCCCGTCAAGACAGATTTCGTCCAAAATGCTAGAAGGAATTTTCATTACGGCATTTTCAAGATTGTCGTGCGTTGAGTTATGAAGTTCCTCAATTATCCCATTTCGATTGTTCGCGTAAGTCACCGGGATTGAAAACGTTTTGTAATCCTCGATCTCTGCAAAATAATAGCCGTCTTCTCGCCTGTCTGGAAATGGATGTTTATAAATCTTGCCGTAGCCGAAAAATTCCCCGCTTGCTCCTTCTTTCGTAGGCTCGTAGTAAATGAATTCTATTGGTAATGAATCAAATTCATTCATGTTGGATTTCCTATCATGAGCAGGAAAATGATAGAATTTACCAATGAAGTCAGTATACGCACTTCCTTGCCTATTTTGAGTAAGAACTAAACAATTTCGCACCACTATTTTCTCTATTTAATTTTAGTTGACTTCAAGAGCTCGCGGACGTCAACATTTAAGACTTTGGCGATATCCACAAGAGTTTCAACTGGTGGTTGTGTGTCATTTGTGCACCATCTCGAAACCGTAGCCTCATTTCTTCCAAGTTGCTGGGCCAACCATTTGCTACTCCTATTCACCTCAGCAAGCACAACCTTAAGCCTATTAATTGTCGTCCTGTTCATAGTAATTGTATTGTAAAGCTAATTTATTTACCTCAAAGTATAAGTATGTCGTGGAAGTGCAACACTGGTTTTGCATCACAAGGGGGACATTTTCGGCCCCAAAAAAGTTTATACGTTGTCTATTTTCCGGCAAGATCAAAAATGTATTCGCTGTGATACCTCAAAAACGGTCTTATTCCGGACGGCACGGTGCGCAGTTGCATACTGGAGGTCAATCCTATTTTCTTCCAATCGTTCGCTTCAATCTTATCAGAAAGCAAGATTTTTCCACCTGGTTCAAATCCAACGTAACCCTTATCGAACAATTTGTCTAATGTGGGCACTAGGAGAAGAGAATTATGGGGACTAAGGCGCTCGTCATTTGTAGAAACTTTCCAGGGCTTAATATGCGAGGCAACCAAAATATTTTGCTTACTAAATCCACTCACGCTGCAAGTTTTCCAAAGTTCGAGTGCCTTGGCTCGATACAGTCCTTGCCCGCGCCTGCTCTTAATGATAGCCTCCTTCTCGGTTTCTGATAGGCCATATGTGTGCTGCACTTCTTCAACAATTGCCTCGTCGGACACAGCCTTGTCAATCAATTGGAATGAAAATTTAGATGGCCGGTCTGAATAAAGTTTGTATGTTCTTAAATCGGCACGTCCTTGATAGACGAAGTTAGAGTGATGCCTCTCTCTATAAAAAACGTGAACGAGGTCTTTTCTAGAGACTATTCTCGTGTCTGATCTGTGTTCTTTTTCGCCCTCCCAAAACAAAACATCTAGATCAATATGATCTTCGTATTGGGTAAGAGTTTCTTGTTTCTCTTTGGTGACGAACAGAATGATCAAACTTTGGCCTTGTGGTGTCACAACGCCCCGGCTAATCGCATGGAATGTTTGATAGCCCCACATTCTAGCCAAAGCAGGACGATCATACTCTTTGCCTATAATGATATTAGTGAAGTCAATCATGGAAGACTTTATCACTCTGGACTATCTAAATTAATGAAATTTATGCATTGGCAGAACGAACAGACCTTGGCCATTGCTCACCATCAAGCCGCCTCTAAGCAAGTTGCGGAAGGTTTGTCAAGGGTGTCGATTCCACTAAAAATCAGACCAGATCGACACATGCTCAGCCCTTGACAAGCCTAGAGCAACGGCTACCTTTGGCGGGCGGTGATGAATGGCCGCTCTAATTACTTCTTCCATTCCATTTTCAATCTCTTCGTCCGGTCCTTATAATATTCCTTGTACAACTCTTTAATCTCCGGCTTAAGAAATGACCTTTCAATAAGTTCATAAATTTCATTGCGCTCACTTCTGAACTCTTCGATTATTCTAGCAGTTCGTGTGTCCCTGATTCCCAACTTTTTTCCGAACTGAAGAAAATCAAAATAAGTATAAAACCCGATTGCCTGATAAGCTTCTGAAAATGCATCCTTAAATAAGGTAAGGGCCATATCGTTCTCACCGGGAGAGTGAAGTTTTGTGCAGAGGAGATCATAAGCCGGAGTGAGGACATAGTCGCCAGTTTCTGTTCTCATCGCTGAGAAGTTCTTTACGTGCGCGTCTCCGTTGGAGAAAGTATAATTGAAAAGCAGCAACCGGAAAAACTTTTCCATTTCCACCTGGTGAGTCGCGATGTGCTGTTTTATCAGGTTTCCGATCTCTTCATAGGACATGTCATACTTATAGTCCCTTCCATGAGTTTCTTCGGACAATTGCGCGATCTGGGCAAGATCTTCCTGTTGATATTTTATCCCCTGCCCGTCCGGCAGGCGGGCGTCACTTTTTAAGTCAAAACGCTTGACCAGATAAGCAGGACTTCCGTCCTTGAAATGTATTATCGCATTCGCAGGCGCACTTATTTTAAAGATTTGTCGCGCGATCTGCATGGTGAGGTGCTCGTTGGCAGGCGCCTGATCAAGATTTTTGAAAGGACCGGAAGGAACCGGTTTCAGAATATACTGACCGCCTTGTTGTGTTAGATTCAGATTCTCGCCCTCTAATTTTAGCAAGTATTTAATCTGAACGCCGGAGATTGACATTGTTTTTGCGAATTCAGTGTACAAGCCGGATTCTTCCTTGAAGGGAGGATCGAATGGTAAAACTGGTGAGACCTTTTTGCCATTGAATAATTCTTTTAGGCACTTTTTACAGAAGCCATCATCATCCTTATCGGTCAAGCATCCTGGGCATGTCATAATAGAATCTCTTTTACAGTTATTGACCCGATAGGATCATACCCTGCAGTACTAAGGAGTAAACTGAAATGATCATTTTCATCTATGCGAAGTAATCTGCACTGTATCTGTTTATTCGAGCCCTCTGAAAGCAGTCCGTAGAAAAAAGGAAACAGAGTCATCGAGCGATACTCTTGCTCATGTTTAGGCAATGTCAGACTGATCGCTGGCTTTTCAGGATCACGGTAGTAGTGATCATCGTAACGAAACACATACTCCCGGCCATCAGTTTTTTCCAAGGTGCCCGCCAATGCCTCATTATTATATATGGATGCCTTCCTGCTCATTTCATTGCGCCCATCTTCATTATTTCGATCTTGATTTCCATTCCAAGGACAGTAACAATTTTCATCAGGGTTTCAAGCGATGGATTGGCCGTTCCTCTCTCAATATCCCGGAGCGTACGCGGTGATATCCCGGCAATTTCAGCAAGGTCTCCTTGGACGACCTTCAACAATTTACGCCGTGACTGGATGGCTTTTCCGATGGTTTTTAGGTCCATGACTCGTATCTATATCGGCAATATATTGCCCTTTCATTCAAAAGTACGATCAGAAGCACCACAAAATCAACTGAATCGGCAATATGTTGCCTATTTTTACCTATTTGTGTCAAAGGAGGGAAAGGAGGACTGTTTAGGCGGAAACCGCCTTCGCTGTCACCTGCGTTAAAGCTCCGGTGACCAGGGAAGCTACGGCGGTCAAGATACTTCCCCTTCCAAAGAACTGAGGAAAAGGACTTGATTTCTATTTAGCTTAAATTTGCTTCATGCAAACCATAACTATCAATCTCCCGGATAATGCAGAACTTGACCAGCGACAAACGGTCAAATTTCTGGCTTCCAAACTTTATGAAGCCGGTAAACTATCTCTTGGACAAGCAGCAGATTTGGCTGGCCTCACAAAAGTAGCTTTTGCGGAAATACTGGGTGACTTCGGGGTTTCGTTGATCAACTACCCCGTGACTGAGATGAAGCACGATGCCGAAAAACTATAGCATTGTAATTGCCGACACGAGTTGCCTTATTCTATTGGATAAAATCAACGAACTTGATTTGCTACAAAAAGTGTTCGGCAACGTTACAACGACGTTGGAAATCTCTCAGGAATTCAATAAACCTTTGCCCGGTTGGGTAACCATTAAATCTGCAACCAATCAACGCTATATTGAATTGTTGGAAATTGAATTAGATAAGGGAGAAGCAAGTGCTATTGCTCTGGCGTTGGAAACGGACAATTCATTACTTATTCTGGACGACCAAAAGGCTAGAAAATTGGCAAGTAAGCTAAGTTTGAATTACACTGGAACATTGGGAATATTGCTAAAAGCAAAGGAGGAGGCAGTACTTCAAACTATCAAGCCACTGCTCAATAAAATTCAGCTGACTAATTTCCGCTTTTCCGAAAAAGTGCTGAATGATATTCTTAGGGAAGCAAACGAATAAGACACGTTAGTTGACTACAAGAATCCTTCATCCGCAAAGGAGTAGTACCCTTCAGTAGTAACGATGACATGATCCAGAACCTGGATTTCCAGCAGCTTGCCTCCTTCCCTCATCCTTTTTGTCAGGTCAATATCTGCCTGGCTGGGTTGCAAATTCCCGGAAGGATGATTGTGCGCCATAATAATTCCGCTGGAGTTGGATTTAATGGCAGCGGCGAAAATGATTTTGGGATCAGCCACCGTCCCGGTTGAACATCCTGTCGAGACTTCAAATATCCCAAGAACTCTATTGGCCCTGTTGAGCAACATCACTTTGAATTGTTCTACAAATTCAATTTTGGAACCATCCCAATTCTCTAATAGAACATTGAAGGCATCTTTCGAGCCTGTGATCTTGGGACGTAAGGACGGCTTGACATTTGACTTGTATGTAA
>Ga0193718_1000131_pt1 | contig 16897 bp, 12 predicted proteins | sample U2a1metaG_FD_144918 | JGI IMG/M metagenome (GOLD analysis project Ga0193718, IMG submission 144918) | Soil microbial communities from a riparian zone of the East river system, Colorado, United States - U2a1 | ecosystem: Environmental > Terrestrial > Soil > Riparian zone | place: USA: East River... | reverse complement strand
TGGCTGGGCGTTGGCGGTACCCCCGAATCCTTCATTCGCGCCGGAACGCTCGGCCTGCCCCTGATGGTTGCCATTATCGGCGGCGAAACTCATCGCTTTCGCCCGTTGGTAGACCTGTACCGCGAGGCGGGAAAAGAGGCAGGGTACCTCCCCGAACAATTGAAAGTAGGGATGCACTCGTTGGGATATGTGGCGAACACCACCCAACAAGCATTGGATGATTTTTACCCCGGCTATGCAGAGGCCATGACCAAAGTGGGCAAGGAACGAGGATGGCCGCCGATGACCCGAGGCCGGTTCGAGTCTCAAGTCGGACCTGAAGGTGCATTGCTGGTAGGCAGTCCCGAAGAAGTAGCAGAAAAAATTCTCCGCCATTCCGAAGCACTGGGCGGTATTACCAGGCTTACTTTTCAGATGGACACCGCCGAAGTGCCGCATGCGAAATTGATGCAATCCATTGAGTTAATCGGAACGCGATTAAGGCCATTGGTTCGCGCCCCGCAGGATGTGAAATTGTAGCGGTTTTGTATTGATCGGCTTACGTTATTCTGTCTTTACAAATGCCCTTGTGATCACCCCGCGTTTTCCCTCGATCTTTACAATATACATGCCTCCCGATAGGGAACGAACATCGAATATATGCATGCCATCCTCAACCTCCCTCGATTCAATGGTCCTGCCGAGCATATCCGTCATGACCACCACCGTTTTTGTTTGGGTTGTTCCGCCAAGGTCAATTACCATTTCGTCGCGTACGGGATTTGGATATAGGTGTACCGTCAGATCTTCATACAATCCTGTTGTAACGACATTGACTGATTCAGAAAATACACTGGCACAGTCGTCGATCGTCGTTTTCACGGTGTAAGCACCGCTGACGGTAGGCGTAAAATTATTTGATGTTGCGCCGGAGATGGCTGTTCCATCCCGATACCATTGATTGCCTGTCGCGTTGCTGGATGTAAGTTGGGTTCCAGACAAGGCGAATATGATGGACGGCTTAGCAGGATTAATACAGAAACTTTGGACCACGTGCGTAGCAGAGTCGTAAGTGTTGTCTCCTGCTTGTTCGGCTGTAACGCTAGCCCGGCCTCCCTTGACGAGGGTTACCGTAGCCGATGCGATACTGATCCTGTCCGAAGGTGTTGAGAATGCAACGATTAACCCTGAGGAAGCACTTGCGGTGAGTATAAACGGAACATCGCCTAACGTCTTTGCGGGAATCGACTCAAACGCTATGGTTTGTGAGCCTTTCGTAATAGTTAACAATCGCACCGCATTGGGAGCGGGATTGAAATTTTGATTACCAGCCTGCGTTGCGGTAATCCACGTTTGACCGATGCCGACAATGGTCACTGTGTTTCCGGTCACGGTTGCTACTGATGGATCGCTGCTGGTGAAACTAATGGCCAGGCCGGAACTCGCTGTCGCGGTTAGATCAAAGGTTGTATCGACCAACGTCCTTTCTGGAATGGGATTGAAGGCGATCGACTGATCGTTTCTCATAACGAGAAGATCGCCAGTAGGGATTGAACCATTCGGGCCGGTGAAATTAATTTTTGTTGTAATCTGGTTGGAGGCCGGATCATACTCAAATACGCCTCCTTTATTGGCGCTGCCACCTATGTAAAAACAGCCAAGTATTTTTCCATCGGGTCCGGTGGTGAGACCACCATTCGCCTGATTACCATCGAAATCCTGTTTCTTAACCAGCGACATCGATGTGACGTCGAACTCATAAAGGACACCCCTATTGGATTGGCCTCCATTGGACGTAATGCCGTAGAATTTACTATCCTGACCGAATGCAATCTTTCCGTTCGGTATTGAGCCATCGGCTCCCGAGAAATCTCTCAGCTTAGTGAATTGGCTCAAGTGCGGATCATACTTGAAAATCGTGCCACCGCCCGCCGATCCACCGTACTGGGTAAGACCGTACAACATCCCATCCGGTCCCTCCACCACGCTTAGTGGAAAATGACCTGATGTTGAATAATCAAAGTCGACCTTCTTTGCGTACGTGCCGGATGTTGGATCGAATTCGAAAAGAATTCCGTCAAGGGTGAGGCCTCCCCCTGCGACGCCATAAATCTTTCCGTTCTTTGAATAGGTTATACTCACCGGATAGGATCCATTTGTCGTTCCGTCGAAACTGTGGACGACATTCGATAGTCCGGTTGCCGGATTGTATTCTACGATCGTACCATTATTATCCGGCGAAGGACCGGCCGAGGAGGTGAGGGTGTATATTTTGCCATTTGGAAGTGCAATGACTCCAATGCCTGAATTGCCGGACGCTTTCGTGAAATCAAGTCGTTTTGCATAGGTACCCGTGCCCAAATCGTATTCATAGAATATACCGAGATTTGCTGCACCACCTATGGCCGTTCCAAAAAGTTTGTTGCGTGTGAAGGCCAAAGGGTTCGCCGGCTCTGCGCCTTCGGGGGCATAAGTGAAGTCCTTTTTCTTCGTCAATGCAGAATTTGCAGGGTCAAATTCAAACAACGTGCCTGCCCCATTGAGCCCTCCCCCCAGGGTCATCCCATACATTTTACCATCGGATGAAGTCGCCAAAGACCCCAATGGGGATGATCCGTTCGGTCCATCGAAGTCAAATTCCTTGGTGATGGTTGTTGCTCCTGGGGCGTATTCGAAAAGGGAACCCTGGCCCGTACTCCCACCGTACGATCCGAGACCGTAAAGTTTTCCATTCGTATTCAGAACAAAGCTTCCGTAAGGGTTGGTACCGTCAGATAAGGTAAAGTCATATTTTTTTAGACAGGCTGTTGTTCCCGGATCGTACTCGATAATTGTGCCATAAAAATTGTTCCCGCCAAAAGCAAGCAATGCGTACAGCTTGCCATTCGGCGCCAGTACAAGACCTCCAATCGTAAAGCCGCCCGTATCGAAGATATCCATGTCTACCTTCTTAGTAAATGTGGAATGTGCGATATCATATTCAAATATGGTACCGCTGCCAATGGCCCCTCCGCTGGAGGTTATGCCATAAAGTTTACCATTGGGAGCCCGGATCAACTCTCCATCAGGCTGACCTCCGGTAGTGTTGTCGAAGTCGAAAAGATCTGAAAATGCGCCGTTGGAAAGCACGTAAGAGAATAAGGTGCCATATCCGTTAGCGCCTCCATTAGCAGTAACTCCATATAACGTCCCGCTGACTTCAATCAGGCTTGTATATTGCTGGGTGCCCGCATCAAAACTTATCTTTTTGGTAAAGACGTTGTTAATGTAATCATACTGATACAGAACTCCTGAATTGAAGTCGCCCCCTGAGCCTGTCAATCCATAGAATTTACCATCAGAGGCCTCGATGAGTCTTCCGGTCGGGCCCGCGCCCCCCTCTTCCGAAAAGGGATAGAGTGTTGCATACGTTCCGTCAGCGGGGTCAAACCTGAAGATAACCCCGGCATTGTATAAGCCACCTGACCCAAGTACACCATAGAATTTTCCATCGGCGGCCAGTATCAACTTGGTAAACGTCGGAGAACTCCCGGAAGGATCCGAGCTGAATTGCTTGAGTAAAGTCAAACCGCTCAGATCTGCGTCCATCTGATACAATACACCGGCATTCGACGCGCCACCCAGAAGAGTCGTGCCAAAGATCTTGGCTGCGGCCTGGAATGCCGTTCCATCACTGTTGTTGATCGTGAAAATCTGGGTAAGGGTAGCGGGGCCGAAATGTGCATCGCCGGCAATGGAAGCGGTGATCTGGATCAGTCCGGGACTAATAAGGGAAAGGTCCGACCCTGAAAGCGTAGCACTTCCTGAAATATTTTGTTCAGTCAACGTCAAAGCACCCGTCGATGCACCCTTATCGACCGTTATGGAGACCGAGGTACCGGCGCTACCGTTCAGCGTCGAAGTGAAATTGATAATCGCCAGGGGATTGGTGATCGTTACAGTTTGTTGCGCCGCGGCGGATTTGTAATTGGCATCTTCAGCGACCGATGCGGTTAACGTTACTGTTCCATTTGACCTGAGTTTCAGCACACTTCCGCTAAGGGAGGCCGCTCCCGTTCCATTCGCTTTCGTGTACGTGACAACTCCTTCCGATCCACCTTTGTCAACGACAAGATCGATACTCGTGTCGGTCGGGCCGTGGTCAGGTGACGTGAACGTAATAACTGGCGTCCCTTTTTTCACTACAAGCGATTGAACCATGGGCGTGGCTGGCAGATAGTCAACATCACCGGGCTGACTAGCCGTAATATCAACCGTTCCCGCTCCCGTCAGTGTGATCATATTGCCGGAAATCGTTGCGATCGCCGAATTGCTGCTGCTGAATACAATTGGCAACCCCGACGACGAAAATGCGTCTGTGGGAGTAATAGCAAATGGCGCTTCGCCAACCGTGTGGTCTGGCAAGCCGCTGAAACTAATAGTTTGAGTCAATGTCCTGACGCTAATTTTCCTAATGACATTGGTCTCGGGATCGGTAAAAAAGACATTGCCATTGGGATCAACCACGACACCAGTGGGATACCGGACAGTTGACTCCGTTGCCGGACCCCCATCACCAGAATAGCCACCAGCAGCTACTCCGGCAACAATATTAATCTTACCGGTATTTTTTTCTATTCTGATTAAATGGTAGGCAGTGCCCACGAACATGTTCCCTTGCGAATCGAAACCTAAGGCATTCGGAGAGATGATGCTGGCGTCAAGGGCAAGTTGCCCATCCATAGGGTCAGGTGGAGTAGCTATATTGCCGTTTCCTGCGAACGTACTGATATCTCCAGACAGATTGATCTTGCGAATTCTAAAATTACCGTTGTCGGCAACGTAAAGACTGCCATCCGGATCGAAAGCGAGCCCGCTTGGCGAATTGAGTTCAGCGGCGGTTGCCGGTCCACCATCACCGCTAAAGCCTGGTGTACCTACTCCGGCAATGGTCGTGATATTGTTAGTCGTATGGTCTATTCTTTTGACCTTATTATTGGACACATCGGCAAAGAAGATATTTCCATTGCCGTCGATTGCAATTCCGTTTGGTCCTCCGAATTCAGCACTCATCGCCGGACCCCCTTCACCACTATCGCCAAACTGACCGTTTCCTGCGATCGTAGAAATAAATCCCGTCGATGCATCAATTCTCCGGATCCTGCTATTCGCATATTCCCCGAAGACAATGTTGCCACTGCCATCCATGGCTATTCCTAACGGCCAGAACACCATAGCGCTGGTTGCAGGCCCACCGTCGCCACTGTGGCCTTGCTCGCCCGTTCCGGCGATAGTAGTGATGATACTTGTGGCATGATCTATTTTTCTAATCCTGTTGTTGAGTTCGTCGGTAAAGTACAGGTCGCCATTTGGTGCGCGAGTAATACCGTTGGGACTGTTCAGGGTGGCAACGTTGGCAGGGCCGTCATCGCCAAAGAAACCGCCTGTTCCGCCGATCGTAATTATCGTTGTTCCCGTGACCTTTCGGATCCGTTGGCCACCAAATTCAGAAATATACAATGCTCCGCTTCCATCGAAAGCCACGGCACAGGGACCATTCAGCTGGGCGCTGGTCGCCGGTCCGCCGTCACCGCTAAATCCGGCGGTGGAGCCCGCCACGGTCGAAATAATTCCGGTTGACAATATAATTTGACGCACCCTGCTATTTTGCTGATCAGCGAAATAAAGAATATCGCTGTGGACGGTCATCCCTATCGGCGAATTCAACTGCGCGCTTGTCCCCAGACCGCCATCTCCTCCTGATCCGAAATTTCCATCGCCTGCAACAGCATCAACTATACCCGTGGAAAGGTTCACCTTCCGGATCCGCTGGTTTTGTGTATCGCTAAAAAAAAGATTTCCGTTTCCATCCAGTGCAATATTGTTAGGCCACATACCGGCATCAACCGCCGGTCCGCCATCACCGCTGAAGGCCGATGATCCGCTACCGGCAATAGTAGTTACAACTCCTGTGATTGCATTAACCTTCCTGATCCTGAGATTGCCCAAGTCAGCAATGTACAGGTTGCCGTCACCGTCAAAAGCACAATCGGTGGGGCTTGAAAATTTTGCCTGAGTAGCCAACCCTCCATCACCTGAAAAACCGAATTGAGTAATATTGCCGGCTACGGTAACGAGATTGCCAACGTCATCAATCTTTCTCACTGCTGCATTTTCAATAAAGTATATATTGCCATCTGGACCAATCGTCAAATTACTGAGGAGATTCAACGCGCCATTCAGCGCATTTCCTCCGTCAAAATTATTACCAAAAGCGCCCGTGCCGGCAATCCGTGAAACAATGCCGGTAGTCGGGTCAATTTTCCTTATCGTGTTGTAGGACCTTGTTATCAGGTAAACAGTACCATCAGCTCCAGCAGCAATCCGGGTGGGTTCAAGGTCAGCCTCTGTTGCCAACCTGCCGTCACCCGGTCCGCCGGCCACCAGGCTGATCCTCTGCGCGTTCAGGTTTGTGAGTGACAACAAAAGGATAAGTGAAATGGAAAGGCCACTTGCCCATCGAAGCAAGGGTGTTTGGGAAATAACAAGCGAATAAGTCATAGCAATTCAGGTTAAGCTTTGATCAGCTGAGCGGACACCACGACCTGCCTACGCGGGCCCATCCGGCAGACGCTGGGTTTTTTTTGATTTTTTGTTCTACATGATGTGTTATAAATTTCTTTGTGACTTTGTGCCTTCGTGGCAAATTGAGGAAGGACCCAACTTAAAACTATGTGCCCCCTGTTTCTAATTTCAAAACCCATTCTTATTAAGCCAACCCAGGGAATACTCTGCAATTTCTCTCCATCCCTGATCGGCAACCAGCGAGTGCCCGCGGCCTTCAAATAATTTGAATTCCGTGATGACGGATGAATTATATTTTTTGAGGGATGCTTTGCCCAGGATCGGCGGTGCGATGTGATCTTTTTCGCCACCGGTGATCAGCAGGGGTCCCCGGGTAGCGTTCGCTGTATTTACTTTTGTCTCTGAGCCTGCGAAGGTTGCCATGGCAGCCTGGAAAAGAGGACGCGCAGGAGCCGGTATGGTCCATCGCTCGTAAAGTTCCCTCCCTTCCTTTTCGGGGACAGCATTCGCAAAACCATATCTGAATTGCTCAAAGGTGAGCGATATTGCTTTTGTAAGATTAAACGGATTGCCCAACACCGGGAAGGATGCCTTTAGCGCGGAAAGGGGCAACTGCCATACTCCTTTTATCGGAGCCGGATCAATCGCTATGCCGGCAGCGGCAATGCCGCGACCCAATATCACTTGTGCCAGCAGTCCGCCGAAAGAATGCCCGATCACAATGGGTGGCTCGGAGAGGGACGCAATGACGCGCGCATAGCTGTCGGCTACTTCTGTAACACCGCGGTTGGCAATCGCCTGCGGATTGGCACGACATTCCGCTACGGTAGGAGAATCCCCCGGCCAGGGAGGATTCAGTGTTTTGTAACCCTGTTGATTGAAGAAATCCATCCAGGGTTGCCATGCACTGGCATGTATCCATAATCCATGGATGAATAGGATTGTTCTTTTTGTCATCGTTTGGTTGGGTCAGGTCCAAACAAGATAATTGTTTTTTCTTATGGGATGAAATCCCACCCAGGAATCTGGCTGAAGATGGGTAACCCTCTTTGACTTAATTTCGCTATTTTTGCAAAACCTTTGCTCGTGTGATCCGGAAATTTTTCCCGCTCGACAAAAATTATCTTCTCGAAGAAGCGCAATTGACGCTCCAGGACTTTTTACTCTCGTCCCTGGTTGAAAGAGCCAAGAATCACTATGAATGGGAACATAATCCGCTGAAGCTGATGGATTCCTTCAGCTTGAAAATTAAAACCTACAAACCGAAAAACCTTAAACCCCTGCACCCATTTTATCAAACCCTGGCCGGCATTTACCGCTTCAAGCATGGCGACAACCAGCTCGAGTTTTTATGGGATGGAAAAAGCCATGCGGAGGCCTACCAACAAAATTGGTCTAAGGCCTTTGAAGAATGGACGGATGAATTCCGGCAACACGGACAATTCATCCAGGCCGTACTCGACCTGACCGTTTTCTTGCCCGGGAACCGACACGCCCACCTGGCTGAAAACCGCATGAATTATGTCATGCTTCAATTCTTTTCCCAACAGGATGGCTTCCCGGAACTCAAAATCCGGAAGACAAGGGGGATCCTGGAAATGAAAGTGGCGTAGTTCACAAGCCATTTCACGCAAAGACCGCTAAGAAAAGCCGCAAAGGCCGCAAAGCCTCATTTACCTTAGCGCTCTTTGCGCCACCTTTGCGCACTTTGCGTGAACCCGCTTTCGCAAACTTTCGTGAATCCTCTGCGCCTACTTTGCGCCCCCGCGTCTCTGCGGTTAAGAATTTTCACCGCATTAACCGGATTCATTATATTTGTTTATTACCCACCTACCTATGAACGCCCGGAAAACATTTATCATCAGTGCAATCTTCGTGTCCGGGTTGATCATCCTCTGGGCAGTTGTTTTCAAATGGACCGGCGCCTGGTTTCTCTTCCTTATCGTAGCACCGCTGATTATAATGGGCATTCAGGATATGGTGCAGACCCGCCAATCCGTCAAACGCAATTTTCCCGTCATCGGCCGCCTGCGGTACTTCTTTGAAATGATCCGTCCGGAGATCCAGCAATATTTTGTCGAATCCGATGTCGACGGATCCCCGATTAATCGCAACGATCGTTCCGTAATTTATCAACGCGCAAAAAAGCAAATCGATACGACTCCCTTCGGAACGCAACTCAACGTCTATGCCGAAGGATATGAGTGGATGACCCACTCCATCAAACCGTTTGACTTTCATTCCCTGGATCATAACCCGCGTGTCCGTTTCGGAGGCAAAGACTGCAAACATCCTTACGACATGAGCGTACTCAACATATCGGCCATGAGCTTTGGTTCGCTGAGCGCCAATGCGATTGAGGCGATGAACTCCGGCGCCCGGATTGGAGGCTTCGCTCACAATACAGGCGAAGGAGGATTGAGCCCTTACCACCTGAAGAATGGCGGGGATATCATCTGGCAAATTGGTACCGGCTATTTTGGGGCGCGTACCGAGGATGGGAAATTTTCGGCCGACGCATTTCAGAAAAATGCAACGCTGCCTAACGTAAAAATGATCGAAGTAAAACTTTCCCAGGGCGCCAAACCCGGACATGGTGGAATTTTACCAGCCGCAAAAAATACGCCTGAGATCGCCGCCATCCGCCTGGTTAAGGCAGGCACCACCGTCTTCTCTCCCCCCTTTCACAGCGCCTTCGGTACGCCGGTTGAATTGATCCGGTTTGTTCAAAAACTGCGCGAACTCTCGGGTGGAAAGCCGGTAGGCTTCAAACTGTGTGTGGGCAGGATGACTGAATTTCTCTCGCTCTGCAAAGCGATGGTTCAACTCAACAGCTATCCCGATTTCATTACCGTCGACGGTGGCGAAGGAGGCACAGGCGCGGCCCCGCCCGAGTTTTCTAACTTCGTGGGGATGCCGTTACTCGATGCATTGGCATTTGTCGATAATGCATTGCGTGGATTTGGTATCCGCAACCAGATTAAGTTGATTGCCTCCGGAAAAGTATTGACCGGTTTCCATATTGTGCGGGCCATGGCACTCGGAGCCGACACCACCAACAGCGCCCGCGCCATGATGATGGCCGTAGGCTGTATTCAAGCCCTGAAATGCAACACCAACCACTGCCCCACCGGCGTCGCTACGCAAAATCCCGACCTGACCCGGGGACTGGTCATCTCCGACAAGAAGCAGCGCGTGGCCAACTTTCATAAGAACACGGTAGAAAGTTTTGTAGAGTTGTGTGCCGCCTCCGGCATCAGTCACCCCGATCAGCTCAATCGCACGCACGTGTACCGCCGGGTATTTATGAACCTGGTGAAGACCTACGAAGAAATCTATCCGACCATTCCCGAAGGCTGCCTCCTCGAAGGCGGCGATGTACCGTTCGATTTCGAAGAATACCTGAAGCGGGCTTCGGCAGATACGTTTGAGCTTGCTGTTTGAGGATGCCCACTGCAAATACGGCTCAGACATAATTCTCCAATGCATAAAAATATCCCAAGACTACTAGCATTTGATAGGAGCGATTGTTCATTCATACTTAGGTGAGTCCGTTAGAGAAATATGTCAATAAATATTTGTCGACTGAATTACAATCAGTTACTAAAAGAAATTATAGCAGAACTTATATTAGCGTTTTTGAGGAAACAATTATTTATAAATACACGGAAGATGGCTACGAAGATGTAAATGAGTTGTTAAATTTGGAATAAGGAACTTTCAAAACGAGTTTGAGGTTTTATTTGTAAACAACAGTAGGTTTAATGTGACGGAAATAAGGAAGGAAAGCGGGTATACCCTGATAACCATGTTTGAGATATGATTCTAGCAAAGGAAATAGAAAACAAGATTGATGAAAGAGAACTAAACAGTTTGTCTATTAAAATATTTCGGTCATTTCTGATTTCTAAAACCCACAGCGTAAAGACAATCGAAAATAAAGACAGATTGTTAAGTGCTTTTATTGACTTCCTAAGCAAGTATATTGAGGGCGACTTGATTAAAAATGACAAGGAGAAAACAGATTTCCTAAACTCAATCGACAAGTTGATTCTTCAAAAAGAGGTTCTTCAACTGAAAAGGAATGAATTAATCGCATCTGACATCAAGGTGGCAAGCGCAAGACTTGGAAAAAAGAGTCAATCCGCATTCAGTAAAAAGTAGAGCTTGCCTGGTGTCTTGGCGAGTCTCTCGGGTTCAGCTGTCTACCTCCTGACCTCAAACCCCTCAAATTTCCTGACCTCCCCTCCCGCTACATCCAGCTTATCAATCCTCGCCCGCGGCGGACCTTGCCGGCACCATTCTAAGAACTGTTCCAGAATTATTTCCTCTGCCTCCGCTTCAATGTAAACACTGCCATCAGCCTCATTGCGCACAAACCCCTTCACACCCAATCCTTCTGCTTTTTCCCGTGCAGAAGCCCGGAAGAAAACACCCTGAACTTTGCCCATCACCCGGATCGAGAAGTGTTTGTTCATCTGGTGAGCTGCTTTGTCAACTTCTCTATATTTAACCCAGGACTCAGGATCTATCCGTCAAGGGAACTCCTCTTCCTCTCCCGAGGGTGTCCCTGGCACCCCGAGGAAGGAGGCACCGAGGAACGAGGTGCCGACTGACGAGGGGAAGGACTAAAATATATAATCCGTGCTCAAAAACTCCGAATCCCTGTTCTTCAGAATATTCCCGATAATCTCCTTATTCTCTCCCGTACCCTTCGCCGCCACCAGGGAACGAATGGAAAATACGCGGAGCGCATCCACCACCGAAAGGGTTCCCTCTGCAGAATCTTTCCTGCCGTTGAAAGGAAATGTATCCGGACCACGCTGGCACTGCGTATTTAAATTAATGCGGCCGACCTGGTTGGCAAAGGCATCGATCAGGCTGCCAATCTTTTTCGAATCTTTTCCGAAGATACTGATCTGTTGCCCAAAGTGCGACTTCACAACATATTGAACAGCCTCCGATTCCTTTTCGAACGCCAGCACCGGAATGACCGGGCCAAACTGCTCTTCATAATACACCCTCATTTTATCATTGACCGGGTAAAGCACCGCGGGATAAAAAAAAGTGTTGAGAATTTCTCCCCCATGCGGGTTCATCACCTTTGCTCCATGTTCTACCGCATCGTCAACGAGCCCCTTGAGGTAGTCGGTTTTCCCGGGTTCCGCCATAGGCGTTAGCGCAACACCAGGATCCCAGGGCATACCGGGTTTTAGTTTCGCAATGGCATCACCGAGTTTTTTTAAGAACTCATCGACAATGCTTTTGTGAACAAACAGGATTTTCAATGCTGTGCACCGCTGCCCGTTAAAGGAAAGCGAACCAAGGATGCATTCGCTCACGGCATTGTCGAGGTCGGCGTCGGGAAGGACAATGGCAGGGTTCTTGGCATCCAATCCCAACACTGCCTTCATGCGCTGCGGTTTCGGGTGAAGTTTCTTTAAGTCGTTGGCACCTTTATTGGTTCCGATAAAAGCAAATACATCGATCTTTCCGGTTTCCATCAGAGCACCGACCGTCTCCCGGCCGCGGCCGTAAATGATGTTAATCACGCCCGGCGGAAAACTGTCGCGGAACGCCTCCAGCAAAGGACGCATCAACAGCACTCCATACTTCGCCGGTTTGAATACCACCGTGTTGCCCATGATGAGCGCAGGAAATAACGTGGTGAACGTTTCATTGAGAGGGTAATTGAAGGGCCCCATGCACAGCGCTACGCCCCACGGCACACGTCGTATTTGAGCCATGATACCTTGCTCCTGGACAAACTTCACCGAATTGCGATCGAGTTCTTTTAACGCATTGATGGTATCGACAATGTAATCACACGTGCGGTCAAATTCTTTCTCAGAATCTTTTTGCGATTTACCGATTTCCCACATCAGCAGGTTGACGACCCGGGTACGCTGCTCGCGCATGCTATTCAAAAATTTCTCGACGTGGTCAATGCGACGGGTCACCGACATCATCGGCCAGGCTCCGTGGCCAAGGTCGTAGGCTTTCACCGCCGCATCCATCGCCTCCAATGCTTCGGTGGACGTTAGTAGCGGGGTCTTGCCGATCACCTTTTGCTTCAAGCCACCGGACGTTTTTACAAAGACCGGACTGAGCACCGGGTTCAGATCGCCTGCCCAGGTTCGTAAGGCTCCATCAATTAAATATTCACGCTGTTCAACTACATGTACGTTGACCGCTTCCGGAATGGCTGACTCTTCCGGAAAAATGTTCGATAAAAAATCACTCATGGGGGTGGGGGATTGATTGCATAATTTTTACTCCGGAAGACGTGCCGATCCGATCCGCGCCAGCCTCGATCAAGTGCACAACGTGATCGTAGGTCTTGATTCCCCCCGATGCCTTGATGCCAACACCCGGGGGAAGCGAGGCCCGTATAAGCCGAACGATCTCTGCCGTGGCCCCTTCCGGTGCAAAGCCAGTAGAGGTTTTTACAAAGTCAGCTCCCGCATCGGCACAAAGTTTACTCGCCTCGGCGATTTCTTCGTTCGAAAGATACGCGGTCTCGATAATTACTTTCAGGATTTTTTGATAGTCATGTGCCAGTCTGGCGCACTTGGCAACTTCTATTTTCGTCCAGGGGATCCCGGATTTAAACGCGGAAACATTCCAAACTACATCTACTTCATCGGCACCATTGTCGATGGCCCGCTTTATTTCATCCAGCTTGGTTTCGGTCATGTTGTAGCCCAGTGGAAAGCCGGCCACGGTGACAAGGGCAATAGCCGCCTGCCCGATTTCGCGCTGCGCCCGCTTTACCCAAAAGGGCGGTACACAAACTCCAAAAAAACCATACTGCCTGGCCTCCTCTACAAGCCCGTCAATTGCCGCAACATTGAGTGTGGGACTCAGATTGGTATGTTCGATGCGCGCGGTGATGTTCACCTCACAATGTAAGATTTAAAACTTAAGATTTAAGAACTCCCCCAGGACCGGAAGGTAGCAAGGTTAGGCGATTGTAGCGGTGCGAAGTTCGGTTAGTTATTTTTCTGTTTCCCACAATCCCGTAGGGATGATATATTGGTAACCAATCTAAGGCCTCGTCTAAAGTCCCGTAGGGACGGCATATAAGAAACTCTGCTACAAGTCTACAAAACCGAACAATTTCAATATCTCATCTCCATGAGACTCTCAACCTACGCTCATAATATTGTTTACCGATATCTCGTCCCTACGGGACTCAACGTCATTATTCAAAATTCCTTGTTCAATATTCAAAATTCAAATTCCGAATAGTGAATGAAGAATAATGAATTCTGAAGTGAGTGTACACTCAAAACACAGCTCAACCCAATGTCTGGTTTGAAAAGTCAAACCAAATTATCTCATGCCTCTGCGCCTACTTTGCGCCCCTACGCCCCTGCGGTAGTAAATACTTAGTGCCGTATCCCGCACTCCCCACAGTATCTCATCTTCTCCGGCGGATGGATCTTTGGCTTTCTCTTATGTCCATAATACAGGAAATTGGAATATTGAGGCTTGGCCAATTTCTTCAATTCCTTCTGGTGATCAATGGCAGCCTGCTCGACCCGTTTATAGAACTCATACTGAGCCGAATGAGTCACCTTTATCTTTTTAAGCTTATAGGCTTTCGCCCGGTGAGGGGAAAAAATGCCTTTCCTGTGCACCGGTTCCCTGGCCTTTGCCTCTGGCGCCCGGGGCAGCGGACCCGTAAATTCGCCCGTTGACTGACCATACGTCCACGATACCGTCATCGCCAGAATAGACACACAAAAAAGCCTTGGTAGTTCCATACCAAGGCTTAACGAAGATTCTTAGCCGTTATTCTGTTTAACTCCATTTCGTTTGCAACATGGTTTGTTGCCGGCGGAATGTCCACGGCGGTGTGGGATGGTCCTGTTCCCACAGCCCCTTCCCTTTTGCTCTTGCTTTTTCTTTCAGCCCCTCCAGTTCGGGAATCGGATTGACCTCCGCCGTCCAGGCCAGACCTTCTTTCAATAATTTATAGCGCGGGTCCGTACCGCCCTCGGGGATGATCACGCCCAGGCGGGTTCCCCAGCGGTTCTTGCCCTTCATCTCCACGGTCACCGTTCTATCCAATAGTAATTTCTCAAGATAGCGCCTTGCCACGTCCCCATAGTCCTGCCCCAGTTCAGGACAGTCGATACCATAAAGCATGATTTTGTAAGTAGACTGGTCTTCCAATATCACCACTACCGTATTACCATCCACCACGGTCATTACTTTGCCGGAAATCATCTCGTTCGACCAGGCAAAGATGGAGATCAGCAACCCGGCCGTGACAAGCATTATCCTTCTCATTTGTTTAAATCGCATAGTTAAATCAGCCGCATTTTTCCAGCCAGTTCGAATTCGTATCGTCCCCCTTGGGAGACGATACTTGACAGTCGGTTCAAAACCATTCTGCGATCATCTGCGCAATCTGCGGGATAAAATATCATCAAAGAAAGCTTCTGCGTAAATCTGCGGGATCTGCGGGAAAAATTTCGCGAGATCTGCGGGAAACTCTCTCACCTGCATTTCTCCATCCACATTGGCAAATCCTCCAATAGCTTCTTCATCACTTTATCGGTACCCAATATGAATATGGAATTATTTTGATATGCTTCTCCGCCGTTTTGGAGACCAACGAGATCACTCACTCCCCTCAAAATCAAAACGCGTTGTTTATTCTTCATACAGGTGTAGGCAATGGCTCCTGTTTCCCAGTCTCCCGCAACAGCGTGATACCGGGCTATCAATCCCGAAATTTCTGCCGGAACAATATCCCTGTCAGCGGAAACCATCACTGTTTTCACCACCCCTTTGGGCAAGCGATCTCCCAGCCAGGATAAATCAAGAACGGTGGAATAGTCGCTGATGGCTTCCTGGGAGTCCCCCATGGCCTCTTCGATATCATAGATGATGGTTTTGTCCACCAATACGATTTCGAGTTTTTTAATTTCACCTTCAAATCCCCCGCACGTGCCGATATTGATAAGGTACGTTGGGATCCAGCGATCAATACAATATTGTGTCGATCCCGCCGCCGCCACTTTCCCCCATCCTCCATGAAAAAAAATCACAGGCTCCGTCCTATTCCCAACTGCGATATCCTTGACAAAATATTCACCCCAGGGAGAGCGAAGAATGGCTTCATGAGGAAAAATATCCTTAACCACCTTCCACTCCGCATTGGCCGAAACCAGAATTACTTTGTCAATGCGGGTTTCCTCCGGACTGCACCCACACCACAACAACAAACACAACACAAACAATAGACTGTATCTCATCCCTGTTTCTGATAAATATAATTCGGCAAGGGACTCAATCTTAAATTCTAAATGGGGCTGACTAAAAAGGTATTGCTTGAAAGGCCAAACCAAATTATCTCTTGTCTCTGCGCCTTCTTAGCGCCTCTGCGTCTCCGCGGTTTAGAACAACACAAGAAAGAGCGAATAGATGAGGTAAACCAAAAGAATAGTCAGCATCAGGTATCCAAACACCCGGGCCCGGGCATAGTATCCTTTTACCGGCATGACGCCGCGGTGCCTTCTTCTTGTTTTCAATTTAGAGTATCAAAAAGTATACGGGCCATGATGTACACCACCATACAAACTACCAGCAAGGTAGCGAAAACCCTGGCTCGTTGTAATATGTAATACTTCATGGGCAGTCCCTTGATAAAACTCATTGATTTGGATGAATTTATACCCATATAACTAAAAAGGGACTGAATTGGATACATTATCGCCGGTAAATCGCCAATAGGGGGTACAAACGGACTTCTGGATCGTGGAAATGCCGGTTACCTGACTACAAATGAATCACTTCACCATACGCCGCAGCGGCCGCTTCCATCGTAGCCTCACTCATCGTCGGGTGAGGGTGAACCGATTTGATCATCTCATGGCCTGTCGTTTCCAGCTTCTTGGCTACCACAATTTCAGCAATCAGCTCCGTTACATTATACCCAATCATATGCGCTCCCAATAATTCGCCGTATTTGGCATCGAATATCAATTTCACAAATCCTTCCGAAGCCCCGGCGGCTTTTGCTTTTCCCGATGCCGTAAAGGGAAACTTGCCCACTTTCAATGTATATCCTGCTTTTTTTGCAGCCTCCTCGGTATATCCTACCGATGCAATTTCGGGGCTGCAATAGGTGCATCCCGGGAGGTTATTATAGTTGAGCGGTTCCGGATTATGCCCGGTGATCTTCTCCACGCAGACAATCCCCTCAGCGGAAGCCACATGGGCGAGCGCCGGCCCTTTTACAATATCGCCAATCGCATAAACACCGGGGACATTGGTTTTATAAAAATCATCGACGATGACTTTTCCTTTTTCCGTTTTGACTCCTACTTCCTCCAGTCCG
>Ga0193718_1000130_pt1 | contig 16910 bp, 9 predicted proteins | sample U2a1metaG_FD_144918 | JGI IMG/M metagenome (GOLD analysis project Ga0193718, IMG submission 144918) | Soil microbial communities from a riparian zone of the East river system, Colorado, United States - U2a1 | ecosystem: Environmental > Terrestrial > Soil > Riparian zone | place: USA: East River... | reverse complement strand
CGTGTTTACGGGGTTGACTGGCTTTGGTATTATTGCTTTGCTCACGGTGGTCACTGTTAGTTATGAAAGTATTAAGGCCTCCATCGCTAACCCGGTGAAATCGTTGCGGTATGAATAAATCAGATTACAGAATTATATAGAGTGGGCCCTGAAATTAAACACAAATATAGGGTAGTGTTGATGTGTTGGTGTGCGGAAGTGTTGATGTTGGGTACCAAAGCGAGGTGTAGGACCCCTTACTTCAACACTTAAACACCTTAACACATCAACACAGAATCTATGTGTATAGTCCCCTGCTTACGGTAAGGCAAAAGCCATGATGTATCCACCCGGATTTTCTTTGTCGCCGGCCACGGAGATCGCTACGTATTGTTTTCCATAGCTCATGTAGGTGCAGGGCGTAGCGTTGGCAACGCCCGGAAGGGAAGTTTCCCATAGCAATTTACCCTTATCCTTAGTGAAGGCCCGCAATTTTTTATCCCTGGTGCTCCCTATAAATACAAGTCCTCCGGCCGTCACGATCGGGCCTCCCGAACCTTCCGAACCGGTTGGAGGTGCGCCGGCCTCTTGTAGTTCCGGATGGTTTCCAAGTGGTATTTGCCACTCGAACTCTCCTGTATTGAGGTTGATTGCATTCAGTGTTCCCCACGGCGGCCGGATAGCGGGATGACCTTCGGGGTCATTAAAATGAGTAAATGCGATTAAATTCAGATAGAGAGAAGCGGTATCCATTTTCCCGATCTCCTTTCCAGATTCACTTCCCGATAGTTTGTTATTCCGGATCTCCAGCAACTCCGCGTCTTTGCGGGACGATTTGTTGGTCGTTATCTCATATAGATAAGCGATGATCGCTTCCTCCCCTCCTTTTAACATGCTTGAAAATGCAGGCATCCGCCCCGCTCCTTCTTTTATTTTCTTTAAGGCTGCTTCTTTGGTGATTTTGTTTTGAATACCCGTCAGGGAGGGGTAAATGGGTTCATCTCCTTTCCTATCCCTGCCATGACAACTGGAACAGTATTTCGCATAAAGGGCTTTTCCCTGACTATAGGCCGACTGATCGGAAAAAGCCTTTTTGTTTTGCACTTTTTGAAGGAGGTCAATCTCGGGCGAGTCAGTTGATCGTACATAAAGCACCCCGGTAGCAGGATCCACCGCTGCGCCTCCCCAATTCGACCCCCCTCTGGTTCCGGGAATCATCAGTGTGCCTCTCAGATCCGGGGGAGTAAACAGTCCTTCATATCGCAAACCATTAAATTTCTTAAGGAGCGAATCATGCGCCGCGGTAGAATAACGGGTCAGATCGTCTTTCGTCATGAATTGTCGCGCATAGGCCCGGGGTTGTAAAGGAAAAGGTTGGGTAGGCCACGCTTCCTCGCCGGGCACCGTTGAGCCGGGTACCTTGCGTTCCTCTATCGGGAATAAAGATTCTCCCGTTTCACGGTTTAACAAAAAAAGAAACCCGGTCTTTGTCGTTTGTGCAACGGCATCTATTCGATGTCCTTCTCTCTCCACGGTAATCAAGTTGGGCGGCGCCGGCAAGTCATAATCCCATAAGTCATGATGAATAGTTTGAAAATGCCATAGGTAGTTACCTGTTTTTGCATTCAGCGCAACGACAGAATTGCCATACAAATTTTTCCCTTTTCTGTCCCCTCCATAAAAATCATAGGAAGGAGATCCAAGTGCTAAAAACACCATACCTCTTTTTTTATCCAGGCTCATGCCTGCCCAATCATTGACCCCTCCTGCATATTTCCAGGCATCTTTAGGCCAGGTTTCATATCCTGGTTCCCCCGGAAGAGGAATGGTGTGGAAGGTCCATTCCAGCTTGCCGGATCGAACATTGTAAGCCCGTATATAACCGGGCTGGGCACCATACAATTCCGATACTTCGGTTCCCATGATCAACAAATCCTGATAAACAATTCCCGGCGAGGTGGGTATGACCGATAGGGTATTGGGGTCACCCCGCATTCCTATATTCATGCTCACCTTGCCGTCCTGGCCAAATCCGGCGATCAGCTTTCCGGTTTGCGCATCGTGTGCAAACAAATGGTCCCCCGCCGTATAGAAAATCCTTTTATCGTTTCCATCCTCCCAATAGGTAACCCCCCTGCATACCCCTCCTCCTTCCCCGCCGTTAAAGGGATCGTACGACCAGATCAGTTTTCCGCTATTGGCATGGATGGCATATACCCGATGCCGGGCAGACGTGGCATACATGACGCCCTCAATAATAATCGGGTTGCATTCATTGCTTCCGGATCGTGAATCCTTCCGTTCGTCCTTCGGTGTGAATGTCCAGGCCACCTGCAGCTGATGAACATTTTCTGTATCGATTTGTTTCAGCGCGGAGTAACTGCTGCTTTCTGCGTCAGCTTTATAGACACCCCAGGTCCTGTGTTCATTTCGATCCTGCCGGCAACTGGTAAATAAGGACAATGCCAGCAGAAGCGGAAGGTATTCGATTTTTCTATTGAGCATAATGCGCATGGGTTCTGGTCTTTAGTAAGGACTAAAGTCAGCGAAGATAAATTCTCACATCGTAGAAAACCAACCTCACCATCAGAATTCCTGTCCAAAACGAAATCGTCCTCCCGTCGCAGGATATGGCCATTGGTCGAAGGTGGGCAAGGAGGAATATTCAATCAGCCAGGGAGTTACCCGGAGGGAGGACCATTTTAGTATTACGTGGTATGGTTTTTCTGTTTGAATAGCAAAACCAAAAACAATAAAATATGAAACACAACATCATGGGTCAGGTAAGCATCACCATTGATGCTCCTGCTTCCGCGGTATGGGAAGCCTTGACCAATCCAAAAATAATTAAGCAGTACTTTTTTGAAACCGATGCCCATTCTGACTGGAGTGTGGGGAGTCCCCTTACTTTTGAAGGAGAGTGGGAGGGAAAATTGTATCAGGATAAGGGGACGATCCTCGCTAACAAGACCAATAAACTTCTCCGGTATTCGTATTGGAGTTCGATGTCGGGTATTGATGACAAGCCTGAAAATTATGTCACGGTTACGTATGAGTTATTGGATAAAGACGGAAAAACCACGCTTACCGTGACCCAGGAGAATATCCCCAACAAAAAAATGAAAGAGCATGCTGAAGGAAATTGGAAAAAAGTTCTCGCTAACCTGAAAAATCTGCTGGAAAATCAATTTGTGAATTCCAATTATAATTAATCAGAATGAAGGAGCCATAGACCTGCCTGTCCCGATGCATCGGTGGTCCGACGAAGGCTTGGCGTAGTCGGATGCAAGCGTTTACTCCTTCTGCTTTTACCATTTTTCGTATTCTCCCTTGGTTCCCAAAAAAGGGTAGAAAAGAAATGGGTCAGTTTGTTTAATGGCAAGAACCTGGACCATTGGCAGCCAAAAATTGCAGGATGCAAACTAGGTGAAAATTATGGCAATACGTTTCGTGTTGAAAACGGAATACTAAGCGTTCGGTATGACCAGTACGGCAGCTTCAACAATAGGTTTGGGGCATTGTATTACGACAAAAAGCTTTCCAATTACCGGCTAAGAGTAGAATACCGTTTCGTTGGCGAAACGGCTCCCGGTGCTCCCTCCTGGGGATTCCGCGACAGCGGAATACAATACCACGGTCAGGACCCTAAATCAATCGCGCTAAAACAATCCTTTCCCGTGTGTCTGGAATACAATCTCCATGGGGGAAATGGCAAAGAGGAAAGACCGGTAGGTGAGATCTGTGCCAATGGAATGTATGTTCAGATTAATGGCAAGAGGAATGAATCCTACTGTACGCTTCCGACTGTAAAGAAAACGTTCCACGGCGACCAGTGGGTCACGATGGAGATCGATGTTCAGAATGGGAAAATCATCCACTTTGTCAACGGCGAAGAGATCCTTCGATTTGAAAATCCAAGGTATGATCCCAAACATGAAGTGGCGAAAGACCTGATCATCGGGGGTAACGATATAGTTAAAGGAGGATTTATTTCCCTGCAGTCCAACAGCGCTCCGGTTGATTTCAGGAAGATTGAAATTATGGAGTATTAACCTCACCCCCGGCCCCTCTCCGAGGCGGAGAGGGGGGCGTAGGGTCTGTGGCAATTGTTCCGGGGGCCTAATTTTTTTACCTTCGTCAGTCCTATGTCTCTTTTCATCTCCTCTCTCAATTCAGGCAGTAACGGGAACTGTTACTACGTCGGTACCCAGGAGGAAGCGGTATTGATTGACGGCGGCATCTCGTGCCGCGAAACCGAACGGCGGCTGAAGCGACTTGAATTATCCATCAAAAAAATAAAGGCCATTTTTGTAACCCATGAGCATTCCGACCATGTTTATGGCGTCTCTCAACTTTCAAAAAAGTATCAACTTCCCGTTTATATTACCGCCGGCACGCTTCGCGATGGAAGAGTAAAGCTCAAAGAAAATTTAATTCAGCCTTTCCGGGCTTACGAACCGGTTACCATCGGCAATCTGACCATCACCGGTTTTCCAAAATTTCACGACGCCAGCGATCCGCACAGTTTTATTGTGGCCAGCCCAACGGTCAAGGTGGGCATTTTCACCGATATTGGTTTACCCTGCGAGCATGTGATCCGCCATTTTGAACAATGTCATGCGGCTTTTTTGGAGGCCAACTATGATGAGCAGATGCTGGACACGGGTAAATATCCCCTCCACCTGAAGAACCGCATCCGCGATGGCCACGGACATCTATCGAATAAGCAGGCCTTGCAATTGTTCCTGGATCACAAGCCTCCCTTCATGACTCATTTATTTTTATCGCACCTGTCGCAAAACAACAATTCTCCAAAACTCGTCAAACAATTATTCACACCGATTGCGGGCCTCACCCAGATTATTATTGCACCGCGCTACAAAGAAACACCACTATATCATATCAGAAATAGCCCGGCCCCCCACGGAAAACGGATGGCATCGTATGAAGGAATCCCCCCTTTTCTCCGAAGGAGTCCGGAGTCCTTTGAACAGCTTTCCCTGTTTCAATAGTTCCAGGTTCAGTTTCCTTAAAGCATCAACCATGAATGACATTACAGTAAAGCTCGACTCCGACGGCAAGGGTTCATTCTTTATCGATCAGGAGGGTGAACGTCTGGCGGAAATGGTGATCAGCATTGAAGACAACAATTTGACAGTCTACCATACAGAAGTGTCCGATAAATTAAAAGGTCAGGGCGTAGCTACCAAATTGCTTTCGACGATGGTGGCCTATGCCCGCGAACATCAGTTGAAAGTAATTGCACTTTGTCCCTATGTGTCAGCCCAATTCAAAAGGCATCCTGAGGAGTACAAAGATATTTGGAATCAGCATTGGCATTCTAAGACATGACGGGGATTTGTGTTTAAGTGCTGAAGTGTTAATGTGTTGAAGTAGGCCGTACACCTGACCATGGGCACCCCCAACATCAACACCTCCGCACATCAACACATAAACACACCTCTGTGCGGAAGTGTTGAAGTGTTAATGTGTTGAAGTAGGCCCCACACCTGACCATGCGGTACCCCCAACATCAACACTTCAATACTTCAACACTTAAACACATCAACACATGCTTCGACACAGTCTCCTTCTCCTCTACAGAAACTTCAAGCGGTTTAAGAGTACGTTCTTCATCAATTGGATTGGCCTGTCCACCGGAATGGCCTGTACCTTGTTGATCTACTTATGGGTGAACGATGAATTGAATATTGACAAGTTTCACCAAAGCGATAAGCGGCTTTTTCAAGTGATGGCGCATGACGTTGATGGCAATGACATCAGGACCACAGGAAATACGCAACATGTTTTGGCGAACGTATTGGCCGAAGAAATGCCCGAAATCGAATATGCAGCTGTCGCTACTCCTCCTTTGTTCTTTCCCACATTTACACTTGCGGCTCAGGACACTCATGTGAAGGGAGTTGGAAAATTTGCTGGCAAGGGTTTCTTCTCTATTTTTTCTTATCCGCTTACAGAGGGTGAGGAAAACCAGGCGCTCAAGGATAAAAACTCCATCGTGATCTCCGAAAGGCTTGCAAAAAGCCTTTTCAATACGACCCAAAATATCCTGGGCAAAACCGTTGAATGGCAATTATTACATTTAAAAAGACAGGTCACCGTATCGGGTGTTTTTAAAGGTACCCCTGCTAATTCTACTGAGCAATTCGACTTTGTATTGACGTTTGATTCATTTGAAGAGATTATGGGAATGGGGAGTGAAGAGGTAAACTGGAATGATCCTGAACCTTTCTATACCTATATGACCTTACGGGAGGGCACGGACATTGACCATGTCAATCATAAAATAGAAGCGTTTCTTAAAAATAAAAAAGCACTATCCCGCACGTTGTTTATCAGGCCCTATTCCGACAATTACCTCTATGGCAAATATGAAAATAGCATACAGGCAGGAGGAAGGATCGTGTATGTAAATCTGTTTTCGACGATTGCCCTTTTTATTTTGATTATTGCCTGCATCAACTTCATGAATTTATCCACCGCCAAGGCATCGAAGAGAATAAAGGAAGTGGGAATCAAAAAAGCAATTGGCGCCAGACGGAGTATCCTTATTTTTCAATACCTGAGTGAATCCATGCTGATGAGCATTTTATCCCTCCTCCTGGCGATCGTCCTCGTTGAGGTTCTGCTCCCCCAATTCAATGAGATTACCGGAAAACAATTGGCCGTTCATGTTGATACGAATCTGATTCTGACTGCTCTTGGTATCACCTTATTCACAGGCCTTGCCGCGGGCAGTTACCCAGCCTTATACCTTTCGGGGTTTAATCCAGCCCTGGTTTTGAAAGGAAAGTTCAATTCGTCATTAGGCGAAGTATGGGCCCGGAAAGGATTAGTGGTATTTCAATTTACGCTGTCGGTTCTCTTCATTGTGTCGGTTTTGGTTATTTATAAACAAATCGAATTTATTCAAAACAAGAACCTCGGATATGATAAAGACAACGTTCTTTATTTTGAAACCGATGGGTCGATTACGGACCACGTCGAGACATTTCTTTCAGAAGTAAAACGGATACCGGGAATTGTGAACGCCTCCAGTATGATGGGTGACATGATTGGCGAGAGCAACGGCACGCCGGGAACGGTTTCCCACAACGGAAAAGCGATCACCATGAATGGTACAGCCGTAAACTATGATGTGCTTGAAACACTGGGCATCGAAATGAAAGAAGGTCGTACTTTTTCCAGAGACTTCGGTTCCGATACGTTACAGGTTATTTACAATGAGGCTGCCATTGAAGCTATGGCCATCCGGGATCCTATTGGCAAAATAATTGACGGTAGTGAGATCGTGGGTGTTGCCAAAAACTTTCATTTTCAGTCCCTTCACGAAGAAGTGAAACCGTTCTGCTTCAGATTGGAGCCCCATTACGCGATGACGATCATGGTCAGAGTAAAAGGTGGAGAGGAATTGGAGATCGTGAATAAGCTTCGGAAACTCTACAAAACGTTTAACCCGGGGTTTGATTTTGACTACAAATTCCTTGATCAAACGTACCAGGCAAAATATGCTGCAGAAAAAAGAGTCGCTGTCCTGTCGCGCTATTTTGCAGGATTGGCCATCGTCATTTCCTGTCTGGGCTTGTTTGGCTTGGCTGCATTCAGTGCCGAGAGAAGGTATAAGGAGATTGGTATCCGGAAAGTATTGGGTTCAAGTGAATTGGGCATCGTTTACCTGTTATCGACCGACTTTACAAAAATGGTCATTGTATCTATTTTCATCGCCTTACCAATCAGCTATTTCCTAACGACGAATTGGCTGGATAGCTTTGCTTACCGGATTGAATTGGAATGGTGGTACTTTGGAGGCTCCGGTCTTATCGCCTTATTCATTGCCTGGATCACCGTCGGATCGCAAACGATAAGGGCAGCCAGGATTAACCCGAGCGAATGTTTGAAGAATGAGTGAGGAATCTGTGTTTAAGTGTTGAAGTGTTAATGTGTTGAAGTAGGCCCCACACCTGACCATGCGGTACCCCCCAACATCAACACATCCGCACATCAACACATAAACACACCTCCTGTGCTGAAGTGTTGAAGGGTTAAAGTGTTGAAGGGTGCTACACCTTACCATGCGGTACCCACCAACATCAACACTTCCGCACATCAACACACCTCCTGTGCTGAAGTGTTGAAGTAGGCCTATACCGACCCTTCGGTACCCCCCAACATCAACACATCCGCACATCAACACTTCAACACAATCCTGGCATACACCTGACCATTAGGTACCCCCCCAACATCAACACCTCCGCACATCAACACTTCAACACACGAACCACGTATTGGCTTAATTTGTGAGGGTCCCTCCCAAATTTTCCCGCCCCCAAATGCAACCTTTTCACCTTTCCGCAGTATTTCCTTCTAAATCGTAGAACAAATATATTTCGATTTCGTATATTAGTTCTACAATCTAGTATAATATGAAAGAAACACGTTTGGGAGAATTTGAAGAAGTCATCCTGCTTCTGGTAGGCATTTTGGGGGAAGAGGCCTATGCCTTCAACATTGCAGAGGAATTTGAATCGCAGACCGGCCGATCGGTTTCCATCGGTGCGGTCCACTCTACCCTCACCCGGTTGGACGACAAGGGGTTCTTAACCTCGAAAATGGGAAAATCGACAGCCGAACGCGGAGGAAGAAGGAAACGCATTTACACAATTACCGCCAGTGGCCGCAGGGTCTTAAAGACCTCGAAGGACTTTCGGACATCGCTGTGGAGTCAGTTCCCGGAATTTGCAATGGACAAATTAGTTCTTGGCTCCTAGTTCGGAGTGGAATGCAAACCCTCTCACGAAATATGAACCCATGTAAAGAATTTTAGGTATGGCGATGGGACGAAATCAGGCCAAACCCTCAGGACTAAGAACCAGGAACAATCCGATTAAGACTTGAAACCCGACAAAAACATACCACCCAAGCTTGCAGGGAAACTATTGGACTGCTTCTTACGTGACGACCTTTCAGAGGAAGTCCACGGTGATCTGAACGAGAAGTTTTATTCCCTGTCGAAAACCAAATCTCTCCCTATAGCTCAACTTAATTACTGGTATCAAATTATCAACTATCTCCGCCCTTTTGCGATCCGAAAATCAAAGGCCACGAATTTAAACCGTTACGCTATGTTCCAGAACTATTTCAAAATTGCCTTCCGGAACCTCAACCGGAACAAGGGCTATTCGTTTATCAACATCGGCGGACTGGCCATCGGCATGGCCGTAGCCATGCTCATTGGATTATGGATGTATGATGAGTTGTCATTTGACAAATACCATCCCAACTACGAACGGCTGGCACAGGTGATGCAACATCAGACGTTCAATGGAACAAAGAGCACACAAAATTCAATACCCAGGCCGTTGGAATTTGCACTTCGAAATACGTATGGAGGCGACTTTCAGTATTTGTCTATGGCCACCTGGACAGGAGACCACATCCTGACTTTCGGAGAACAAAATATCTCGAAAAGCGGAAACTATCTGCAGGAAGATTTTCCGGAAATGATCTCCTTAAAGATGATCAAGGGCAGCCGGAAAGGGCTTCATGATCCCACCTCGGTCTTGCTATCCGAATCCACTGCGCTGGCACTCTTCGGTACAAGCGAACCGATCAATCAATCGATTCGAATTGACAATAAAGCGGATGTGAAAGTAACGGGCGTTTACGAAGACTTGCCCTACAATACAGGATTTAAAGATTTGCAGTTTATCGCCAGCTGGGAACTGTATATCACACAGCAAGACTGGGTCAAACGCGCGGTCGATCGATGGGGAAATAACTCGTTTCAGTTATTCGTCCAAATTCCGCCCAACGCGGATATGGAGACACTATCCGGGAAAATCAAAATGGTCAAATACATCCACGTCGGTGAGGACACCGTGTTTCGGCCTGAGGTTTTCTTATTTCCGATGAGCGATTGGCACCTGAGGTCGGATTGGAAGGAGGGCAAAAATATCGGTGGGCGAATACAGATGGTATGGCTGTTTGGTATCATCGGCATTTTTGTCTTGCTGCTGGCGTGTATCAATTTTATGAACTTGAGTACTGCCCGATCGGAAAAACGGGCGAAGGAAGTAGGCATCAGAATGACGATAGGCTCTGTGCGAAGTCAACTGATCAATCAGTTCTTGAGCGAATCCTTTTTGGTCGTCGTCTTATCTTTCGTTTTGGCCATGGGAATAGTCCTCGTTTCCCTTCCGTGGTTCAATGCCCTGGCCGACAAGAAAATAATCATCGAGTGGGCCAATCCTGGATTCTGGCTGCTCAGCCTGGTTTTCATTGTCGTGACCAGTTTGCTGGCTGGTTCTTATCCCGCTTTGTATCTCTCTTCCATTCAACCTGTAAAAGTATTAAAAGGCGCTTTTAAATTGGGGAAGTTTGCCTCTCTCCCGCGCAAAGTCCTGGTGGTGGTTCAGTTTACCGTTTCGGTGACCCTGATTATCGGAACCACTATCGTCTATCAACAAATTCAATTCTCCAAGAACAGGCCCATCGGATACGACCGGGAAGGGTTGGTCATGATCCCTATGAAATCGCCTGATTTTTACGGAAAATTTGATGTGCTCAGGACTGAATTGAAAAGCTCGGGGGCTATTGAAGAATATTCGGAATCGTCAAGCCCCTTGACGGGAGAATGGTCGCATAACGGAGGGTTTGACTGGACGGGTAAGGACCCTGCGCTCGAGGCGGGGTTTGCGACGAACTGGGTCACCCATGAGTACGGCAAAACGGTGAATTGGAAAGTAAAGGAGGGAAGAGATTTCTCGCGCGAGTTTTCAACGGACTCAACGGCCATGCTTATTAATGAGGCAGCGGCAAAATTCATGGGAGTGAAAGACCCGGTGGGCATGGAAATCAACTGGAACGACCGCAAACTTCACGTGATCGGAGTCGTTAAGGACTTGCTGACGCAGTCTCCTTATGAGCCCGTAAAACAAGCGGTTTATCTCCTCGACCATGGAGATGGCAGCTGGATAAACCTGAAACTCAATCCAAAAAAGAGCGGGCACGAATCCATCACCTTGATTGAATCGGTTTTCAAAAAGTACATACCCCTGGCACCGTTCGACTACAAATTTGTCGATGACGAATATGCCAAGAAATTCGCTGCGGAGGAACGTGTAGGAAAACTCGCTTCTGTTTTTGCCGGCCTGGCCATTCTGATCAGTTGCCTCGGATTGTTTGGTCTGGCTTCCTTCGTCGCTGAACAACGCACAAAAGAAATCGGTATTCGCAAAGTTCTCGGCGCCTCCGTGGCAAATTTATGGCGAATGCTTTCCAAGGATTTTGTCCTGCTTGTTATCATTTCCTGCTTCATCTCCATCCCCACGGCAAATTACTTTCTGCAAAGCTGGTTGATGAAGTATGAATATCACACGGAGATCTCGTGGTGGATTTTTGCGGCCGCGGGAGGGGGAGCGTTGGGGATTACATTGTTGACAGTAAGCTATCAGGCGATCCGGGCGGCGTTGATGAACCCGGTGTTGAGTCTTCGGTCGGAATGAAACTATCAAGGGATGAAAAATTTACTCTGAGATACTATTTGTAAGGTAATCGGTGAGCAGTAATCGGTAATCGGTGGTGAGAACTAACTTGAAAAATTGGACCCAAACTGTCTGACTATTGATGATTGATTACCGGCAGTTACTAGGCAGTGAAATGCCCGGTTAATCACGTTGAAGAATAGAATTTGAACAAATCAAACCCGATACCACCCAGGCTTGCCAGGAAACTCCTAACGTGGTTCCTACGGGACGACCTTGCCGAGGAAGTGCAGGGTGATCTGGAGGAGAAATTTTATTCGATGGTGGAACGAAAATCGCTCCTCCGGGCAAAATTGAATTACTGGTTCCAGGTCATCCACTATCTCCGCCCTTTTGCTTTTCGAAAATCGAAATCAACAAACACAAATTATACGATTATGATCCGGCATAACTTCATTCTCACGTACAGAAATTTCAAGCGCTACAAGAGTTCGTTTCTCATCAACCTGGTCGGTCTGTCCACCGGGTTGGCCTGCACCTTCCTGATCTACTTATGGGTCAGTGATGAGCTGAGTGTGGATAAGTTCAACGACAAAGACAACAGGCTTTACCGGGCGATGGAGCATCGCCTTCGGGCGGAGAATGGAATCTGGACGTCTCCCACCACGCCGGGTCCGCTGGCCGAAGCACTGGCCGCCGACATGCCAGAGGTGGAATATGCCATCACGGCCTCCTGGCCTCAACCTTATACCCTTTCATTGGGTGACAAAAATATAACGGCGTCAGGACGATTTACCGGAAAAGAGTTTTTCAAGATGTTCTCCTATGAACTCATTGCCGGTGACGCAAACCAGGTTTTGACAGACAAAAATGCTGTCGTGATCAGCGACGTGCTGGCGCGAAAACTATTCAACACAACTGAAAACCTTATTGGTAAGGCGATCGACTTCCAGCACGAGTCCCAATTACAGATCACCGGCATTTTCAAAAGTATGCCCGTCAATGCATCGGACCAATTTGAATTTGTAGCCTCATTTGAAAAATACAAAGAAGGGCAGGACTGGCTCCTGTCGTGGGGCAACACGGGCACGCAAACCCTGGTTCTGTTAAAGCCGGGGGTGAATATAGATCAGTTCAATGTAAAGATCGCCGACTTTATTAAAGTCAAGACAAAGAATGAAATTACCCATCGTACTCTTTTCCTAACGGGCTATTCCGAAAATTATTTGTATGGAAAGTATGAAAACGGACTGCAAGTCGGTGGAAGAATAACGTATGTCAAATTATTCTCCATCATCGCCATTTTCATTTTGCTTATTGCCTGCATCAATTTCATGAATTTGTCCACCGCCCGGGCATCGCGAAGGGTGAAAGAAGTAGGTATAAAAAAGGCGATCGGTGCCGGACGGAAGTCCCTTATTTTTCAATTTCTCGGGGAATCCATGCTGATGAGCATGCTTTCGCTGTTGATTGCGATTTTCCTGGTTTACATTTTTCTTGATCAATTTAATCTGATTACCGGAAAGCACCTTTCCTTTCAACTGGATCGCAACCAAATCGTCCTGTTTTTAGGTGCCACGGTGATTACCGGATTGGTGGCGGGCAGTTACCCTGCGCTCTACATTTCGGGCTTCCATCCGGCTGCCGTATTGAAAGGAAAGCTGAGCAGTTCTTTTGGAGAGTTGTTGGCCCGGAAAGGGCTTGTGGTATTTCAATTTGCGATTTCCATTCTTTTCATCGTATCCGTATTGGTTGTTTACAAACAAATTGAATTTGTGCAATCCACCAACCTGGGTTACAACAGGGCCAACCTGATCTATTTTGGATTATCAGGAGCATTAGGTCAACCCAAGACCCGTGAGACAATGATGGAAGAAATGAAAAAAATTCCCGGTATAGAAAATGTGTCCAGCACAAGCCATAATATGACCGGGCACAATGGCGGAACCTCCGGTGTAGTGTGGGAAGGTAAAAATCCGGAAGATAGAACGGAATTCGAAAGACTCATGGTTAACTATGACATGATTGAAACGTTGGGTATTCAAATGGCACAAGGACGCTCCTTCTCCCCGTCCTTTGGTACGGATTCCTCCGCTATCATCTTTAACCAAAAGGGAATTGAATTCATGGGGATGACTGATCCCATTGGCAAAGTAGTCAACCTATGGGGGAAGGACAGGCATATTATCGGAGTGACAAGGGATTTTCACTATGAATCCCTCCACGAAAATTTCAAACCGGTTTTTTTCGTTCTGTCACCGGACGACACGTACCGGATCATGGCCCGCATTTCTGCCGGCAAAGAAAAAGAAACCCTGAGCAACATTGAACTGCTCTACAAAAAGCTCAATCCCGGATTTTCTTTTGAGTATCATTTTCTGGATGCCGTCTATCAGTCGCAATACGAGAGCGAACAAAGGGTGGCCGTGCTTTCCAACTATTTTGCCGGACTGGCCATCCTGATATCCTGCCTTGGCTTGTTCGGACTCGCTGCTTTCACGGCCGAAAGAAGATTAAAAGAGATCGGGATCCGCAAGGTACTGGGTTCGAGTGAGCTTGGAATCGTCTACCTTCTTTCCGGTGACTTTACTAAAATCGTTTTAGTGGCAATCATCATTGCATTGCCGATGAGCTTCTTCGTTGCGCGCTCCTGGTTGAGCACCTTTGCGTTTAGGGTGCCTTTGCACCCGTGGTATTTTATTGCGGCGGGACTTATCGCCCTCGTGATCGCGTGGCTTACGGTGGGGGTGCAGGCCATTAAGGCAGCAAGAGTGAATCCAGTCGCGAGTCTCCGGTCGGAGTGAAATGTTCCGTTAGTCAAATTGAAGAATAGAATTTGAACAAGCCAAACCCCATACCACCTCCATTTGCAAAAAGGCTCCTTACCTGGTTTTTGCGAGACGACCTTGCAGAAGAAGTACACGGTGACCTGGACGAGAAGTTTTATTGCATGGTGAAAGATAAATCTCTGTTCAGGGCGCAACTTAATTACGGGTATCAAGTCCTTAACTATATCCGTCCTTTTGCATTCCGAAAATCGACGTCCACCAACTCAAACACGATGACCATGGTCCGGCACAACTTTACGATCACATACCGAAACTTCAAACGCTATAAAAGTGCATTTTTTATTAACCTGATCGGCCTGTCGAGTGGATTGGCTTCTGTTCTACTGATCTATCTCTGGGTAGCCGATGAGTTGTCCATGGACAAGTTCCATGAAAAGGATAAGCAATTGTATCAGGTGATGCGACACGGAGCGTTCGGGGACGACGAGATACACACCACGGAAAGTAATTCAGACCTTCTGGCACCAGCGTTGGACCAGGAGTTGGCGGAGATTGAGTATGTGGTTCCGGTGGCCGGGCCGTTTGGTCATGGGATCCTGTCTGCCGGTGAGGTAAGCATAAAAGCCACGGACAAATTCGCGGGAAAGGATTTTTTTAACGTTTTCTCTTACAAACTTATTCTGGGCGACAAGGACCGTGTACTCTCCGACAAGTATTCGATTGTGATCTCCGATGAGCTGGCCGTCAAACTTTTTGGTACGATTCAAACCGCTGTCGGCAAAAGTATAACGTGGGACGAAGAAGCGCACGGCGGAACGTACATCGTTTCTGGTATTTTTGAGAAAGCAAGGCAATCCTCCGAACAATTTGATTTCTTACTGACCATTGAAATGTTTCTGTCTAAGCGTCCACCCGGCTACATCAATTGGGATAGCAACAGCTCAAGTGCTTATGTGATCCTCAAAGAAGGCGTAGACATTGCTCAATTCAATACGAAGCTGAATAACTTCTATTGGTCAAAACTGGAAACGATGTACGGCAAGGAACATCCCGAGTGGATCAGTACCATGTTCCTCAGGCACTACTCCGACCGGTATTTGTACGACCGTTATGAAAACGGTGTACAAGCCGGAGGAAGAATTGAATACGTGGTCCTGTTCTCAACGGTGGCACTCTTTATCCTGGTGATTGCCTGCATCAACTTTATGAATCTTTCGACGGCAAGGGCATCACGGCGCCTGAAAGAAATCGGAATTAAAAAGTCAATAGGTGCCCAGAGAGGGACCCTTGTTTTTCAGTATCTCAGCGAGTCGATGTTTCTGGCTTTTCTTTCCCTCGCGGTTGCTCTGATTGTTGTTTTCCTGTTTCTCCCACAATTCAATACGATTACCGGTAAATCCCTGGCCCTTGCGTTAGACTATTACCTGATCCTTGGAACGCTGGCAATCACATTTTTCGCCGGCTTGGTTTCCGGTAGTTATCCGGCATTCTTCCTCTCCGGGTTCCGGCCTGCCGAAGTACTTAAAGGGAAACTGGCCATTTCATTTAGTGAGGTTTGGGCAAGGAAAGGATTGGTCGTCTTTCAGTTCTGCATCTCCATTTTACTGATCGTTTCTGTCGTCGTGGTTTATCGGCAAATCGATTTTGTCCAATCCAAAAACCTGGGATACGACAAGAACAATGTGATCGTCTTTGACAAGCAGGGCAAACTCAATGGGAACCTCGAGTCCTTTCTGACAGAAGCAAGAGCAATCACCGGGGTACTGAAAGCCTCGAGTATGGATTATGAAGTTGGCAGGCCCAGCGTTTTCACCAGTGGTGTTTCCTGGGACGGAAAACACCCCGCCGATAAATCCGAGTTCGCCATTCTCGACGTGGGCTATGGCCTGATCGAAACACTGGGTTTCGAATTTGCGATGGGCCGGCCGTTCTCAGAAAAATTCAACACAGAAAATTCAAAATTGATTTGCAATAAGGAGGCCGTTCGATACATGCATCTTATCGACCCTATCGGCAAGTCCGTCAAACTATGGGGAAAAGAATACGAGATCATCGGGGTGGTCAACGATTTTCATTTTGAATCGCTTTTTCGACCGGTAAAACCCTGTTTTTTTAAGCTGTCGGACAACAACCACAAGGTCGCTGTTAAGATCCTGTCCGGAACAGAACGGGAGACGCTTTCAAGATTGGGAAAACTCTACCTTAGTTTCAATCCGGGAATACCTTTTGATTTCAAATTCCTGGACGATGAGTACGATGCCCTTTATCGCTCCGAGCAGCGCGTGGCCGATCTGTCCTTGTACTTTGCCGGCATCGCCATCCTTATCTCATGTCTTGGATTGTTTGGATTGGCTGCCTTTACTGCTGAAAGACGAATGAAGGAAATCGGAATCCGGAAAATCCTGGGCTCGGGTGAATTTCGAATTGTCTACCTGCTTTCCTCCGACTTTACAAAAATGGTGTTGGTTGCTATTGCGATCGTCTTGCCTGTGAGTTATTTCATCGCAAGGGAATGGCTTGGAAGGTTTGCCTATCGGATTGACCTGGAATGGTGGTACTTCGTTGGGGCCGGGCTTGCCGCCTTGTTCATCGCATGGTTAACCGTAGGTGTGCAAGCGGTGAAGGCGGCGAATATTAA
>Ga0193718_1000129_pt1 | contig 16965 bp, 10 predicted proteins | sample U2a1metaG_FD_144918 | JGI IMG/M metagenome (GOLD analysis project Ga0193718, IMG submission 144918) | Soil microbial communities from a riparian zone of the East river system, Colorado, United States - U2a1 | ecosystem: Environmental > Terrestrial > Soil > Riparian zone | place: USA: East River... | reverse complement strand
CATCCACGCCGCTTCACCAGAGACGCGCATCTGGATGGACGCGCCGGCCCGGAATTTCACAGAATCCACGCCGCTGGGAAATGGCCGGTTGGGCGCCATGATGTTTGGCGGCATTGATGAGGAACGGATTGTTTTGAATGAAAGTTCCGTCTGGTCCGGTTCGCGTCAGGATGCCGACCGGCCGGACGCCTACAAAGTTTTGCCTGAAATCCAGAAGTTACTGCTCGCGGGCAAGAATTCTCAAGCCGATGCGCTCGTGGATGCGAACTTCACCTGTAAAGGGCCTGGCTCCAGTGGCGGCACCGGCGACAACCAGTATGGGTGCTATCAGGTGTTGGGAAACCTTCATTTGTCATTCACCAGCGACACCAACGCGCCGTTTGAGAATTATAGCCGCGAATTGGATCTCAACGAAGCCGTGGCGCGAATGGAATTCACTCGCGGCGGCGTCACTTTTACCCGGGAAATATTTGTCAGCGCACCGGACCAGGTGATGGTTCTGCGCCTGAGCGCGAACCGAGCAAAAGAGATTTCCTTTGACGTCCGTATGGACCGCCCGGAACGATTTGAAACCGCTGGCGATGGCAACAACGGTTTAGTGATGACGGGCCAGCTGGATGACGGTCTGGGTGGCAAGGGCGTTCGCTACGCCGCTCGCGTCCGCGTTTTGAACCAGGGCGGCCAGGTTTCTGTTAACAAGAATATTTTAAATGTCAGCAAAGCGAATACAGTCCTTTTGCTCATTTCCGCGGCGACGGATTATCAAGGATTCGCCGGCCGCAAAACGATGGATCCTCTGGCAGCAACGCTGAACGATTTGAACAAAGCTGCGAAACAATCCTACCACTCCCTTCGCAAGGCGCACGCTGCGGATTATAAAAAATATTTTCAGCGCGTTTCGCTTTATCTCAAACCCGCGGATGCGGAGGCCGCCGCCAAACCGACACCGGAACGAATCCGGTTGGCAAAAGCGCACGGCGGCGACCCGGGTTTGGCGGCGTTATATTTCAATTTTGGCCGTTACTTGTTGATTTCTTCTTCGCGGCCGGGCGGGTTACCACCAAACCTTCAGGGCATTTGGGCCGAAGAAATCCATACGCCGTGGACGGGCGACTGGCATCTGGATGTGAATGTAGAAATGAATTACTGGCCGGCCGAAGCCTGCAACCTTTCCGATTTAACGGATCCCTTGTTCGCGCTGATCGCCTCTTTGCAGGAGCCAGGCGCGAAAACCGCTCACGCTTACTATCATGCGCGCGGATGGGTGGCACACGTGATCACGAATCCGTGGGGTTTCACTTCCCCGGGCGAATCCGCTTCGTGGGGCGCCTCCACCTGCGGCTCGGCGTGGTTGTGCCAGCACCTTTACGATCATTTCCTGTTCACGCGGGACAAGAACTTTCTTAAGTGGGCATACCCGATTCTCAAAGGTTCGGCGCAATTTTATTCCGACCTGTTAATTGAAGAGCCCAAACATCATTGGCTGGTCATTGCTCCGGCAAACTCACCGGAAAATCATTTCAAGATGTCTGACGGTCGCGACGCGACCATCGCGCTGGGACCGACGATGTCCCAGCAATTGACGCGTTATCTGTTCAATGCGTGCATCGATTCTTCAAAAATACTCGAAGAAGACGAACCGTTCCGGAATGAATTGATCGAAAAACGTGCGCGACTGGCCCCGACACAAATAGGTTCCGATGGTCGAATCATGGAATGGCTCGAGGAATACAAGGAGCCGGAACCGCAGCATCGCCATGTATCGCATCTATGGGGCCTGTATCCGGGAAATGAAATTTCATCAGACGCAACGCCGGATTTTGCCAAAGCAGCCCGCAAGTCCCTCGAAGTGCGCGGCGACGATGGCGTAGGCTGGTCCCTCGCATATCGGGCCGTATTGTGGGCGCGACTCGGCGATGGCAACCACGCCGACAAGCTCGTACAAAAATCGCTCAGTCCTGCCGGCGGAATGGAGATTCGGTACGATGGTGGGGGCGGCGTTTACGCCAATCTGTTCGATGCGTCGCCGCCATTTCAAATAGATGGAAATTTTGGCTCGGCTGCAGTGATCGCCGAGATGTTGCTTCAGAGTGGCAACGGAGAAATTCGATTACTACCGGCATTGCCAGATCAGTGGAACGAGGGCAACGTCACCGGCCTGCGCACTCGCGGTGGTTTCGAAGTTTCAATGAATTGGAAAGCGGGCCGGTTGACTTCGGCAACAATTCGTTCGACGACCGGCGAGCCGTGCCGCCTCCGTTATGGCAACCAATCTGTCGAGTTGACACTCACCAAAGGCAAAAGCATTTCGGTGGATGCAAATTTGAGCATCGTCCGAAAACCCGCAAATCCATGAAATCAGTCAGGCGTCGCTTTCGTAATACGAAATGCCATGCAAAATAAATTAAACAAGCGGAAATTTTTAATTACCACGACAACCGCGGCGGCCGCCCTGTGCGTATGGGAACCGCTCGTATCGGTCTGCCAAGGCGCCACGATTTCCAGGCCGCGTCGTCTGCCCCTGAACGGCCAATGGCAGGTTTCCGAAATGGGCAAGGACGATTGGATTGCGGCAGCTGTTCCCGGTTGCGTTCATACGGATTTGTTGGCCGCCGGAAAAATCCCCGATCCGTTTTATCGCGACAACGAAAAGGACGTTCAATGGGTGGGCAAAAGCAATTGGGTTTATCAACGCACCTTTGACGTGCCGGAAACCGTGCTCCAAAGTGATCGCGTCCTGTTGTGTTGCGAGGGGCTGGACACGCTCGCGAGCATTAACATCAATGGCGAGGAAATTGGACGGGCGGATAATATGTTTCGCCGCTGGGAATTCGACGTGAAAAAGGCTTTGCAAGCCGGACAGAACCGCATCGAAATAGTGTTCACCTCGCCTTACACGTACATCGAACAACATCAGAGCGACCAGGCGCCGAACAAATTTGTCAAGGAACGTGCGTGGGTTCGCAAGGAACCGTGCAGCTTCGGATGGGATTGGGGCCCGGTGCTGCCGAGTTGCGGCATCTGGCGCAACATCAGCCTCGTAGCTTTTAACCATGCGCGCATCAGTGATGTTTTGATCCAGCAGAATCATAGTGAGAAAGGACGCGTAAGACTCGATATTCAAATCGACCTTGAGCGGGTTCAAACTGACAAGTCGTTAAAAGCGGTTTTTACGGTCAGTAATAAGAGCCATCGCATCGCCTCAACTCACGTGGAGATTCCCGGCACGAGCGGACGAGGCACAGTGGAAATCAAACATCCAAAACTCTGGTGGCCGGCAGGAATGGGCGAGCAACCACTCTACGAGGTGCAGGTTGATTTGGTGGAGGCCGGCGGCATCTCCCTGGACAGCGCCAGCCGGCGTATCGGCCTGCGCACGATGCAGGTGACACAGGCGACAAAAGACAGGCCTCTCTTTTTCGAGGTGAACGGATTGCCGTTCTTCGCCAAAGGCGCAAATTGGATTCCGGCCGATTCATTTCCCAATCGGCTGACGTCAGACAGGCTTCGCCGCTTTGTGGCTGACGCCGCCGCGGTAAATATGAACATGCTCCGGTTCTGGGGCGGCGGATATTATGAGGACGACGCATTGTTCGACACGTGTGACGAGTTTGGGATCTGTGTTTGGCTTGATTTCAAATTCGCCTGCTCCGCTTACCCGGCGTTTGATCCCGATTTCATGGCAAACGTAAAATCCGAGGCGCGCGACAATCTGCAACGACTTCGGCACCACCCTTGCATCGCACTTTGGTGCGGCAACAATGAAATCAGCCTTCTCAACATGGCGGAGCAATGGTCCGATTATCACATGGACCGGGCCGACTACGGGAAACTCTTCAAGGAATTGCTCGCGCAACAGGTTGCGACTTACGCCCCGGAAGCCAATTATGTTTCCGGCAGTCCTGATTGCGGGGACACGCATTATTGGGAAGTTTGGCACGGTCCAAAAATGTTTGAAGCGTACCGCGAGCAGTCCGGCTTCATGAGCGAGTTTGGTTATCAATCCTTTCCCGAACTCAAAACGATTCGCTCGTTTACCAACGAGGACGACCGCGCATCGGTAACGACCGCGGTTATGAGATGGCACCAGCGTTCGGGAGGGAGCGATGGAAATCAGAAGATGGTGGATATGATCCGCAATTATTTTAACCCGCCCAGAGATTTCGAAATGACTCTTTGGATGAGCCAGATTGTCCAGGCACATGGCATCAAAATCGGCGCGGAACATTGGCGCCAAACAATGCCCAAATCCATGGGTTGTGTGTTCTGGCAATACAACGACACCTGGCCGGGCATGAGCTGGTCCTCGGTGGATTATTTCGGACGGTGGAAAGCGCTCCATTACGCGGCGCGAAAATTTTATGCGCCCATCCTCGTTTCTGGCACCGAAAATCCCACCAACGGAACCATCGATATTTTTATCACGAGTGATCTGCTCAACGCACGGCACGGGAAGCTGACGTGGAACGTCATGGGACTTGATGGCCAGTCCTTCCGGCAAGAATCCATGAAAGTCGAAATCCCTGCGCAAAGAAGCGGCTTGGTCAAAACCCTCGACTTGAGCGAGCACGTTCAAAAACACGGCGCGAACGGGTTTCTGACGTGGCTGAAATTGGATGTCGAAGGCCAAACGGTTTCGGAAAATCTCGTCACGTTGACTCTCCCAAAGGATTTAAAATTGCTCGATCCAAAACTGACAGCCTCAATCCAACGATCGCAGCATGGATTTGAAGTTACCATCAAGTCTGAGCATCCAGCGCTTTGGGCCTGGATTGAAGTTGGAGGCGCGGATGCGCGGTTCTCCGATAACTTCATGCATCTCCAGCCAGGATCCTCAAAAAAAATCTCCGTTCAACTGTCTCAATCCTTGAATAAAATCGAGCTGGAGAAAGCTTTGCGCGTTCACAGCCTCTTCGACGCCTGCCTCCCATCGTAAGATTTCGAACGCGTCACCCTTCGTCGAACTGCAGTTTTTTGAGCTTCCTGGGGGATTTGCAGGCTGTACGGGCTGTGTTATCCTGCTCATAATGTTCAAAATTCTTCGCCGAAGAGAATTGCAAGACCAGAGCTCGCAGGTGTGCGAAGTTTCTATCATGAAGTACGACTGCATTAATAGCATCGTCGCCGGGGCAACCGCGGGTTGCCTCCGGTTTATTTCGACTGACCGCTCAGATACTGCCCTTCTTTTGCGGACCGGCCAAAACCCCGTAACAAACCCCGTATCTGAGCCTTTGAAATGTTTACCCGATCGAAATCCGTCATAAGTTCTCCAACGCCGATTTGTTCCTTCCGCCAGGAAAATCATTCCAACACGTTGGGCAAAGCATTCACATTGATCGAATTGCTGGTGGTGATTGCAATCATAGCCATTCTCGCGGCGATGTTATTGCCAGCCCTCACCAGAGCAAAGCTGAAAGCAAAATCGGCCACCTGCTTGAGCAACCAAAAGCAGCTGGCGACAGCGTGGATAATGTACGCCAGCGATAGCCAGGACCGAATCGTCAATTTTGATACCGCGCTTAACGGAACCGGCGACATACCCTGGCGCTATCAAGTCCCAACAACGGCGATGGTATTCGCACCCGGCACATCACTGCAAGATAAGGAAATGCAGACGTTGCAAGAGGGATATAAAGAAGGTGCACTTTATCAATACGCTCCGAATGTAAATGTCCTTCACTGTCCTGCAGATGCCCGGGCCGGATATCCGGTCGTCTTCAATCCCAGCACTCCTCCCGGCACCTATGCCTACGGCAGTTATTCCGGCGCAGGCGGTATGAACGGTTTGACTTATGCTCCGGACTCCCCGCTGGTCAAGCAATCAATGGTTACCCATCCGAGCGACCGATTTTTGTGGGTGGAGGAAAACGACCCCCGCGGTGAAAATCAAAGCTCATGGGCGATGCACGATGGGACGGCGCCGGGTTTCGCGGATGCGGGACTTGTGGATTCCGTGGCCGCCTGGCATGGGGGCACAAGTACGTTTAGCTGGGCCGATGGACATTCTGAAAGCCATAAATGGATCGATCAGCCGACCCTAACCTACGCTCTGAGCGCCGATCCGGCGAAATATTTTAATTCCAGCCTTGTCCCAACTGTTGCTCAATCTCCCACGGATATTTACTTCCTGGCAAAATCTTTCGCGACTCAGAAGAATCCATAATTCCCGTCGGCTTAAAACCAAAACACCCATGAAAATAAAAATGCTATCCTGTGTCGTCAACCAACGGGCGCTCGTTTTCGTCGCCCTGCTGCTGGCCGGCGTTGCCAACGTCCGCGCCGATTACACCAACACTGTGCTCAACGATACTCCGCTGGCCTATTATCCCCTTGGCGTCGGATACGACAGTGGAACAGTTGCCACGGACTTGTCGGGCAATAACAACAACGGAACTTACAACAATACGTTCCCCGGATTCAATGATGTGCCGGGGCCGTCGCCGTTCATCACCAACGGAATCAACTTTGACGGCGGCTTTAGTTTTGTGGATTTAGGCACGGGCGGTAATCCCACTCTTTTGAATTTCGGCGGACCAATCACGATGGAGGCGTGGGCGCAGCCGTCCAACCCAAGTCAGAACCTTGGAGACATTCTTGCGAAAGGCTATGACTCGGCAAATGGCGACGATGAGATTGCCTTGCGATTAAACGGCAGCCGATACGAGGGCGTCACCTTCAGCGACGCAAGGGGAACACAAGGAGCGGTGGGCGGTAATCCGACCAACCTTTGGCAGTACGTTGTCGCCACCTTTGATGGCGCCAATTGGAATATGTACGTGAATGGAATTCAGGTCGGGCAAAGCGGCGATACAGTTGGTGCGATCAATTTCGCCACTCCTTGGCACATCGGCTCGGGCAGCGCCAGCGGCGCCAATCGCTTTTTCGCCGGCAACCTCAGTCACGTGGCTTTGTATAGTCACGCCCTGACCTCTGCCCAGGTGATCACGCACTACGTTATGGGCAACTACGGCATCAATGCCAATACCAGCGTCCCCATCATCACTACCCAGCCGCAATCGCAATCGAATTTTCCCGGTAACTCCGTGACCTTCAGTGTCAGCGCCTTGAGCACCCTTCCGATGACCAATCAATGGTTTAAAAACAACTCTCCTATTCTCGGAAAAACCAATTCGACGCTCGTCGTAACCAATATTCAGGTTGGTGACGCGACCAGCTACAGAGTCGTGGTTGGCAACAGCAATGGCACCACCAACAGCGCTTCGGCGACCCTGACATTGTTGGCATCAGGCAACTCACTGCAATGGAGTAGCGCGGACGTCGGAAACAACGGATCGTGGGACACTGGTGGTTCAGTCAGCTGGATCAACCTTGCAAACAGCCAGCAGACTGTCTTCAACACAACCGACCAGGTGCTGTTCGATGACACGGTGAACGCGCCGACTACAGTCGCCGTCAACGGCGACGTTGCGCCAAGTGTATTCACGATCAATTCCACTAATAACAACTACTCACTGACCGGTTCGGGCCGGATCACTGGCGCCGGGAGCATGGTAAAGAAGGGTCCCAGCAGTTTGATCCTGAATGTCCCGGGCAATTTCACCGGCTCCGCAACAATCAGCGGCGGCACGGTGCTGACCGCCGGACAAAATACTCTCGGTTCGGCCTCCTCGATTATCATTACCAATGGAGGCACTTTGGACCTGGACGGTCAGACGATGCACCAGACACTTAGCATCGCAGGGACCGGGGTTGGTGGCGCGGGCGCGATTATTAACAGCGGCAATGACATTTACGACGCCGTTCTGAATGTCACACTAAACACTGACTCCGTTTTCGGCGGTAATGGCCGATGGGATCTCGCTAGCGGGTCCACGATATCCGGGCCCCATAAGCTGACTCTCGCGCGCGCCAACAGCGGTAACTACGGGGAGTGGAACGGGGTGTCAATTGCGACTAATGTCGGTGACATCGAACTTGCCGTAGGAAAATTGGGCGTCAAAAGCATGGATACCCTCTTTGGCGATACCAACCGTTTCCTCATCGTTGATAACGGATTCGAACTGGACTTTTGGACTGGCGGCTGCAACCGGAACATTCATGTTCTCCCCAACGGCCTGTTTCAACTCCTGACTTCGCTCAGTGCGTTCAACGCAAATGTGACCTTGGAAGATACGGCCCGCTTCGTGGCCATCTTTGGGAGTGGCAATCTTCCAATGAACGGTCAGTACACGCTGAATGGTGTCGTTCACCTCCAGGTGGGAGACGCGAACCTGGTATTCAACAATGTCGTCAGTGGTACCGGCGGCTTCGTTTGGGACGCGTATAACCATCAGGTCGTTTTCAACGCCGTCAACACTTACACCGGCCCGACCATCATGACTCAAGGGTTGGCGGTTGCGTTGAAGGGCAACGGCTCCATGTCTCAAAGCACAAATATCTTCTTTGGCGGAACGGATTCTACTTCGGTTCATGTGGACGCTACGGGACGTACGGACCTGACGCTGACGCTCGCCAGCGGCCAAACGCTCGGCGGCATCGGCGCAGTCGCCGGAAATCTGACGGTGTCTCCGGGAGCGACCATCGCGCCGGCAGGAACCAACACGACCATTGGAATTACGGCGGGGGCGAATCCCACCGGCGCGATTTCAGCTTCGGCAAATGTCAGCCTCGGGGGCACAACCGTCCTCAAGCTAAATGGTAACGGAACCAACGACATGGTTCAGGCGGGCGGCAGCATCACTTACGGGGGAACGTTGAATTTGCTGAACATCAGCGGGACACCATTGGCCGCAGGAAACAGTTTCCATATCTTCAGCGCGGCCAGCTATTCAGGTTCTTTTACTGGCGGCATCGTCCCGGCCACCCCGGGACCGGGTTTGGTTTGGGATAAAACACAGCTAAGTGCAGGCACCATAAATGTCATTACAGGGACGTCGCAACCGGTATCGAGTAGCTCCTCCGTTTCCGGATCTAACTTCATCTTCAGCGGAACGAATGGTCCAGCCGGAAGCAATTACGTGGTACTCGTATCTACCAACATCGCGACACCGCTGACCAACTGGACGCCGGTGTTGACCAACACTTTCGACATCAACGGCGCGTTCCATGTTACGAACGCCATTAATCCCGCCGCCGGCCGCGGCTTCTACTTGTTGAAAGTGCAATAGAGAGTAACGAAAACGGCAGCTTCAGTGACAGCAACCGCCGGACTAAAATGGTCCGGCGGTCTTTTAATAACGTGCCCGAAGTATTAAAGGTATTAAAATTGGATCGCCTGCGAAGAAATAAGGTTACGATGCAATTCCTCGGAGCTCCGCGTGGGCAAATAGTGGCCGGATTGCTGGCGGCGATAGTCTGTCTGTTTTCGACTTGGACACTTCAGGCGAATCCATCGTTTCGGCAAGTCGGCAACTTGCTCGTGATGTCAAATGGCAATGTCCGGCTGGAATATAATCTGAATGCGGGTACCACGGACTTTTACTGGAATAGTGCCCGGAAGTTGGCCGGCTTTTACAGTGGCGTTGGGCTGAGCTCGGGATACATCAAAGGAATCAGTTATAGCAGTTGGAGTTATTCGAGCATCAGCAGCAATCAGGTGGTGGTCACTGCGGCGGGCGCCGGTCTTCCAGCCATGAAGCAGTATTTCACGCTCGACCAAACAGACAGTTTCCTGATTCGCCTGGACGTAGTGGGAGTTAATCTGAGCGTTTATTGGATTGGCCCGGTCGTCGTGGATGGAACCGGTGGCGTTGACCTCGGCGTGGCCAACGATAATCGTTCTCTTTCCGTCCCTTTCGATAACGATCATTTCGTCCGTTACAACGCTGGTACGATCAACCGCAGCGACACGAGTTACGAAGTGGGAGCGTTTTATGACAACGTCACTCGCAATGGCCTGGTCGTTGGCTCGGTAACGCACGACACATGGAAGAGCGGCATTTATTTTTACGGTGCCAACAATAAGTTAAACCAGATGAATGTTTTTGGCGGCGCTGCTTCGCCATCGGACGTGATGCCGCACGGCAGTGTCACGGGTAATCTGATCTCCTCGCCCACCATGTTCGTTGGTTTTGGAAGTGACTGGCGGGTGACGATGCAAAATTATGCCGCCGAGAACACGAACTTCGTTCCGCGGCTGCCGTGGACCAATGGAGTGCCTTTCGGCTGGAACAGTTGGGGCGTTATCCAGCAGAACATTAATTATACGGAAGCCATCACCGTCGCGGATTATTTTCATTCCATCCTTGAGAACAACGGCTTTCAGAACAGCGGGACGGTTTATATCAATTTGGATGCCTTTTGGGACAACTTAACCGCCTCCCAATTGCAAAGCTTTGTAAATCACTGTCACGCGCTAGGCCAGAAAGCAGGGATATATTTTGGGCCGTTCGTCTGGTTTGGATCCGCCGCCGACTCCACTAATTCGTTTGTTGAGGGAACCACCAATACCTATCGTTACAGTAACGTGCTGTTGCGTGACGGAAGCGGTAACTTCGAATCTACCGATGGCGGGCTGGCAGTGGACCCAACGCATCCTGGCCTTCGACAGAGAACTGATTACTACATCAACCTGTTCACGAATTATGGTTTTGATTATGTGAAACTGGATTTTCTGTCACACGGAGCACTGGAGGGGATTCATTATGACACCAATGTCACCACCGGCATTCAGGCATACAACCAGGGTATGCAGTACGTGCTCAACCGAATAAACGGCCGAATGTTCATCAGTGAATCGATTGCACCTTTATTTCCGTATCAATATGCGCACAGCCGGAGAATCGCATGCGACGCGCAGACTTCGCTGGTTGGGGACACCGAATACACTATGAATTCGGTGTCTTACGGATGGTGGCTGAACTCCTTGTACACCTTTAATGATCCAGACGTGATGGTATTCGGCCACGGCGCGGACACCAACGAGAACCAAAGCCGCCTGATTAGTGGCGCCGTGACGGGCCTTTTTTTGGATGGCGACGATCTTACGACGACCGCCGGGCAAAATGCCGCGCAAATCTGTCTGGGCAAGAATTCCATCAATGCGGTTGCCCGCGTCGCCCGCACGTTTTCCCCGGTCGAAGCCAATTCTGGCACCAGTGCCGCGGATACTTTCGTTCGCCAGGATGGGTCAAACTGGTGCCTTGCGGTTTTTAATTACACCGCTAATTCGCAAAACAAGAGCATTGATTTCAGTCGCGCCGGGTTGCCTCTGGCGAGCTATGTAATGTCAAACTTATGGGACGGGACGACCATGGCGATTGCCAGCAATTCGTTCACCGTGAATCTGAACGCCAAACAGGCAAAGCTTTTCCAACTCGCAATCCGCCCGCTCAAGGTGAACTCTATTTCGACGCCGGACGGCAGCAATTTGATTTTGGGTGGCAGCGGCGGGATCGCAAGCCACAATTATGTCGTCCTGTCTTCAACTAATTTGGCGGCGCCGACGGCAAGTTGGATCGTTTTGTCAACCAACACGTTTGACGCTAACGGCTCCTTTCAATTCACCAATTCTATCAACCCAGGTGCTCTGCAGATGTTCTACCGTTTGAAGTCGCAATAAACTTTTTCACTTCTTATGAAAAAACTTGTCGCCGCATTGTCCCTCGCTACGTCGTTCATCTTTGCTTCCCACGCCTCACCGCCGGATGTGCCGCCCTCGTCGCGGGAGTCCATCGAGTGGTGCGATATTTGGATCTCGCACGCCAACGAAACGAATTTGCCGCGGGTCCTCCTCATCGGCGACTCAATTACGCGCGATTATTATCCAGAAGTGCAAAAGCATCTCGACGGGAAAGCGTATGTAGCCCGGCTGGCGACCTCGCGCTTTGCGTCCGATTCGGTGTTGTTGCAGGAAATTGCTCTCGTATTGGACAATACAAAATTCGACATTATTCACTTCAACAACGGCATGCATGGCTGGCAGCATAGTGAGGCGGAATATCGGGCGGCGTTTCCAAAAATACTGGAGGTCATCCGCAAGCACGCGCCAAAGGCAAAGCTGGTTTGGGCGACCACCACGACTCTAAAAGAATCCAAGCCGAACAATGCGAATGAGGCTTCGGACGAACGCATTGCCGCGCGCAACGCCATAGGCCTTAAGTGCATCCACGGGAAGGATATTGTCGTGGACGACTTGAATGCGCTGGTGCGCGGTCATCCGGAATACCACAGTGACAATGTCCATTTCAATGGAGAGGGAATTCGCATCGAGGCCGACCAAGTGGCCGCCCGAATCGCACCGCTCCTGCCTCACTGAATCAGCCCGGCTCGTTGATCACTGTGTTTGTCAGAACGCCAATTTTTTCAATCTCGATGCTGACCGTGTCGCCGAGCTTCAACCAGCGCGGCGGCTTTTGAGCCATACCCACGCCGTGTGGCGTGCCGGTAAGTATGACCGTTCCCGGCAGCAGAGTCGTGCTGCCGCTGAGAAACTCAATCAGCGTGGGCACATCAAAGATCATGTCGTTTGTGTTCCAATCCTGCATCACTTCGCCATTCAACACCGTCCGGATGACCAACGCATTCGGATTGGGAATTTCATCGCGCGTGACCAGCACTGGCCCAAGCGGACTGAAGGTATCAAACGATTTTCCCCGCGACCACTGGCCGCCGCCACGCTTGAGTTGCCAATCGCGCGCGCTCACGTCATTGCAACACGTATAGCCGAGCACATAATTTAGCGCATCCGCCCGGCTCACGTTTTTACAAGCTCGGCCAATCACGACCGCCAACTCGCATTCGTAGTCCACCTCATTGCTGGGCAGATGCGTGGGAATCTCGATTGGCCCGCCCGGATTTTGCAAGGTGTTGATGCCTTTGAAAAATACGACGGGGAATTCGGGGAATTTTGCACCCGTCTCCTCCGCGTGTTTTCGATAATTCAAGCCGATGCAAATGATTGTCGTGGGCTCGACCGGCGCGAGGATCCGTGACACCTCCGCTTTTGCGGCTGTTGCACGAAATCCTTCGTAAAGATTTCCCTCCACCTTGACGGCTGAACCGTCGGATTCCTTCGATGCGTAACCGATATTTCCTGCTCTGTCCTGATAACGAATGATTTTCATGATTTATTTTCCTGCACTCCAGCCGCCGTCAATCATGAGTGCGCTTCCCGTAACCATCGCGCTTTCATCGGCGGCGAGATAAAGCGCGGCGGCAGCGATTTCCTCCGGCTTTGCCATTCTTCCGTTCAATTGAGTCGAAGCCATTTCGCGGTATGCCGCCTCGGGATCCGGATATTCCTTCAACCGCGCCAGCACGAACGGAGTCTCCACGCGCCCCGGGCAAACGCAATTGAAGCGCACGCCTGCGTGAGAGTGATCCAGCGCCATCGCTTTAGTCATGCCCACCACCGCAAATTTGGTGGTCGTGTACGCCAACCGCTCACGCACTGCCACCACGCCGGCGATGGAGGCCATATTAATAACGCTCCCGCTCTTGCGGCCGAGCATGGCGGGGACAAAGGCTTTGCAACAGTTGAAAACACCGCGAACGTTCACCTCAAATAGACGGTCGAGATCGCCGGCCGCAGTGCCCATTAACGACCCGACATGCCCGATGCCGGCGACGTTGGCGAGGATGTCCAGGTCGCCGACAATATGCGCTGCTCGCGAACTCTCCTCTTCCCGCGCAACATCCAATTTATAAAATATTCCACCAATCCGCTCGGCGATTTGCCGGCCATTAACGTCGTCGCGATCAACAACGAATACACGAGCGCCGGCGGCTGCGAACGTTTCTGCAATGGCGGCGCCAATTCCGGAGGCAGCGCCCGTGACCAGAGCTGTTTTATCTTTGAGACTAAACACGGTAAATCCTTTCGGCGTTGGTCTGGAATAGTTGTGATCGTTCGCGTTCGGTTGCTTTCGGAACAAGTTCAAGAACCGTTTCAACCCAGCGGTCATAGCTGGTGGCGAGCGTCGCCACCGGCCAATCACTCCCAAAAATGACACGATCCGCACCGAAGCAAGCGACAGCGTGATTAAAATACGGCGCGAGATCGGCCGGTTGCCAATCAGTCCAACGGGATTCCGTACTCAGGCCGGAAATTTTACAAAACACGTTCGGCGCTTCCGCGAGCGCGCCAAAATCACGCGCCCACGGTTCATAGGCGCTATCCCGCACCGCCGGCTTTCCGAAGTGATCAAGTATGAACGTCACGTCAGGAACGCTGCGAACCAACTGCATAACCATGGACATTTGCTCGGCGCGGACACACAAGTCAAAAGTAAAACCAAACTCGGGTAATATTTTTAACCCCTCGATCAAACCGGGCTGTTTTAAGAAATCATCGGCTTCCCCCTGCAAATTGCGCCGCACCCCTTTAACCAATGGACGCCGCGCCAGAATCTCCAGTTCCTCACGGACAGATTTCCCGCGTTCCAACGCCGCGCGTACAACGATGCCTTTCAACCGCGGTTCGGCCTCCGCCAGAGAACTGACCCAATCCACTTCTCCCAGGCTTTGCGACGACTCACAGCCGCACTCTACAAATACGAATTTGCGCACGTCCGCCGACTGACTGGCTTTCACAAGCTCTGCCGGCAACATGGGACGTCGCAACGCGGGCAAATCGTCCAGCCACGCGTAACGAAACCGCTCCGGGTTCCAAAGATGCACGTGAGCATCCACGATGATGGGCGCATGACGGCTCATTGGGGTTTCAAATCGCAACTTGACCCCGCCTCTTGCGGCGTGCGGTAAACACCACCAGAAACCACGCAAGGATGCACAAAGTATTTTTGCAGATGCGGAATGTGTTCCAGAAAAACCACCTCGTGGCCGAGTGCAACGTGATTGAATAACACCAAATGCTGATGCAATTGACCCATGTCTCCCACATGCGGGACGACCGGCACGCCAAATTTGCGGCACAACAGACTTACCGCGATAAATTCACTGACGCCCGCCACGCGGACGGCGTCCACTTGAATAAACCCGGCGCATTTCGCCTGCAGATAATTTTTAAAGACGACACGATTGGGAACGTGTTCACCGAGCGCGAGTTTGGTTGGTGCGATGGCATCCGCCAATGTTTTATGTCCGAGCACGTCGTCCGGATGCGTTGGTTCTTCAATCCAGAAAGGATTCACCGCCTGCAATCGCTGGCAGATGTCGAGCGCTTGCGGGAGGGTCCATTGCTGGTTGGCATCCACCATTACACGAATGTCGTTGCCGGCCACCTCGCGAACTATCGCCGCGCGGCGCAGGTCGCGTTCGGGATCGCGCGAGCCGACCTTGAGTTTCATGGCCGTGAAACCATTCGCCAGAGCGCGTTTGCAATTCGCCCGCACCTGCTCATCGTCGTAGTTGAACCAGCCAACTGAGGTGTCGTAGCCGGGATAGCCGGTTTTTAAAACAGCCTCGCGCGCTGAACGTGTTGGTTGGTGCCGGCGAAGAATCTCCACCGCTTGCGCCGCGACCAACTCGTCTTCGAGATAAGAAAGATCAAGGGTGGCCACGACCTGTTCGGGGGTAAGGTCGAGAAGCAATTTCCACAACGGCACTCCGCGCGTTTTTGCCCACAAATCCCAGCAGGCATTGGTGACAGATGCCAGCGCCAGTTGCACCACGCCTTTGTGGGGGCCGAGCCAGCGAAATTGTTGCTCGTCCGCCAGCGATTTTTGAAAGGCGCCGAATTGCGCCATGATTTCTTCGATGGATTTTCCGACCAATCGTTGCGCGTAAAATCGTGCGGCCTCGCAAACCAACTGGTTCCCCTCCCCCAGTGTGAACGCAAAGCCAACACCGGTGCGACCGCGTTCATCGCGCAGTTCTGTCACCGCGTAGGAGTAAATCGGGTCGCGGTGAATGGCATCGCTGCCATGGCCGTGCCCAAGAGGAAACCGCGCATCGCGGGTGGAAATACTTTGAATCATGGAATGAATTTATCGTCGATAGCCGAGTTCGGCGCCGCCGCTGACGTTCATAAGATGTCCGGTAACGAAACGAGCTTTTTCTGAAAGCAGAAAAACGCAGGCGTCCGCAATCACTGTGCTTTCCGGGCAATAGCCCAGGGCGTGGATTTCGTCGAGGTAACGAACAGTGGTTGCCGGATCGGGTTGTTCAGCGCACCACTGGCGCAACATCGGCGTCCACACGCCAGCCGGGCAAACGGCATTGACGCGGATGCCGTATTTCGCATAGTCCAACGCCATGGATTTAGTCAGCGCGTTCAAGCCACCCTTGGTCGCGGTATAAGCCGCGTGCAGCTCCTGACCGATGATTCCCACGAGGCTTGAGGTATTGAGGATGGAACCTTTGCTGGCAACTAGCGCTGAAAAAGAATGGCGCACGGTGTGAAACACACCTTTCAGGTTCACGTCAAAGAGAGCGTCCCACTCGGCTTCACTCGTTTCGTGAATTGGTTTGCACGGAGTGGCGATACCAGCATTGTTGTGGACGGCATCCAGGCGGCCGTAATGCGCGACAGCCTTGTCCACCGCAGCCTTTACATCGGCGTCGCGCGTCACGTCGCACACTATTCCCAAATGATCCGCTCCGAGTTCCGCCACGGTCTTCTCGACTCCGTCCGGGTCGCGGGCCAGGATAACAACCTGGGCGCCCTCCGCAGCGTATGCTTTCGCACAATCGCGTCCGATACCGCAAGAACCCCCGGTCAGAAGAATGATTTTGTTCTCAAGCAAGGGCGCGCTCATGGCAAATGAAAAACCTCCTTTGTGTCCGCCCAGGTCTTGCCTGCGGCGGCGGCGTCCGGCAACGGCAATTGACACGGATCCGTTTCGCGCCACCAGCGTTGCGTCTCGGGGTCCGCCGCCATTCGTTTCATATCAAGATCAAAATTAGTCCCCGTATATTCCAAATAGGAGAACAGATAGAGTTTCCCATCTATCTCGCGTTCATAAATCGCATACTTCCGAATGTGGCTCGCCTTGATTTGCTTGAGAACAGCAGGCCACGGATGTGCGTGAAGATTTTCGTAATAGGCTGCTTTATCTGGTTTCAATCCAGTGACCCAGGCGAACCGTTGTGGAGGGTGAGACG
>Ga0193718_1000128_pt1 | contig 17023 bp, 34 predicted proteins | sample U2a1metaG_FD_144918 | JGI IMG/M metagenome (GOLD analysis project Ga0193718, IMG submission 144918) | Soil microbial communities from a riparian zone of the East river system, Colorado, United States - U2a1 | ecosystem: Environmental > Terrestrial > Soil > Riparian zone | place: USA: East River... | reverse complement strand
CGCCAACGCCGCCTACGCCGCCGCCAACGCCGCCGCCAACGCCGCCGCCAACGCCGCCGCCAACGCCGCCGCCAACGCCGCCGACTCCTACTACGTGAGGCGGAGGATGAAAGTAAAGATACTCATTTATGGTCTTAGACTTTTGACTGAAACGGAGGCATAAAATGGAGAGCCAAATTCGTCATGAACATCCGTTGGACTATGTGGAATGCCGCAATGGACTAACCGAATACATCTGCCGTCTTTGTGCCTTGTGCTTTTACCAAGCGAACGAATGCCCATAGGAAGTAGAGTGAACGCGTATTGTGCCCATCCCGATGTTGTACCCTATGGCCCCGGTGGCTATCTCGCTTGTGGCCTGTGTGGGCATGATTGGTACGCTCAAGACCCCGCTCCGCTTGTGGTGTTGGTTGTAACGAGTGCTGCAGAAGTGGACAGATACCCGTATTCAAAGATTGGTGACGAGTGGAAAAGATTGTGATTTGCCCCTTGACATTTAATCTGATCTCTGGTATACTAGAGCGTAGGAAAGGAGGACATATGATTAACCCCGGATTGAAGGCGCTCACCACTGACGATGAATTAAAAGAGATGACTGGGCCACTTGGGCGTGATATGTCCCCCATTCGTTTGCAGTACCTGACAGGATCTAAGAAAAAAGGATTGGCACTGTGGAATGTGCTTTCCCCGCAGTTGCCAAACTATCCACCGAATGGTGGTAGCAATGGGTTCCCCACATTCTCTGTGGACGGTCTTAGACAGAATGGGATTGTGAAATGAGTTATTGCTGCCCTCTTTGCTCCGGCATGGAAGCCGTATTTCTTACGCGCATTCCTCCTGACTACGACGAGGAGATGTTAAACTGTGAGGTGGAAGATAATGACGACGATTGAATTAGTCCTTATTGGCACCATGACCTTGACATCGTACCAAGCAATCCCCGCGCAGACAAAGCCGGAGTGCAGAGATAGGCACCACTGTGAGACATCAATAGGCGACGGTATAACAATGTACGGCTGCGCGGTATCTCAGGATCTCCTAAAGTCCGGGCGGGTACACTATGGGAACATTCTATTGATCCCTGGATTTGGTTATAGAGTTGTTAATGACACAATGAATGTCCGCCACAAGAATTCCGTCGACCTATTAGTTTTCACACGAGAAGAAGAGAAGCGGGTAGGTGTTCGCCATGTGAAAATATATCGCTTAGGAGATCCACAATGACAACTTATAAAGCATATGCTAAAGTGGCTGATACACCCAACCGCCGTTTACGTAAATCACAGCGGAATACAGTCTTTCAGTTCAATCGCCGGGCTCGAAAACTAGAGAAGCGGCCGCGTAGTGCGGCGAGATAGGGGAACAATCTGAAAAAGAAACGCGTACCAGTCGATGTGCAAGAGCTTAGTGAGATTAATGGCGGGTCTAGTTCATATGAGCAGTATGTGGGCGGTAGACGGGAAGACCGAATGGCTAATCCAGATGTGTTGCCTAAGCAGAAAAGTGGGCCTTCAACCCCCCAACTATTAATGGGTGAGGCTATTCAGCATTTGCAGGGTCGTCAAAAAGAAGTGTATATAGCGATTATGCGTGATGAGAAATCGACGGCGGATGTCGGCAAGATGCTCCAAATTAGTAAGAGCACTGTGCGAACATATCTAGATAGAGCCATAGATTTCATTAGTGCCTACTGCAAACAAGCCATTGATAAAGAGAGGGTTTAAATGGACAAACTCAAGAGCCTATTCGACACCTTAAAGCAAGTGTCTAGTATCGTCCAGGACGCGTTGACTGTTAGGGGGGACCTCTATGTCGATTGCTTCGCTATTGTTATGCTCTTGCGCTTGCTAGGCCCCTTTAAAGGCTTTCCTGCGATGACTCCAGCAGAAGCTGGCCTCTGGGCGGCTACTATCGCATCATTTGCTTATTCCAATGGGGGGCCTAAACAATCATGAGACTAAGATACAAAATCGGTTTAGTCCTTGTAGTCTTGGGTGCCACGTTTGGCTTAGGGAGATGCAAGCGAACTGCGGCGAACGGCCCTAAGTTGTCAGCACCCGCCGTTTTACCAGAAGAGGATCAGGAGCAATTACGTATCAATCCATCCCAACATACGCTTACTATAGTTAAACCAGAAGGTATTCAGGTACTGTTTTTACCCCACGGCCTCAGTATTGTCGATATACGCACAAATGGTACAATAAATGTAACCTTGGTGCAGTATGGATGGGAGCACATACCCTTCATTGGAGTGGGCTACTCAGACAAGCTAAGGTATGGCCTAGGTGTAGACGGAGCATATTGGAAGCGTCTAGACTTAGGCGTTGGTGCTCAAACGGATTCAGGATTCAAAGACACGCGTCTATTCATCGGTTTAAGCTACACCGTAAAGGACAACCTACGCTTGACTATAACGTTCGATCATAAACAAACGATAGGGGCTTTAATGTCCTGTCGTATCTAGGAGGCATGACATGGGAAAAATGATTGCAGATTCAAGTGGTGGTGGGAGCTTCGCACCTACCGCTCTAATGAAAGAAGAGGGTAAGATGCTGAAGGGGATCCTGACAAGCAAGCGGGAAGTAGAAACCATGTACGGAGCAAAACCAGTGTATTCGTTGAAGGTTGAGGACGCCTCGTGCGACTTTAGTTTGGGGAAGGGCCAGAATGTAACACCGGAAGCGGGGGCCACTGTTGATCTGTTCGCTCCCACTCGTCTCGAAAGACAACTCGTGCAAGTGCCACTAGGGAAATCTGTTACAATCATCCATACGGGAAAGAAAAAAGTTGGGAAAGGCCAACCAGCGCACACTTATTCCGTGGAGGTGCATTAATGCCACTGATTAAAGCTACGGGAGCACTCCTGCCGAGTCTTAATACTGCCAATAGCGAAGAAGTAAAGCCGGTCTATACAGGTCGCAAGGCCGCATCAGATACTATGTCTAAAGACGAGTGGGCTGCCAAGGACAGACGCATCAGTCGTGCCGGTGTATGGCAAGCAGCTATTCAAAGCGTGAACCTAGGGCAGTATCACACTGGCACGACAGCGGATAGCTATTTGGAACTTGTGGCCAAAGCTGCTGAGGCTGGACTGGCGTTTGTGAATAAGGCCTAATGCCACACCAAGACCTCTTCGTTGACGGTGTGCGATATCCAAGTGTGACGGAGATACTGGGGGACGCCCCAAAGCCATGGCTAGACAAGTGGCGGGCTAAATGGGGCGTCCTTGCGGATAGAAAGATGCGAGCGGCGGCCAACATAGGGACGGAATTTCACATGTATGCCGAGTTGGTTGCCACCCAAAGTCTGCCCATCTATGGTATCGTTGTGAGTCCGCGCATTTATATAATGGTCGGACGCTTTGTCGAGTGGATGGAAATGTCTGGATTTAAGGCCAAAGAGACAGAACTACATGTAGTAAGTAACGAATATAAATATCAAGGTACATTTGATGCCACTGGTTATCTTGCAGATAAACCTAAAGAGCTGTGCTTATTTGACTGGAAGACAAGTAGTGGCATATATCCTGAATATGCGGAGCAACTTGCTGCATATGCCCAAGCGTATTTTGAGCAGACGGGAATCAAGATTAAACGTGGCATCATTGTGCACATAAGTAAGGATAAGCCGTTCTCTAAAATAACGGTCAAAGAATATAGACTGAATGTGCCCCTTATGAATAAGTTCTTGAAACGGCTAAAAAACTATAATGAGGCAAGGGGGGTATAATGTATGGTCTGGACCTATTTAGCGGAATCGGCGGCATCACAAAGGCCTTGGACGGCTACGTGCAACCAGTTGCCTACTGTGAAAACGACCGATACGCTCAAGGTGTGCTTTTGTCACGGATGTTCTCAGGAGATATCCCTACCGCGCCACTATGGGATGACGTGCGAACATTGCGGCCTCTCGATCTTCAGTATCAGCCCAATATCATCTACGGGGGATTCCCCTGCCAGGACATCAGTGTTGCAGGTCATGGAAAAGGCTTGGGTGGCGAGCGAAGCGGCCTATTTTTCGAGATCATTAGACTTGTTGGCGATATTCGACCAACCTTCATCTTCTTGGAAAATGTACCGGCGATCCGAACTAGAGGTGCAGATATTGTCTGTGGCCGATTGGCCAGCCTCGGGTATGATAGTCGATGGTTATGTCTTTCCGCTGCGGAAGTCGGTGCCCCTCACCTTAGAAAACGGTGGTTCCTTCTTGCCCACGCCAACCGCGCAAGCGGGTGGGTACAACCAGTCGCTTGGCGCAAATTCCAGGCAGAGGCCTTCCTTAGAGACAATGGCGCGAAAGAACCTATGGCCGACGCCGCTATCCAGGGCCAATTCAGACTGTCCAGGAGCGAGAAAGCGAAATACGCTTGCTTTGGAACCACTGGTGAATCAATTGGCAGGAATATCTGGTGGGAGATTGAATCCAACGTGGGTCGAGTGGCTAATGGGATACCCAAGCGGGTGGACCGTCTGCGAACCTTGGGCAATGCCGTTGTCCCGGCGCAAGCACGAGAGGCTTTTGAAAGACTGATGGGGCTTAAATAGTGATGATTCACGCACTCCGCTATGCCGCTGATGGGTTCGCTATATTTCCGGTGTATGAACCTACGGCTCCCGGTATCTGCTCGTGCGGGAAAGACGGATGTCGTGGAAAGCACCCTAGAACAATAAGGGGCGTACTTGACGCCAGTGTCAACTACGAACAAATTAAGGGATGGTGGATAAAATGGCCAAGCGCAAGCATAGGACTAGCAACAGGGAAGATCAGCGGAGTGTCAGTGGTGGACCTCGATGGACCACGTGGGATAAGTTCCGGGCGGACGTTGAAACTCTCCTCAAATGTTACTGCCCTGACAGGAGATGGAAAACAGCTATTCTACGCCGATACAGAAGGGAGACTATCAAACTCGGTAAAGAAGCTGGCCGACGGTGTAGATACACGCGGGAATGGCGGATACGTCATTGTTGCCCCGTCGCTTCATCCGAATGGAAAGCGGTACGGGTGGGAGGGGCGCCCGCTAAGTCGAAAAGCTCTCTCCGCGCTCCCGCCGCTTACGATCCAGACCGATGCGGCTACTAGTACAGTACGCAAGTCCGAGGGATGGATAGCCGAGGCCCTGATGGGGATGAAAAACGGGAACATTGACAACACTCTGTTTACTATCTGCTGTCGTCTACGTAACGACGGGTATACAAAAGAAGACGCCCTGCTTCTGTTGCAACCGCATGCCGAGAAGGCGGGGGCCGCGCCGGGGCACTTGGACGATAAGGTCCAAAACGTTTGGAGACGATATGCTGGGGGCACGGCGTCGCAGGTTACGCAGGCAACTAAGTCAGAGTCTATCGACGCGTTCCTAGAGGACAAACAGGAGGTTAATTGGCTATGCAAACCGATTATAGCAGAAAAGTCAATAGGCTTCATCGCTGGGTTACCAGAAACATGCAAGACGTGGCTTGCGATGGACCTAGCTGTAGAGAGTGCGCGGAATGGCGGGAGTTGGCTCGGCTTATTTCCATGCGCTACGCGGCGAGTCTTATTTATAGATCAAGAGCGGTTCAAAGGAGAAACACAACGACGATTCGATGCTCTTATTGTGGGCAAAGGGTTATCGCGAGGGGAATTAAAACAGAACTTGTTTATCAGATGTGGAACAACTACCAAGCTCGATGTAGAGAATTCGTTCCAGGCTTTCCGCATGGACCTATTGGAGTTGAAGCCGGATATCGTACTTATAGACTCCTTTGCGACGTTTCACAACTCGCCGGAGAATGATCGGATGGCCATTCAGAACGTGCTTAATAGAATCAAGGCTCTGCGCGACGAGGTGGGGTGTAGTTTTATATTTATTAACCATGAGTCTAAGATGGTGTTTCAGCATGTCGAGGACAGCAAAGCCCCTACGGCATTTGACATGCTAGGCAGCGTTGGTATTGTGGCGGCGGCAGAGTTTTGTTTGACAGTGCGGAAGATTGAGCCAGGAGTATCCATGGTTCACCACACGAAGAGCACCCTAGCGAGTGCAAGTAAATCTTTTACTGTGGCCTTGACAGATACAGATAAAGGTGTTATACTTCGAGGGACGATATGATAAGATTATGCCAATGGTGTGGCCGTCGAGAAAGCCTGTGGATGCATGATATATGCTGGCTTGAGTTGAAAAAATGGATGATGCAATGAGCTTCACCGATGACAACCTGGCGTCTTGGAAAGAAGTAGTTAGACGCGGTTCTCCATGGGAGCCTTTGCCGCTAGATCAGATTGACGCTTTCCTCACCCGGCTAGAAGCGGCGGAGGTATGTGCCGAAATTTATGCGCAAGACTGGCCGAATGGAAAAGCGGCTACAACCTGGCGAAAAGCGTGTGAGAAATGAGTGCCACGCGTTGCACAGTATGTGCACGATTATTGCATGATGACGACGAAGTGGTGTTCACAGGTGAAGCCATCTATCACCTCCTTCCCAGCGCGGTGAATTTTGCCATTAGTGACATCAGCGCATGTTACGACTTAGCGCATAAGTATTGTGAGCCCAAGGGGGCAACGGAATGATAAAGGTCTATATGGCGGGGAAAATGGGCGGTCGTATGGGGTGGGAAGTCCTGAAAGAACGGGAGGATGCCCGGGATATCTTGGAGGCGTGGGAAATTGAGGTGTATGATCCCGCCGGGAACGAAGACATCGATCCTGCTAGTCCCGTGGATCTCAGCATGGATCTGGAAACGATGAAGCGCTATGTATCAAAGGATGAATACGCAATTAAGCATTGCGATGTTCTATTGGTGCTAACCGGAGACACTCCTAGCGAGGGAACTAGTATAGAAATTGGTCTGGCACTATCTTTGGGCATACCAATCATTTTAGTGGCTCCAAAGCGTGTTTCAGGGGCTTTGATGGGCTTCTGGAGCGTGAAAGCTGATGCCTTATGTAGCACAGTGGAAGAGGCCGCACAACTTATCTCAGAGAACTACGGAGGATAAATGATAATCTACACGGTGGTTGATAACAGTAAAGATGTATTAGTTACAACGGACCGTTTGAAGATGCTTGAAAAACTATTCGATATGGTTAGGAAATATGAGGATAAGCAAACATGGTTTTGGATTAATGAAGCGGAGATACGGTAATGCCTTACCTTGCGAAGGGAGTACGCGAGAGCCTCGCAGAAGGACGCGTACCGACAAAGGGCGGCGAATTGAACTACCTCCTAACGAAGTTAGTTGACTCGTTTCTTATGGGCAAAGGGCTAAACTACGCGAGCATAAACGAGGCCATAGGGGCACTTGAGTGCGCGAAGCTAGAACTCTATCGCTGTATCGCGGCCCCCTATGAGGACGGCAAGGCACGGGAAAACGGCGAAGTTTATGTTTGCAAAAATCATGCCTAGGCGGAGGGGTCTAATGGACTATCAAACGAAAGATAGCGGTAAACGGGAAGAATTTGTAACTGGCATGGTGCGTGACACTCAGGATGATAAGCCGCGCTATGATCTGCTTGATAGACCGTTCTTAAAGCGTTGGGCGGAATTGATGGCGAGAGGGGCTAAAAAGTATGGAGAAAACAATTGGAAAAAAGCTGCGACAGAAGCGGAACTTACGCGATTTTGTTCCTCTGCTACGCGTCATCTTTTTCAGTGGCTCGAAGGGGATACCTCAGAGGATCATGCCGCTGCGGTTGCGTTCAATATCGCGGGTGCTGAGATGGTCAAAGCAAAGTTGAAGGAACCCCAAGTAAAACCCTGTTGCGGGGATTGTGATCCGACGGATGGGTGCATATGTGAAAGTGGTTCGGAGGGGTGTATATAGTGGATTTCGTCGGAAAACATATACTATTCGTTGACTTTGAGAGTTTTTATGACACGAAGGCTGGCTATGGCCTTAAAGAGATGAGCGTCACAGAGTATGTGCGCGATAGCCGCTTTAAAGCTCACGGCTTTGCGTGGTCATGGCTTGGGGGCAATGCATCGGTATGGGATAGCGACGTAGCTGATGCCCTAAAGGGTGTGGAGTGGAATAACACAGTCGTAGTGGCCCACAATATCAAATTCGACGGGGCCATCCTTTCTTGGCGTTACGGGATTAAGCCTTATGCGTGGTTTGACACTGTAGCACTTGCCAAGGCTGTTTTAGGCGAGAATGTATCCGGCTATAGTCTCAAGTCACTAGCGGAGTATTTGGGCCTACAATCGAAGGGTGAGCTGAAATGGGACGGTGTATGTGACCTTACACTACAACAAGAGGAAGAGATGGCTTTGTACTGTAAGAACGACACGGATATCTGCAGAGGGATCTATGAAAAGCTCATGCCGCAATTCCCGGCGTCGCAGTTGTGGTCTGTCGATTGGACAATCCGGGCTTTCGTCGAGCCCAAACTCTGCCTATCGGAAAGTGTGCTTACTAAAGGGGTACAAGATGAAAAGAAAAGGCGCGAAGAGGTCATCAAAGCCGGTGGGGTTGAAAAATCGGCCCTCGCCAGCAATAAACAGTTTGCGGAACTGCTCGCATCACGAGGGTACGATGTGCCCACAAAAAAATCCCTGCGAACTGGCAAATCAATCCCCGCTTTCGCCCGCACCGATGACGGTCTTGCACAGTTGGCCCTATCCGCGCCACAGCTCTACGCCGCCAGAATCGCTAGTAAGGCTAATCTCCTCGAAACCAGGGGCGAGTCTCTTCTTGCGGTGGCTAAAACTGGGCCCTTCCCTTTTGATGTGGGCTTTTCAGGAGCAGTGCAAACACATCGTTACTCAGGTGGCTCCGGAGCTGGTGGAAATCCACAGAACTTTACGCGTAAAAGCTTTTTACGAGACGCAGTGTGCGCTCCTAGTGGACACTCTTTGGTTGTGGGCGACTTTGCCGCGATTGAATTACGCATCCTCGCCTGGCTTGCCAAAGAACCCCGACTCATCAGCAAAATCATAAATGATGAAGACGTCTACGCTGACTTTGCTAAACTCCTCGGAGCGGAAAGGGCGTTTGGAAAGGAGGCCATTCTCGGTTTAGGCTATAATATGGGAGCTAAGAAGTTTAGGGCCCGTGTAAAAACTGTACTGAAACAGGAGATATCTGACGATGATGCCTGGAAAACGGTCAAACTTTATCGCGCGACATATTTTAACGTGCCTAAATTGTGGGAAGCGTGTAGCAACCTCATCCCGCTCATTGCCAGTGGCTCTATTGGATGCCTGTATTTCGCGCCATTCATTAAGGTGCGAAAAAACGAGATTATCCTTCCCTCGGGCCTTGTAATCCGATATCCCAACCTTCGACGAGTAGATGATGAGTGGGTGTATGATAAATTCAAAAAGAAGTATGAGGCTGAGGCGGTGAAGCTCTACGGAGGAAAAATTGTCGAAAATATCTGTCAAGGACTCGCTGGAGAACTTTGTAAGCTTGCCATTGAGGGGGCGGAACGTGCAGGGCTCACAGTTGTTGGTCAGGTCCACGATGAAATTATCTGCATTTCAACGTCTGATAAAGCGGGTGAATCTGCAGGTATGCTTCAAACCGAAATGCAGAAGTCGCCAGGCTGGTGGCCACAAATCAAACTAAAAAGCGAGGTAGGCTATGGAAATACCTGGAACGAAGCTAAACACTAAACAGAAGCACGAGCTCGAAGAGATTATTGTGGAAGTGGGGGATGCCCTCCGTAAGGCTTACTTTCCATATGTAGCCGATAGTGGTCGGATTACTCCAAAAACGGAATGGGCTCTTCAACGATACAAATGGTTTACGCAGAAGGTGTGCAATGTGAGGAGCGTTAAATGAAGAAGCCTAGATGGAGTAAGATTGGACCGTTTAGTTACTACTGGGGGCCTGGACATAGTTTTATCTCCGCATGGCTTACGCGTTTCCCTAACAGTCAGTTTGGGTGGGAGTGGGGATCTGACGGGCTGGGTGATGATCACCCGTATATCGTTCTACGGATAGGCGGACTAAAAGTGCTTGGGCTGGAGTGGGACAAGAGCGGCTTTGAAATTTGGTTCTTAGGCTTCTGGTGGATGACATGGTAAAGGGACGCGCGTCATATAGACGCGGCATAATGTACTTCGATGCGGTAGGGTGGGCCATGGTTAAGGCTGCGTCGGCTCGAGCACATAGGACGCCTACCCAAATAGTTACTGCGGCAATAAAACGGAGGGCCAAACTTGAAAAAAGCCAAAAGTCTTGAGACTAAGCTTCGTAGCGCGATAAGACTTATTTGGAGCCGAAGTAGCGAGAGAAATGCTATAAAAAAGGCTGCAGTTTATAAATTGCACATTGACTCCTCACATGTGGACCAGAAAATGTTCGATTGCCCACTCTGCCATAGGGTGCTCCCCGACTGGGCGGGTGAGGTGGATCATGTAGTCGCTGTTGGCCCACTAGATAACTGGCGCGATGTGGTAGGGTTTATAGACCGCATGTTCTATAGTGCGCAGCGTTATATCTGTAAAGATTGCCACCGGAACAAGACCAAGGCGGACCGCAAAGCAATGCGGAAAGGGGTCAAATAATGTACGTTAATCAAATGCTCATTAAAGCTGCGAAAGGGTCCAATACAAGGTTTAATCTCATGCCATTCGGAGACTTACAGGCCGGGTCTGCTGTTTTTATGAAGGATAAGTGGGATGAATACGTCGCCGATGTTAAACAAACCCACAACGTGATAACAATAGGAATGGGTGACTACACGGATAATTTCCGACCAACCATCCAAGGAAGGCTTTATGCAGCTCTGGGTAGGGATGACTCCTCTAAAACGATTGACCAAATGCACCAAAAGCAAATTAAGGAGGACGTGTATCCCCTGCTTAAACCAGTTGTTGCGAACAGTGCGTGCCTCGGGCTTCTTGGGGGACACCATGATCTTACCTACTCAGACGGGACTAATTCAACCCAATACCTGTGTCGGTTACTCGGTGTTCCTTACCTAGGCGACGGGGAAGCCATGATTCGTGTGAGTCTTAAGATAGGTACTGTAGTCTTGGCATTTGACCTTTATGCAACCCACGGGCAAGGAAACGGCGGTTCTGTCGGCTCACCCATTGCTAAACTCCAGCGTATGCTGGCTCACATGGACGTGGATGTTGTTCTTCGGGGGCATTCTTGCGATAAGTTTATATTCCAAGAGCCACAATACTACATGAGCCATACGACTCCTCCCCGTTTGCGCTGTCGTAACCGTATTATTGCAAATTGCGGCAGCTTTAGTGACGGGCGATCAGAGGGCGAGACCACCTATGTTGAAAAAGCCAATCTTAATCCGAAGGCTGTCGGCTATATAAAGCTTCACATTAATGTAAAACGCGACGGGAGTCATGGAAATACTCAGTACTTGAGCATGGGGGACTAGGATGAGCGAGGGCTTTATTGTTGACGTGTCCACGATGGGATTATTCTTCCGCTTATGCTCCCGCTATAAGATACAGGGACGGGAGGAACGCGTAGCGCTTCTTAGGGAACTGACGAAACGCAAGAAGGCCAAGTATTTGCGTGATGTGGAAGGATTTTGTGAGGGGAAGAATGTGCTTAAAATTACACGTAGGGGGATAAAAAATGAACACAAAAACTAGACTATTGGTTAGAGTTTTACTCGCCGTCATTGCTGTATCGAGTTTTTTGGTCATACAGCAAGTTTGTTATGGGGCTGAGAGTATACCGCCCGTAGTAGCGCAGACGGAACCTAAAGTAGTTAAGCTGGGGATCATTACTGACCACAGGGGCGGAGTATGCTCTGGTGCACTAATCTCACCCGATGGTGACATTCTCACTTGCGCACACTGTTTTGCACACGGTGAAGTGAAGAAACTCTTCGTAAAGACACAGAGCGGTGAAGTCTATATGGGGCAGCTTATAGTGAAGGATATAGACGCAGATCTTGCTCTGGTGAGAATCGAGGGAAAGCATTTCCCGTACTTTATGCTGGGGAAGGAGACGGTGAAAGGACAGACTGTGCTCGCATTTGGGTCACCGCTCAATATTCAGCGTACAGTCAGTGTTGGGTGGGTGGAGAATCTCCTCGATAAGGGATATCTTTTCATTCTGCACAGTGCTGCCATTAATCCCGGCAATTCTGGGGGACCACTAGTAAATCTACGCGGGGAATTGGTGGGGATTAATCAGGCGATGATTATGGCAAATATGTTTGTTCCAGCTAATGGGCTTTATGTTGCTATTAGTGTGGATACTATTAAGCGATTCCTGAGGTGGGCAAAATGAGTGAGGGCTCTAAGATGGGACTGGTTATCGCGTTTGTCCTCTTTTCGGTGGGTATTGGCATGTGGCTAGGGGCGTGTGCGCTATTCGTATTGACTGGAAATTAGGACAATGAATGACTGAGGTAGGAGATCCAGAAGCATTTCGAGTGCCTTTACGCTGCTGTCCATTGCATCGCCATCTACAGATAAACCAACGGCAATACAGCCCTGTGATTGTGATGGAAAATTCGCGTTGTGTATCTCGATATCTGTACGGGACGGAACGTCAATGCCTATTACAGTCCTGGACAGATGCGGTGAATGGCGCTTGGAGGCTGAGTAGGTTCCTTCAGGTATGCGCACCGCCGTCCGTTCCATAGTGTAGCAGATGAATTCAGTCCCAATGGTCGCCCTTCCAAAAAGAGCGTCTGCCGTCTGACTTGTCCTTGTCACTACCAGGCTTATCATAGGGGGCAAGGTCGAGGTTGTAGCCGCAGCGTTCGCGGGGGCAACGGGTGATGAGCCACCATTTTTCTGTTGCAGGAGACTTCTCAAAAAGCTTAAGAGGGTCAACATTTTGCTGACATCCCGGACAGGTTATACGTTCCATATACGTTATCTCCCATCTATTTCACCCAGGCTTTAACTGCAAGAAGCAGAATAGCCGCTAATAGGCCCATCTGCCATTTTTGATAGGTCATTAATCCTTCTACTTTGGCCTCTAAAGTGGCAATGCGCTCAAAAAACTCCTGCACGTCTTTCAGTCTTGTTGGCATATTTTACCCCTTGACATTTGACTGTACTCGCGCCATACTAGTGGCAGGAGGAACTAATAACATGGTTGAATTCGTGGCTTGGTGCATATTCTTAACCGTCATACTTCCCGCATTACTTGGTATTGTATCAGCTCTTCTAGTGATTGGTGCCTCTAGTGCTATCTGCTTTATTATGTGGCTATACCAATGGGCTAAGAAACTATTGACCCTGTTCCTGGGTCATTTGATTATAAGCCGGATCGGTGGTTGACAGAACGTAGTGCATTGCAGCTGCCCCTTGATTTCCGCCGTCTTTATAGGCTTGAGATAGCGGAATAGCGTATTTCCCTAGGGACTGGGGACTATTCTTTATGGTGTCTACAAGTCCTTTACCTGGGGATATCATAGTCTTGAGAGTATTCGCTCCCTCGCTTATATCGTTAGCTGCGCCACTAACCGCGTTAAGGCCCTTCTCAGCCCCAAAACCTGCGACAGCAGAGGCTCTATTGCCGAAGGAGTCCATCGTCTTATCGTATAGCGTTTTTCCTATGCTTGCCCCGCCTCTCCCCCCCATTTCCCGCTTCTCACCCGCCTGCATAAACTTTTGAACTGGCTTAAATAAGCTATAGTCATCCAAACTTTTTTGATACGCGGCGTTCTCCTCAGGATTCATGGTGCTCGCCATCCCCTCGTTGTTAGCCTTACTCACCATATTAGCGATATCGCTGTAGGGGGAGTTCTCTGCTTGGCTAAGGGCCTTATCTGGTGTTCCCGCGACGTTTAGTTCTGTTGCCTTAGCCGCATTGCCGGAAAAGGTGCCAACAGTTGGGCCATTCATCTCCCCAGTATCTTGAATAACAGGATTGGCTAATGATTCTAGGGCTTTGTTAAACGTTCCCGCCCGCCCGCTTAAATGACCTGATTCGTAGGCGGGTCCCAGCTTTTGTTTTGCTGCGTTGGTTAAATCCTCGATACTGGGCGCATTTGTTCCCGCCGCTTCTGCTCTAGCATCCGCCATATTCCTGGCATTGCCAATGTCCTCTCCTGCCTGGTTACTTAGCCCTTTAACGGTAGCCTCCAAACCAATAGGACCTCGTAGGGGCTTGATAATACCGCGTTCCACCATAGCACGTCCGGTAGCTCGTGATTCAGGAATACCAAGGTCACCGATTTGCCCCATTCGGGCCCCTAAAGATTTAATGGCCTGATTCTCTCCAAATCGTCCAGCGTATTGGGCGGCGGTGTCAGCGGCGTCTCCAACTGCACCAGCTGCACTGCCCACTACCCCAGCGGCCGCACCAAGACCCGCTCGCGCTATGCCAGTGGCTCCTTGAAGGGCTAGGGCATCATTAATCGTCGGATCGGTCATGGCCGCTGTGGGGTAGTGAGGTCCTTTCTCAAAAGCGAGATTGTCGGCAGGAGTGATTTCCTCAGGCTTGTCAAGTTTATATCCCTCGGGCACGGCTATATGCGGTGTATCAGCCGAAGCATCTAATGTATAACCAGGGGGAAGATTTATTGCCATGTTTGTCCACCGTCTTTAGATGTGATTTTATGCCCCATTGAATTAGTGGCAGTCATGGGGGGAACGCCGCCAGGCATAGGTGCGGCTTCCGGTTGTTTAAGCTCAGACCGCATCTCGTTAGTCGCATCGCTATTCATAAACTTCGGTGTAACGGCCTCAAAGCCCTTTTGGTACCAGGGGCGTTCTTGTAGACCCTTCGCGGCGGTTTCTTTACGTGCCGTCTGGGCGTTGACGATATCTGCCTGCTGCTTGGCACCAGTATTGGCAATGCCTGTAGCCATATTGGCTTCCTCAACTTTATTGTGTCTAGCCGCTTCATTGGCTTGCCCTTGTTGGATAGTTTGCGTCGCCTGTTTCATTGCCAACTCACCTAGAGGCCCGGCTACTTTGAGCATCACACCAGCGGGCATTCCACTAGGAACGTTTAAACCGGCACTCCGTAGTGTTTGCTGCATGGCCTTAGCTATTGGATGATTTGGGTCATTCATCATCTGGTCTTGGCTTGCTTGCATTCCCTGTAATTTCTGTTCCCGTTGGGTGTCGAATGCTCCAAGTTCTGCGTTTTGCCGTTGATTCTGGTTGGCTATGACATCATCCTGGGCATGGGCGTGTTGATTTCCGAAGGAATTGGCGATAGCGTCACCTAAACCACCTAGTCCCGATGCGATAAGAGACGGTGCGCTTTTCTTCTGGTCTTGGAGCTGGCGGAAAAGGGCTTGCCGTTGATCTGGGCCTAGTTGGCCATAAAAGTCATAGTTTGTATCGGGGGTGCTATTAAGAGCCGCCGTGGTGTCACTTAATGAGGGTATTTGGCCACCATCTGCGTAGCCCTTAGCTGTGTCAGACGAAGTGGAAACCACTGGATCTATATCATCCGCCTTTGAAGTATCTGCCCTATGATTTACGAGCGCGTGGATTGCTTTCATAAATGGAGACTCCTGTACTTCTCCGCCATCTGAGAAGTTTTGTATAGTTTGTCCGTTGGGTGGGGGCGGTATTTGTCCTGGGCGTGGAGGAACACCCGGCAACATAGGTACGCCGGGTAGGCCCTGTGCATCGGGGGCTCGTCCCATACGCCGATTGGCTAGTCCCTGTAGGCCAGTTGTAGCTGTGCCTAGATTTCCCATATCAGAGTTACGAATAGCTTCTACCAGTTTCTGTAGTATGTTGGCGTGTACTTCTCCGCCATCAGCAAATCCGGCTGTGGGATTGTTTTCCATTCCCGCTAGGGTTTCATGCTTAGGATTTGTTTCGCCGCCATAGGCCATCTTTTGAACATGCTCCGGTAACTTTGCGTTGGTTGGTGTGGCTTCCTCAAACTCTTTGGCTAACTTAGGGTGCTCGGAATACATGAAGCCGCGCTGAGCTTTTGATTTGAATGGCATATTAATGTCCTCTCGGGTGCAGGCGTAGTTCCAGTCCATTTTCTTCTAGTTTGGCTAGAGCCTCGGCGAAGCTATTGACAGAAGGAGGTGGCATTCCACCACCCTTCGTTTGGTTTACAAATTGCTGGGCTTTTTGTGGAGCGTTGGGAGCTTGGGCTACAGAACGTGGAAGGACGATCTCCCCAGGGGATAGTTTGGCATCAACCGTGTCATTTTGGGGGCTATCACCCATTTTTTGAGCGTGTCCGGGTACGCCGCCGCCCGCTTTCATACATAGCTGATGGTCATGTACTTCCCCGCCTTGCGCGTAGCACTGCACCTCTCCGCCGTGAGCATAGTTATTAATCCCGTAGTTATTTGGATCAGCATTTTGGCCGGTGGGTGTAGAGCCATATCCACTATTGACTGCATTTGTGCCTGTGAGACTATCAGCTGCTGCTCCGGCCACCGCACCGCCCACAGGACCCCCATACGCGGTTCCTACCAATTTTGCACCTGTGCCAATCAAGTTTCCGGTAAAAGCATTCTGCTGACTCTGCTGCTGTTGAGCCAATTGAGCGGCCTTGTCATACACGCCCGCAGTTCCCAGCGCATTATTGAACATAGTTTCGGGAATTTGAGCATTCTGCTCTGTTCGCTGATTGACTAGGCCAGTGTTCTGATTACTGACGTTTTGTTCGTTGGCTAGGTTCATCTGCTGAGCTTCATTGGCGTTCTGAGTGTTATATTGGTTCGCCTGGCTTTGCAATTGACTGTTGTACTGGGCAATCTGCGCTGCTGCTTGTGCCTGAGCCTGTGTCATTTGGTTCGCCTGTCCTTGTAGCTGGCCACCCAGTTGACCCTGCTGGGCAATCGCATTCAACGCAAGTTGTGCGTTGTTTGCGCCCGCATTCACCGCACCCGTATTCGCATTCTGAGCGTTATTCTGCTCGTTCATCAATTTATCTATGAATTCCAGCCCGCCACCAGCCACGCCGCGTTCTTGTGCCTGTTGTTCAATTCCGCCTCGTGCGGCTTGCATGGCCTGGTTCGTTGTGTTGACATTGTTTAATAGGTTAGCTTGGTTGATGGGAGTAGAGCCGCCATTCTGCGAGATCTGGCTAAGCTGTTGCAGGGCAGCCTTCTGTGCGGTAGAACCAGAGTTGTCTTGGGTGGCCGCTACTGAGTCAGAATAGGCGCTAGGAT
>Ga0193718_1000127_pt1 | contig 17041 bp, 13 predicted proteins | sample U2a1metaG_FD_144918 | JGI IMG/M metagenome (GOLD analysis project Ga0193718, IMG submission 144918) | Soil microbial communities from a riparian zone of the East river system, Colorado, United States - U2a1 | ecosystem: Environmental > Terrestrial > Soil > Riparian zone | place: USA: East River... | reverse complement strand
TTAAAGGCCGATCCATCGCCGCTCAAGGTCAGCGTCCCAGAACCGTTCTTGGTCAGAGCACCACTGCCGGAAATGGTGTTGCCAACCGACCAATTGTTGCTGACCACCAAGGCTCCCGCGTTGATTGCGATGGGCCCGCTGAAATCGTTGTTGCCGCTATTGGCAAGGGTCAATGCGCCAGTTCCTTGTTTGGTTAGTCCAGTCGCGCCGGTGATCTTTCCCGGACCGGCGAATAAATAATTCGCGGTCGAGTTGCTCACCGTAAGACCCTGCGGAGTCAGCGTCGTCGTCAGATTGACGCTTGGCGTGCCCGACAATGAATCATCAAACAGCGCGACGTCGTTGCCACTGCCGCTCTCGATATAGAAAGCCGGATTCCCCGAAGGAACTGTCTGCCAGGTAGTATTTCCAGCGTCGTTGATATCCCAATTCCCGCTGGAAGTTCCTTTCCATTTCACCGCGGAATCTGCGCTGGTGATGATTACATAAAGAATTCCAGCAGTCGCATCATTGCTCAAAGTCGCCACGATGCGCGGGGAGTTGACGAGGTTAAAGGATGCCACACCGCTGGCGAGCGTTGTATTGTATTGCAGAATCGGAAACGGCCCGCCGGCGGTAAGCCCCACACCGGAGAGGCTGATGGTCACGCTGCCCCCAAGTGTGAGCGCGCCGCCAACATTGACGATTGGAGTAGCGGGACTGCCGAACGAGCCCGCATTCAGCTGCAAAGAGGATCCGGCCGCGAGGGTCAAATTACCGACGGGAAGAGTTTGTCCCGCAGTGGCGACCGTGACGCCCAGTGCGGCATTGTTGCTGACAGAGAAGTTACCATTGCCGCTCGATGCTGTCGTGGTCACCAGTCTGCCGACCTGGACCGTCGTTGCGCCGTTGTACGTATTCGCGCCGCTCAACGTAATCGTGCCCGCGCCGATTTTTGTCAGCGAGACCCCGTTTTGAACGATGCCAGCGAACGTTGACGTCGCACCACTGTCACCCATGATTAAAGCGCCGGTATTCGGACCATTATCCGTGATAAAGTTATTCGCGGGACTGGCGGCAGTGGAAATGACTCCGTTGACAGTTTGAGTCGAACCATTGAGGTCGAGAGTCGCCGCCCGATTGGCGGCCACGCCGTTAAAGATCAGGTTGCCGGTCGGTCCACCCTGGAAGCTGCCGGTGGTGCCATGCGGAATAATGTTGTTGTCCGCGGAGTTGAATATTCTCAGCGTGGTACTGATGGTGCCCCCATTAATGCCATTAAGTATGGTGTCGCCCGCATAATCGTTAGGAATATCAGTGGAACCATCCACCGAACCAATGCTGAGAATACCGGAACGGCTCGTGGCCGTTGGCGACCCAAAACTCAGGCTGCCGGGGCCAGTGATTTTGCCGGACAAACCAAGCAGGTGCGTCAGGTTCACATCGTTGTCCGCGCAAACCGCGGCGGGGCCTCGGAGATAAATGGTCCCCGAAAGAGTGCCGTTGGTATTCGGCGCCAGAGCCGCATACAAGCGGAGCGCTCCCATGCCGTTGTTTTCAGTAGTACCCGTGCCGCTGATCTCAAAGCGGTTTGTGATTGGCCAGCCGATATTCGCCTGTCCGCCAGGGTAAATGTGGATCGTGCCGGAGCCGACGCTGAAGGAATTCGCCTGTGAGAAACGGCCTTGCAGAATGTAGGTGCCGCCAGAATAGGTATTCGTCGGGAACGTGCCCGGAGCGGGGCCGGAGCCGTTCAGAGAAACATACGCGCCCGCGATTACCAGCGTCACGGGAGCGCTGCCATTGTCCTGGATCGAAGCATTGACGGTCAGGAAGCCCGTGGAACCGCTCGCCAAAGGAGGAGACCCGAAGGTGATCGTGGCCGGGTTGATTCCATCGCCGGCCGTTAGGATTCCGCCAGTCAAAAGATTTTGGCCGATGGTCAGATTTCGGTAAGTGCCGCCGCTGGCGATGGGGCTTGAATTAAAAATTCCGCCATTCTGGCCGAGCACCAGTTTGTTGCCGGTGCCGATGCCCACAACCTGCGCGGCATTCCCGGCGCTTAATATAAGCGAGTTGATGGCAGTGACTGGAGATCCGACATTGATTTGTGTGCCCGCAGTTGGAATTCTCACGTTGGAAGCCGCGTTATTGGCGATTGTCCCGCCGCCGGACACATCAGTGTAAGCAGAATAGGCCACCACGTTGCTGTTGGCATCGAGAGTCGCCCAATTGTTGCTGTAGATGGCCCAGCCTCCCAGGATGCCATTCGCGCTTCCGTTGGTGCTGAGACCACCGGCCACGTTAATATTCCCGGACATATTCAGCACCGTCCCGTTGCTTCGCGTAATCGCACCGTTCAATCTCAACACGCCCCCGCCGCTGCTGATGATCTTGTGATTGCCGTCCACGATGAGCAGCGGATTGCGCATGGTCTCGGCGCTTGCGGAGAGGTTATTGATGCTCCCGTTGGCAATCTGGCCGCTGCCGGCGTCAATCGGTTCGGACAGGGTCATTGAATTTCCATTCACGGTGAACGCGCTGGCGCCACTATTGAACGTAACATTGTTAAACGGTGTATTGGCCGCGAAATTGTTGGTCGTCGCCGTTTGCGTGCTTCCACTGAACACGAGCAAATCATTCGTGGTCGGCGCAATACCGTTCCAATTGCCGGGCGTCGTCCAGTTGCCGTCCGGCGTGGCCCCGCCATTCCATGTCCGGGTACCGGCGAAGGCAGGTTGCAGATTGAAAACACAGATGAGTGCGACTACGACGGACAGAGCTGCCGCCGCCAGAGATGCTTGGGGTTGTCTTTTCATTTTTCGAGGGGTTGTGCGATGAACGGGATGTTTCGGGTCGGGCAATTTCTAATGAGCGCTCGTCAAAGTGCTTGGTCGCAACGGCAGGCAAATTTTTGCGTCAATCAGGTCGGCAAAATGGCCGGGAAACGGATCAATGCCAGGCGGCACATCGGCGGGCGCAATCGCGCGGATTTCGACCACGCCAAAATCCGCATCGGAGGAAACGGTGGTGGCCAAATCCACTCGTTCCCACGTTCTCGGATCGTTGTCCGCAACCAGTTCCTTTTCGGCATACGCGAGCGCCGTCTGTTTTCGGCTGGCCCACCAGGCGGCGGCATCCGCCGGCTCGCCATGAAACGCGGCCATGGTTAATCGGAATTTGCTGGCGGTGTGCGCTTCGCCAGGCACCCGGTTGAATTGAACCCACGCTTTCAAATCCGTTTTCCCGTACGCGGCCATAAATTCCTTGGCGGGGCGGAAATCAACCACTTGCCAGACGACTGAATCCTGCGCAGGGCCACCCTGCCGTGGAGGGGAAAGAAACCGCAGCATGCCCGCGCCCTGCGCCGGTCTCACGCCCGCCACCGCGCCGGTCATCCCAAACGCCGGGCCGCTCCAAAATCCGAACGCCGTCGGCAATCCGCCGATTCTGCTGGAGCCGGGTGCATCGAAGCCGCAATTGACCGGGCGTATTTGAATGCTGTGACCCGGTTGAGGAAATGCTGTTTCGGCCGCAGCCGTGGTGGTGACACCACCGCGGGCGTCCAGCACCATCGCCATGTTGCGCGTCAGGTTCCACTCATTATCCGACGCTTTCGCGTCGCCGGCCTCGGTCACGCGGACTTTGCCTTCGAAGACATCCACCTCACTCGAAGCCGGGGTTTTCGTGTTGAGGCCGAAGCGGGTGCCCAGGTCGGTGACCGTGGCATTTGGCGTGCGAACGGTAAAACCGATGGCGGGCTTGGGAACTTCCGCGGAGAGTTTTCCCCGTTTCAACTCGAGGCTGTTCCGGTCAATCAAGGTTAATTCCGCCGGACCTTCCACTGCCGCCTTTGCGCCAGACGAGAAGGCGAGTTCCACTACTCCAGAATCCAGGCGCAGCGTGCCCGCCGGAAGACGGTCGCCCGTTTTCAACTTCGCGGAGCTTCCACTCCAATGCGCGTTTACAGCATCCGCTATCCTGCAACCGGAGACCTCTATTACCACTGCCTGGTTGGCCTGATTTGGCGAGCGAAACATTTCCCACATCAAAACGCCCAATAACAAAACCATCGCCGCTGCAAACGCGAGCCGCACGCCCGGCCCGGTGAACGCCTGCGAAATTCGTTTCCACCAACCGATCCGTGCCGCTTCCGCCCGTCCTTCAATCCACGCCTGCTCGGCGGACAATTGCATCATGGCTTTCTTCAAAGCTTCGGAACGGCGACGGCCAAATCGGCCGCGCATGATGCCGATGCACAAAATTTCCCATCCGTCCGGCGGCTGGGGTGGCGGCGAATCTGGCGTGGGCTCTGGAGGGGAGTCATCCATGTTCATTGCGTTTCGCTGACCAGTTTGGAACGGACACAATCCCGCAGTGCGGTGCGGGCGCGCTCAAGGCGTTTGAGCACGGCGGGCAGGTTAACATTCCGCCACCACTTGAAATCGGTCCTCCCAGGTCTCGGTCGGGCGCTGTTCTTCAAAACGCCGATACGCTTCATCCAGTTGTTGCAAAACCACCGGTTCGACGGGAAATTCGCGGTCCCGGCGGCGCATGGCCGACATTGCCTCCAGCCGGGCAATCCCCCGCAACCACGCCGGAAAAGCCTCGGGATCCTTGAGTGAACCGATCTTCCGGTAGGCGATCATAAACGATTGTTGCGCAATGTCTTCGGCCAGTTTGTGATCGGAAACCAACGACAGAATGTAGGCCAGGAGCATCGCCTCGTGCTGTTTGGCCAACACCTCAAAAATGTACAACGAATCAGGGTTTTGACTCACAAAAATAGCTTTACACTAATAAGCGTCGGCAGGAATGACTTTATGACACGCTTTGTGCAAATTTTTCATGCCGAAGTGCAGAAAAACTTCTTGTCGCGAGAACGGAGGTTACGGTTAACTCGGCGCTTCATGAAATCAATCCCCTGCTTTTCGAAAACAATTTTAATTTTTACCTCCGTCTCCTTGCTCGCCGGTCGCCTTCCCGCCGCCGACGCATTGCCGAAACTGGATCTTAAACCGGCCTATCCGAATCTCAAATTCACTCTTCCGCTCGGCCTCGTGGAAGCGCCGGACGGCACACATCGTCAGTTTTTGGTGGAACAGGATGGACGCATCTGGATTCTGCCGGCGGATCGGAACAGCGCGGAGCCGAAATTGTTCCTCGATATTTCCGATCGCAATCCGCACGTGAATCTCGAGGAAGGCCTGTTGTCCCTCGCCTTTCATCCCCAGTTCAAAACCAACGGAAAGTTTTACCTCTTCTATTCGCACCCCAGCGCCCCGAAACACAACATCCTCGCCGAATGGCAGGTTTCCAAAACCGATCCGGACAAAGCCGACCCGGCCACCGAACGCATTCTGTTGAACGTTCATAAGGAACCGAAAAATTGGAACCACAACGGCTCGACCCTGCTCTTCGGCCCGGATGGGTATCTTTATTTCGGCCTCGGCGACGGCGGTGCGGGATATGATCCAAAAGATGCGGCCCAAAAGCTCAATAATCTCTATGGCAAAATCAACCGCATTGATGTGGACACCCGAACGGCGGGATTGGAATACGGAATTCCGAAAGACAATCCTTTCGTGGAGGTCAGCAAACAGGCCGACCTCAAAGCCGATCCGCTGGATCAAACCCCGAACGTCACGCGCCAGGAAATCTGGGCCTACGGCCTCCGCAATCCGTGGCGCATGAGCTTTGATCGCGAGACCGGCGAATTGTGGGTTGGCGATGTGGGCCAGGATCTTTGGGAGGAAGTGGATATCATCACAAAAGGCGGCAACTACGGCTGGAGCGCGCGCGAAGCCTTTCATCCGCTCAACCAGAAAAAGGGCGCGCCCAACCATGAAGTGCGCGGCTCGGCTCCGATTGATCCCATTATTGAATACGGCCACAAGACGCAGATCATGCCGGACTCAAAATTTCCCAACCACGGCATCGGTATCAGCATCACCGGGGGTTATGTGTATCGCGGCAAAAGATTTCCCGCGCTGCGCGGCGTTTACGTTTACGCGGATTACCAGATGGGAACCATCTGGGGATTGCGCTACGAGAATGGCAAGGTCACGGCGGACGATATCCTCGTCCCCGGCTCCGTTAGACGAAATATTCCGACCTTCGGCGAAGACAGCAGCGGCGAACTCTACGTTGTTTCCTTTGACGGAACCATTTACGAATTCACCGAGGCGGGGAAATAATTTACCTGCGTAGCAGCCGAGGTAAGGAGGCTCAAACTTCAACGACCTCAATTGTTGTGAGCCTCCTTACCTCGGCTGCTACTAGATCTTCCTTGCGCCTTCCCTGCTTCGCGCCTTTGCGTTAATTCTTTCTCCGTTTGAACAGATAACACGCAAAGGACCACAACCCGGAAAAATTGAAACCGGGATCCACGTATTTTTCGATCACGTAAAACGCAAAATAGTAAAACCGGCAAAAACACCAGATGGTGATTGCCAACAGCACGCCGATCTTCCAGGTGGGATGTTCGAGAACCAACAGTGCCGCCGACAATACGCCGACGACGAGAAATAAAATTCCTTTGAGCTTAATCCAGCGCGGGTCGGTCAGGTCTTTCATCCTGCCGCGACTTGTATCGGCAGAACCCGGAAATGTCACGAATTAACCCGCCAGCGCCGCCCCCTGGGAGCGCCGGCGTCCCGCCGGCAAGTCTAAGCGACGCAGCAGCTTCGCGGCTGTTTTTTCAACCGCGTACCAACTGATCGTTCCCGCAATCACTGCCAGGATGAACGTGAAAAAAGAAAGCTCCACCTGCGTTACGGCCGGATAATGCAAAAGTATTAAGGCGGCGAAAGGCCAGGCGTAAAGGTAAACGCCGTAGGAGATGTCGTAGCTGTTGTTGAGGTTAATCCGTTTTGCCGCAAAGGCGAAATAAAAGAGAGCGTAAGCGCCAAGGCTGCAGAGAGCGGGTTCAGCCAATTTGTCGCTGAACATCAAAACCAGAAGGCCCAGGACGCACAAGAAGGCTGCGCCGCCAGTGTACTTAATTTTGTCTTGAAACAAGAAGAACAACGACCCGCAGGTAAATACAAACAGGAACCTGATAAATTGGACCGAATCGCCCATCAATACTTCCTTGAAAACGAACAGACCCGTTGATGACGGCTTGAAGTCGTTTGCAATCGAAAAGTGCAAAATTAGAAGAACGACTGACAGGCACAACGGAATCACGCGCCTTTTGTAAACCCCCAGAACCCCGACCAGCAGGACGAATAAATAACACCGTAATTCATAACTCAAGGTCCACATCGCCCCATTTAAAAGATGGAAATGTTGAGTCGCGAAGGCTTTCAATCGCGGCATGTCCAGCCACAGAGCGTGGCCCACTATTCTTGCATAGCTCGCGCGGTTCAGTAAGGAAATGGGAACCCCTGCCATCGGTCCGACGGCGAATATGCACAGGAAATAGGCCACCAGATAACCGGGATAAATTCTGCCCACGCGCCTGGTGACGTAATTCCAATGCCGGGCAGTAAGATAGCTTCTGGTAATGAGATAACCGCTAATCAGGAAGAAAATATCCACCGCGAGCTCGCCCAGGGAAAGGGTTCCGAACACCCGCGCTAAGGGTTCTCTGGAACGGTCGCCGTCAATCAACTCGGGTGAGTGCGAAACAATGACCAGCGATGCCGCCAGCAATCGGATGAAACCAATATTATTTTTTCTCGCCGACGCAGCAATTGGTGGCGATTCATTAACCGGCGAATGCGGCCGTTGTTGTGGAGCCGAATTCAACCCCTCAATCGACAAAGCCGGCTTGTCGCTTGATTCCGGATTCAAGTCCGCAGTATTGACCGGTTCATCCGGCATTTCAATGCGATTGTGGTCTTCAATAACGAACCGTTGTCGTTGAATTTTGCAAAGCTTGCTTGAATATGAAATGCTTATAAGGTTTGAAAACCGGTGAAATCAGTGTTTTAATAAACGAACCGGCAGTTGTAGAACAAGAGTTAGCCCCGTCCGGGGAGCTTATATGAAGGACATGTGGCAGCGGTTCGTGAGTTTAGTCGGCCCTGACCCGGAGGCAGCGGGGGTGAGTCTGCTTGTCGCTGCCTTTGCGGCGGTTGCTTCCCTCGGATTGATTGTTCATTGCTTGATCTCCCGTAGCTACATCGCCGCGATCGGACTCGTTGCCGCTCTCGGGGGCGTCACCAGCATTTGCCTCCGCGACCATCGGCGTGGTCGCTGGAGTGTCATCTCCGGGGTGATTGTGGCGATTTGGCTCTTGCTCTCTGGGGCGGTCCTGATCTACGGGTCTTGAGAAGCTTATGGCCGGGAATAACAAGTCGATGCACACGAACCGCCGCCAAGGGTTTCAGTTCCGCTGCTCCGGGCTCTTTGGACAATGGATTCGCTGCCCGTGCCCGCCTCCGGCGGCAGTCGGTGATCTTCATCGCTGATATGGCCACAAGAGAGCGACAACATTTTATGAGAGTCATACCGAAGAAAAACTGCATAGTTGGATTTGTCGGATTCCTCATCGCCACTGTGCTTTCTGGCGGCGTAGCAATTCTTCACGCCAAGTCAGGCAAAGATGGCTTGGCGGTTGTATGGCTTTCGATCACGCTGCTGGATGCCGGGGTGAGCGCATTTTTATTTCATAAGAGCAAACAAGCATGAGAGATTCGCCGCCTAAGTCGCCGGAGCCAACGCCGAGTGGCGCGCTCATCGTCAGCTAGGGATCAGAGCTGACTAATGGTGTGTTTCGGGTTTTCGAAAACTGTTTCAGAATTTATCCTATAAAGGATAAACGTGAGCGTCTCTGGAAAGGGGGTCGGGTGGCCCGTTGACTTTGAAGGTTGCTGTGTTAAAGCTGTCCTCACAATTATCAACAATCTATGCGGATTTTTTTACCGTGCCTGCTGCTTTGCTTTCTGTGTTCGTGCGCTACTCGATCCCACCACAAATTTGGATCAAAAGGCACAAGGGTTTTCGACTCGGACGGCGACTGGACCGCTCCAGAGGGAGTGACCGTCGTTGAGGTGCGGGGGCGAGGCGGCTCAGGGGGAGGCGCCGGTGGCGGTTGTTGCTCTTTCATGTCCGGCTCCGGAGGAGGCGGGGCTTGCAGCGTCTCCAGAGTTGTTACGGTCACGCCGGGAACTTCTTATCATATTACGATCGGGACGGCCGGAAGTGGAGGCACGGGCGATAATACCGGACCAGGCACGCCCGGCGAAGATGGCGGCACAAGTTCTTTTGGATCTCTGGTTTCCTTTTCCGGAGCGGGTGGCGGCCATCCCGGCTCGGAGAATAAGCCGCCGGGAGGCAAAGGCGCGGGCGGAGGCGGCAACGGAGGCCTGATGGGCTATGCGGGTGAATATTCAACAACGGCCCATGGCGGGGACGCGGGCGGGGGTGGCGGTGCCGGGGATGGCAACGGCGGCGATGGCTCCGGGAACCCCGATCATAATGGACACAACGGGGTTGACGGGGGCGGAGGCGGAGGCGGAGGTCAACAGGTTAAAAGTGGCAACGGCATCGGACCCGCAGGCAATGGCGGTAACGGAATGCCCGGTTGGATAGCTGTGAGATGGTGAGACAGGATCGGCGCAATCTGGACTCCTTTTTTGGCACCCGCCTTCAGCCCGATCGATGCAGTAGAAAATGCGGACCGCGTCCGCCCCGGGCGCAATGAGACGCGCCCTCGCGGCTCACTCTTGCGCTCGAAACAACCCAAGCGCGTGGTAATAGCGCTGCGCACTCCCTTTGGGGAGCGCACGCGTCCCGCGTGCAGTTTTCGGCGTCTCGCCGAAAACCTCGTAACCACCACCTTAGCTCACCGTTTAGTTAGGAAAAGGTTACACGATGTTTGCGGCGAGACGCCGGAGGCGTGTGCTCCCCTTTTCCAACAACATAGTCACGGCTTCAGACGGTCCCATGATGCAATACACCCGATTTTGTTGGTTTTCACCTCGGCCATGGCGTATAGAACACAGTTCGTTTATTGATATGTCCACAGAATCATTACCAACTGTTTTACTAAAACCGGGCGAAGCGGATCGAATTGTCGCGGGACATCCCTGGATTTATCACGGCGCCATTCTCCGCATGACGGCACAAGCCGGCGATGGCGAACTGGCCCAGGTCAAAGATCATCGCCAGCGATTTCTTGGCATCGGATTTTTTAATTCGAAATCCAAAATTCATGTCCGAGTGCTTTCGCCCGAGCGCATCGAGATCAATGAAGCCTTTTTCGAACAACGCATTCGCGAGGCGCTGGCGGTAAGAAAAAAGCACATGCCAAATGCCACGTCGTTTCGCGTGGTCAATGCCGAAAGCGATTTCCTCAGCGGCCTCATCGTGGACAAATACGAGGACGTGCTGGTCGTGCAAATCTCCGCGCTAGGCATGGATAAACGGAAGGCGCAAATCGTGGCCGCGCTCCAGAAAATTTTCGCGCCACGCGCCATCATGGAACGCAGCGAAGTCGCCTCGCGCAAGTTTGAAGGCCTGTCGGAGGCCAGCGGGGTTCTCGCGGGTGAATTCAGCGGCCCCATGACCACGCATTTAAACGGTCTGAAATTTGAAACTGACCTCATCGCCGGGCACAAGACCGGGTTGTATCTCGATCAACAGGCCAATTACGAAGCGATTTCCCATTTCGCCAAAGGCGCGCAGGTGCTGGATTGTTTCAGTTTCCTCGGCGGTTTTGGTTTGCACGCCGCCCGGGCGGGCGCGGCTCACGTGCACATGCTGGATCAAAGCGCCGAAGCCATCGCCGCCTCGCAACGCAACGCGCAGGCCAATGGCCTGGCGGACAAATGCTCGTTTGAAACCACCAACGTTTTCGATTGGCTCAAGGCCCAAACAAGAACCGCGCCCACGGAAAAATTGGTCCCGAAATTCGAACTTATTATTCTCGATCCGCCCTCGTTCACGCGCAATCGCGCGTCGGTGCCGGATGCGTTGCGCGGTTACAAAGAAATTCATCTGCGCGCCCTTAAATTGCTCAAGCCCGGCGGGACGCTCGCGACCTTTTGCTGTTCGCACCATGTGGACGCGGGATTATTCCAGGACACGGTTCTCTCGGCCGCGTATGACGCCCACAAAATTCTCCGCCGCGTGGCGACGTATTCGCAATCCCCCGATCATCCGATCATCCCGATGATTCCCGAGACGGAATATTTGAAGGGATTTGCGTTTGAAGTGGTGAGGTAAAAGCTCCAAGCGCCAACATCCAAGCTCCAGAGAAGAACTAACCGCCAAATCCGAAATCGCGGTGCGAGATTGGTGTTTGGTGCTTGGAGTTTCTCTGGATGTTGGAGCTTGGAATTTGGAGCTTCAACACTGACGCGAGCCAAACGGGCGAACATCGCCTTTCCAGACTAGATGCAGCGAACATGTCGAAGGATCACTTCAGCAATTCCCGCTGCCAGTTCATCAATTCGCCGGAATATTTATCCCAATTGCGGGCGAGGTCGGAGAGCGTGCCGCGGCTGGCGATGAGTGTCGGATCGATGCACAAGTGTTGCGCCTGGGCATCGCGCTTTTTTTGCAACTCCATGAAACGCTGTCGCTCGGCCTCCGTCGGGCGATGATTCGTTCGCTGCAAAATCTTGGGGAACTTTTCCACCGGAATCTCCAACCCATCGGCAATCGCTTTCGCCAAGCCGCTCCGCCGGCGTTCGGAAATATTTCGCGGCAAAAGCGCTTCGATGGGCCGCTGCGTGGCGGCCGCGGCCGCCACATCCACCAGCGCCTCGTGGCTCATTACGAAAAAGGGCGGGCGATTGGCGGCGATGGCTTCGGTTTCGCGCCATTTCCAGAGCTCGCGCAAGACGGCCAGGCCGGGGCGGCCCAGCAGATGACTGCCCTTGATCCGCCAGACCGCGTCCATGTCGGCGGCCTCTGGTTGCGTGCAGTCGGTGATGAGCCGCGCGCAGGATTCCTGGTGCCACCCGAGCCGGCCCTTGGCTTCGACGCCGGCCCGGAGTTGATTGGCCAGCGGCTTGAGATAATGCGTGTCGTTGCGCGCGTATTTTTCCATCCGCTCCGTGAGTGGGCGCAACGCCCAATTCGCCTTTTGCGGTCCCTTCTCAAGTTTCACGCCGAGAAATTTTTCCACGAGCGTGCTGTAACCAAATTGCACTTCCCCGATCAGGCGCGCCGCCAGCATGGTGTCGAAAATGGCAGAGGGCGTGAACTGATGGTGTTTCTCGAGCAGCCGCAAATCGTAATCCGCGCCGTGCATGATCAATTCGTGGCCCGAGAGCGCCTCGAGCACGGGCGCAAGATTTATTTTGGAAAGCGGATCGATCAATTCGTCCCCGGCCACGGTGCTGATTTGAATCAGACAAACCTTTTCAGGATAGGCATGGAGGCTGTCGGCTTCAGTATCGACTGCCACCCAGGATGCCGCGTGGAGTATGGGGAGGAACGCGGCGAGCTTTTGTTCCGTATCAATCACGCGAGCAATATAGGTGTGCCGGGTATCCCGTGCCAAGCATGAGGTGCAGGTTCGCGCAAGAAACATTTTGAGGCGAAACACATTTGCAAAATCAAATGCCTCCCAAAACCGGAACGATGCAGTTGGAAAAGGGGAGCACACGCCTCCGGCGTGTGGTTTGCGGCGTCTCGCCGCAAACCTAGTCTCACCATTTTGCCGTACCAAACGGGGGCCAAACGCAGGGCACGAAGCCGACGGCGAGACGCCGTCGGCAGCAGGCGAGACGGGTGCGCTCCCCAAATCTAACTGCATCGTTCCGGTAAAAGAAGAGGGCCGCGCTGGTTGGGAACGCGGCCCCGGTTGGAGGCATGGGTGCAGAAAATTAATTCAAACTCATTTAGTCTGGCTGCGCCGTTTGAGGCGGGAAAAGGCAATGCGGCCCACCGCAGCTTTGAGCACCCGTTGGGCATCCGCCAGGGCGTCATCCAAACGGGCGCATTCATCGAGCTCGGCCTCGTTCACGGGCTGTTGGCGCAAGAACTTTTCCGCAGCCTCACAACATTCGTCGCGCAACGAGTTGATTTGAAACGCCAATAATGCTGTGCGTCCGATGGGCAATGAGATTTTTTGCTTTCTTGATTTCATGAAAATTGTGCCAGAGCCCGCGCCGGGCGCTTTTGGTTATTGGCGGAAAAATATCTCGCGTGATTCGGATTGCGGGGCCGCATGAATCGAAGGAATCGATCCACGGCAAGAAGCTCCAGGCCCGTGGCGGAAACGACCGGCACATCCTCCACGAGGGCGTCCGCCCATTGCACCGCCAGCGATGTTTCCTTCGTATACACTCCCCCACTCTACTCTTCCTGTGATGCTTGTCTTACCCTCGCTTGCCATAGACGCGACATTTTTTGCGAAGTTTTTGTAGTCCATGAGTGACACCCGCCTTAGCCACTATTCAATCGAACCGCAGATGGACGCAGATAAACGCAGATACGCGGCAGTCTTATCTGTGTCCATCTGCGTTTATCTGCGGTTTCAACTGCTGTTCGAACTGCGTTGCCCTTCTTGCCCCCGCCCGCACTTCGTCGTAGTATGCTGCACATGAATCTAGCCGGTGCGTTTTCGGAATCGGTGCAAAAGCACTCGGAGAAGACCGCCCTCCTCTGGGGCGATGCAACATTTTCTTATTCCGAGCTGTGGAGCCGGAGTCTTTTCATGGCCGGAGTTCTTCGCCACCAATTCAATCTTTTACCCGGTGACCGTGTCGCTCTGTGGATGAAGAACTGTCCGGAATTTATTCCGGCATTATTCGGGGTCCTGCAGGCCGGCGGGGTCGTGGTGCCCATCAACAATTTTCTCAAGCCGGACGAGGTCGCTTACATCTTGAATGACGCGGGAATTGATGTCGTCATTACCGACGGCGAACTCAGCGCGCATTTTCAAACGTTGAAAACGAAACGGTCCGCGCTCAAATTGATGAACGCGGAGAATGTGCTCATCTCGTTTCCAACTCCCCCGGGCGGCATCCGATTCGACACGGAGTTGTTGAGAAACCCGAAGCGCGAGGAAGCAGACCTGGCGGTCTTAATTTACACCTCCGGCACGACCGGCAAGCCGAAGGGCGCGATGCTTTCGCACGGGAACCTCCTGCACAACGTGAACAGTTGCCGGCAGTGTCTCAAAACCGTCGAGGAGGATCGCTTCGCGGTGCTGTTGCCGATGTTTCACAGCTACATGCTGACCGTGGGCATCCTCCTGCCGTTGTTGGTGGGCGGCTCCATCGTGATCGTGAAATCACTGCATCCCGCGCGCAATCTTATCCAGGAAATTTACACCAAAAAGCCGACCATCCTGCCGGCGTTCCCGCAATTTTATCGCAGCCTGGTGAATGCGGAACTTCCCGGCAAGCTCCCGTTGCGTATTTGCATCAGCGGTTCCGCGCCGTTGCCGGGCCAGGTGTTGCGCGAGTTCGAATCCAAATTCCAAATTCCGCTCATCGAAGGCTACGGACTCAGCGAAGCGAGCCCGGTGGTTTCGAAAAACCCGCTCGATGGCACCCACAAGCCCGGCTCCGTCGGCTTGCCGATTCCGAACGTCGAAATGAGCGTGCAGGACGATGATGGCAAACTCCTCGAACCGAACGCAGTTGGGGAAATCTGCGTGCGCGGCGGGAATGTGATGATGGGTTATTGGAACCATATTGAAGAAACGGCGAAAGCGTTCCGCGGCGACTGGCTTTTGACTGGCGACCTCGGTTACCGCGATGAAGATGGCTATTACTACATCACCGACCGCAAAAAAGACATGCTGCTCGTCAACGGCAACAACGTCTATCCGCGCGAAATCGAAGAAGTCATTTACCAGTTTCCGAACGTGAAAGAAGCCGCGGTTGTTGGCCAGGCGGATGCCCGGCGCGGCGAAACACCAGTCGCATTTGTTGTGCCCTCCGAGGGTGCGAACGTGGATGAAAACGCGCTGCTAAAATTCATCCGCGAAAAATTGGCGGACTACAAAGTCCCGCGCCAGGTGATCATCTCCCCCGCCCTGCCCCGCAATGCGACGGGAAAGATTTTGAAGACGGAGTTGAGGAAGCAGTTGGAGGCGAAGTAGAACTTAGCCTATTTTTCCCACTTTAGCTTTCCCTGGCAGGTCATGAATGTGATAGCTCCCCAAATTCGCTTCCGCGAAGCACGTGAACGTGCTGGTTTGTCACAATATGATATCGCAATGCGAAGCGGAATTACTTTTGAAAGTGTTTGCGATATCGAGAATTGTGAAGGCGATTTAGCCGACTGCTATTCCTCGAAAGAAATCCAGTTGTTCTGTCAAATATTAGGCATCCGTTCGATTGAATTATTTGGAGATGCCATTTCGGAACCCTCTGTCTCCGCTCAAGACTTAGTGCAGAAAATTTCCGAAGAATGCCGGTCGCGGGGTATCACGTTTGAGCAATTTGAAGACGTGGTGGGTTGGGAGTTAAGGGGATGTATGGAGGCACCAGAGCGTCTTTTGGAGGGAATTTCTATCGAGGGTTTGAAATGGCTCTGTCGGGAGCTCCGGATAGATTGGCTGAGAGTGCTTTCGGCCTTGTGACTGCGATGCGAGTTTGATAGCGCGCGTCTATTTTTTCGTTAAAGGTCTCACAACCTCATGAGGAGTCAGCCAATGCGAAGAATCTTTGTCATCGAGCCTTCGCTGAATCGTGGCTTGATACTCAGGATCAGATTTACGGCAGAGTCGGAATAAAAGCGCCGCAACCTCCGCTTGTTCTGACACGGAGAGCGAAGCCAGTACTTTTTTCAATTCCTTAACGCTCACAGCGCATCTTTAACCTGCCACAAACGCTTCCGCAAGCGGGAATCGTAGTGCCGGCAACCTGTCATTAACACCGGGCTTCAGCCCGGTGTTTGCGAAAGAGGAGACAGCGAAAGCCGTTTTAACGGCTTGAGCGCGAGCGAACCGCGGCGCGAAAACTGTTAAAACCGTTTTCCATTACACGCCTTCCCCGCCGCTCGGCTGAAGCAGTGTGTTAATGAAATCGAGATCCAAAAACAAAAAAGGCGTCCTTGCGGACGCCTTTCGTGTTCTTGAAAAAACTTCTTAAACCGTCTCCCCCACCTGGAATCGGACGAAGCGGCGAATCTTGATTTCGTCGCCTAGTTGTTTGCCCACCTGCGCGACATGCTCTTTCACGCTGACTTCGGAATTCTTCTTCACGAAACCTTGCTCCAGCAAACAGTAGGTCTGATAAAACTTATCCAGCATGCCCGCCACGATTTTTTCAATCGCCTGCGCCGGTTTGCCTTTGAGGCGGTCCGATTGCACGGCGATTTCGCGCTCTTTGGCCACGACATCCGCCGGCACTTCTTCGCGCGAAACCGAGTTCGGATGTCCGGCGGCGATTTGCAGCGTGATGTCTTTGACGAGTTGCTTGAACTCGTCACTGGCCACGGTGCTTTCCTTGCCCGCGCCGACTTCCACCAGCACGCCAACTTTTGCGCCGGTGTGAATGTAGCCCGCGATCAATCCGTTGCCGCTGACTTCCATGCGGGAGTGGCGCGCGATTTTGATGTTCTCGCGAATCTTGGCGACCTGATCGATACGCTCGGCTTCGAAATCGGCGTTGGGATTCGTGGCGAGCCGCTCAGCGACGCTGTCGGCCCACGCACGAAACGCTTCGTTACGAGCGACGAAGTCCGTCTGGCAATTGACCTCCACGAGTACACCCTGACGGCCGCTCGGCGAAATGTAATTGGCAATCAAACCTTGGTGCCTTTGTTCGTGGCGGTCGCGGCGCCTTTCTTGCGCAAAAGCGTCATCGCGGCTTCCATGTCACCGTTCGTTTCGGTGAGCGCCTTTTTGCAGTCCATCATGCCTGCGCCGCTCATTTCGCGGAGCTTGGCAACCATTGCAGCAGTGATTTCCATAAATTGGTTTCGCGTTTGGAGTTGTGAGTTTCGAGTTGAAGAGAATCCGTCTCGAGTTCTGTGCGAACTCGAAACTGGAAACTAGAAACCCGAAACTTCCTTCTTATTCCGGCGCGCTTTCGGGAGTCGAGGGATCATCACCCGCGGCGATCTCGACGGCTTGCGCGGAATCAAATTTCTCGGTGGCTTCGCCCGATTCCTCGGTTTTGCGACGGCCATATTTGGCTTCGTA
>Ga0193718_1000126_pt1 | contig 17097 bp, 13 predicted proteins | sample U2a1metaG_FD_144918 | JGI IMG/M metagenome (GOLD analysis project Ga0193718, IMG submission 144918) | Soil microbial communities from a riparian zone of the East river system, Colorado, United States - U2a1 | ecosystem: Environmental > Terrestrial > Soil > Riparian zone | place: USA: East River... | reverse complement strand
CCATCCACAACGGCGGCCGTTCCAACCAGTCGCCATTCATCAGGTTCAAAAATGCGGTGATGTTGATGCCCACGCCGCCGTAAGCTTCACCCGTCCACCGCGTGAATGGGGTGCGAAACTTGTCGGTCTCGGGCTTGTCCGCCGTGGTGTATTGCGGTTGGTTGCCGATAAAAACGATTTTGTCGTGAAACCAGCCGGCGGGCTCATTCGACAGCGCGTGGCGATAGCTAATGGGTATCCACGTGCCCTCATTGTAATATCGCAACCAGCGTTCGCGCGGCTCGGTGTTGTTCAACCGGGCGCCGGCCAGCAGCGCCGCCTCCCAGGGCAAACTAAAAGATTGCGCCGGCGTGGACGGCCCGGGGGATGGAAACGGCCATTGCTTGCGCACGATGAGGTCCAGGTCGGGATTAAGCCAGGCCACGCCCCAATTCGTTTGCGCAGCGTCCAGAAAAACTTCCACCGGCAAAATCGGCTCAACGCCCGCTAATTTCGGATTCACCACCTCAGCTTGTTTCGCGGCCAGGACCACGTGCTTTTGCCGGCGCAACGCCTGTATCAAAGCGCCGTCACCGGCGGCATCAAATTCGCGGCTGAAGAAAATATCCATGACCACCAGAGACGCGCCGTCGTCGGCAAGTTTTTGAAGCAGTTGCGCGTGCAATTTGCGGTCCCATGGTTGCGAGCCCTCCTTCTTCGGATCGTATCTTTGCTGATGCAAATCGCCATAGGACTGGTTGTCCATCTGGATCAGCACCACGTGGTTGGAGACTGCGCGTGAACCAAAACGGAATTGGTAATCGTAACTTGCGTTTACCCAGCCATCCCCAATCGGCGTGCCCCACAATATCAATCCGCAAAGCACGGCCAGCGCCGCGCCACCCACCGGCCGGAACAGTCGCCACTCAGCAATGGCCTTCAAATTCAAGCAGGGTGATTCTCACGGGGACGGCAGAACGAAATCGAGCAAAAACGGCGTCTTTGATTTAAAGAGGGCGCATCTCAACATTTGAGGGTATGCCATCCGATGAGCGGACCAAGGACCGCGGCTGTGCCGGAGGCCAGCCGCAGCGGGTGATCGGCGCATGAACGCGTTTGGACTCCCCACGCATAGCCGCGGTCCTTAGGCGCTCGGAGATGCGCCCATTTAAATATCAATCAAGCGGGGCGAGTGTCCTGCGAAAAAAACTCGCCGACAGCCTCGCCCCGCATCCTTAGCCGACTATCCACTAATCGCCACCGCCATCACCCTGATTGTCCTGATTTCCGTTATCGCCATGGTCGCCATGATTTTTGACTGGCGCCAGGCTGCCGAATAGTCCGTGACTTTCACCATTCGGGCCTGCGGTGAAATACAGCGTGCCAGGCACTCCCGCCTTCGTCCCATTCCCAAACGTCAGCGCCCACAGACCATCAATCACGACGCGGCCACCGTGGAGCGCTTTCAGATCGCCCCGGAAATCCCCGTCCGCCTCGAACGACATGATCGTCCCGCTGCCAAAGTTCCCCACGAGCAACTGTCCCCCATCCTTCCCAAACGAATTCGGCGCAAGTGCAATGCCCCAGGGCGAATTGATGTCTTTCAGTTTGCCGCCTGCGTCCGAACCCGTCGCGAATCGGTGAAATATGCCCGTCTGCGGATCAAACACATCAATTAATCCATGCCCCGGTCCCGCCACATCGTCATGCTTGGTATCGTCCTGTTTGGCGAACGTCACAAACACCATTCCCCCGACTGCTTGAATCCCGAACGGCGCATATCCGGCCGGAGCGTTTGGATCGGAGAATTGGCCGATCAAAGCCGAGTTCGTTCCGTACACATCCACTGTCGCCTGCCGGAAATTTGAGGCCAGCAACACCGGTCCGTTTGACGTGGAGCCGAGCGTCATTCCCTTGTAAACTGTATTGGTATTGCCTGGCACCAGGGTTTCCGCCGCCGTACCAAGCGCGGGACGCCAGCCCGACACAGTTCCATCTTCACTCACGAAAAGAAAAAGGTCTCCGTGGAACCCGACGCCGCCATTAAATGCCTGCCCGGTGGGATTGCCCTCGCCGGGAATCGTCACCACGAGCCCCTGCTTAATCACGCTCACGGCACCGGACGAATCATTCGTGACGGCATAAAGCGTTGACAGTCCGGTCCCGTTATCGCTAACCCAGAAAGGCGTCGCCGGCCCGAAGGAAATCCCCCATGCATTCACCAGGTTTGTATCCTGCAAGATCGCCACATCAGGCAGATCTGAAACCAAATTCACTTGTTGATAGTGTGAGTCGTCGGCGCGCGCCACGGACACCAAAGTTAACAACGCGGTCGCCACCGAAATTCCCAGGCGACCCGCCGGCATTTTTTTGTTAAAACTATTTTTCATAATTCAACCAATTATTTACATCCATTTGTTAGTTTGAGTGGACGCATTAAGAGGCAACTGTGGCACCGCTTGTTCCCGAATTAAATATTCGGATAACTCCTACCTTGACGCACTGCAACCTGTGTGCCTCGGTTTCCGTTGAATCGCGACCGCAAAAGAGCGCCAGAAAAGTCCCGCTCAGATTTTGCGCGGAGACTTCCTGGCGCTCTGGTTAACGAAGCTGCGATTTAAGTAGGGCTTTTATGGCTTTCCGCCAAAGGTGCAGTAGTCGTCCAAATCCATCAGATCGAACCACGTATTAATGTCCTCGCGCGCGCCGTTGAATTTCTTCACTTCGTTCGCGAAATCCATGAGCGTTTCGGTGTCGCTATCGGGCACGCGACGCAGATGATAATCGCTCCAGGCAACAATCTCCCACGGTTGCCGCGGCGTTTTCGCGTTGGCCTGGACCCAGGCCAGCATTTCGCCGTCACCCAGGCCTTTCGCCAGCTCATTTTTCAACGAATCATAATCAAGCCCGACAAAGTTAAAAAAATGACGGTCCATGCCGACGCCCTTGAAATGAAATTCCCCAAGTTTGCCAGCGAGGGCGGCGCGGCCTTTATCGAGAATGCGCGGCAGCAGAACATATCCGCCCAACCGCACGCGCGGGCTGCGCGGCGGGCGTTGTGTGAGATCCGGTGCGGTATTCGTTGTGCTCATGGTTTTCAAGGCCGGTTGTTGCCTTCAAAAATGCAATCAATGTTGTCCGCCCGAAACCATCAGAACTTCTCCGGTGATCCAGCCGGAATCTTCCGATGCCAGGAATGCCGCCACTTTCCCGATGTCCTGCGGCTGCCCGATGCGGCCTAATGGTGTCTGCGCCTCAATCTGCTTGTGAAAATCCGATCCGATAATTCCAGCCGACTGAACGCCCTCGGTCTCCACCATGCCCGGATTGAGTGAATTCACCCGAATGTGTCGCGGGCCAAGTTCTTTCGACAACGCCTTGGTGATCGCATCCACCGCCCCCTTCGTGGCGCTGTAAACCGACGCCGTGGGCACCGGATGAACCCCGGCCACTGAACTGATATTGATGACGCTGCCGCCCGCGGGACTAAAATACTTCACCGCTTCCTTGGTTGAAAGTAGCAGGCCAAGCACATTCAGATTAAATTGCTTATGAAAATGCTCCTCACTCACTTGTTCCAACGGCAGAAATTCGTAAATGCCGGCGTTGTTGACCAGCACGTCCAGTTGGCCGTATGCCTTCTTCGTATCGGCAAACAGGCGTTCGATGTCTGCTTTCTTTGCCACATCCGCCTGCACGGCGACCGCTTTGCCGCCGGAAGCTGTGATTTCGTTCACAACCTTATCCGCCCCAGCTTTGCTGGAGGCATAGTTGACGACGACGGAAGCGCCTTCGGCCGCCAAATGTTTTGCAATGGACGCGCCAATGCCTTTGGACGCACCGGTAACGACCGCGACCTTCCCTGCCAGTTTTTTAGTGTTGTTGCTCATACCATTGATCTTTCTATTTCAGTTTTTAGTTTTTTACGGATTTAATTGTTACTAACACAGTAACAATAAAGTGCAAATTTTTATTTCTTCTTCACGTCGGTCACGACCTGAGCGAGGCTCATCTCACCAAGACTCGACTCCATCGCCTTCTGCGTTTTTCCCAAAGCCTTGTCCAACGCTTGTTTGATGTGACAACTCACCTGACAGCCTTTCTGCTCGGCATAATTGTGAATCGCAAAAGCCTTGGGCGCATCCATGGCTTGATAAATATCCAATAACGAAATCTGCTTCGGATCTTTCGCCAGCCAGGTTTTGCCGGCCTTGCCCGTGGCGGTTTCCACCAATCCGGCCCGGGACAATTTAGCCAGCACCCTCCGCACAAAACTCGGGCTCGTATTCACACTCGCCGCCAGCGCGGAAGACGTGATGTTCTTGTCGCATCCGCAGGCCAGCGCGGCCATGACGTGAATCGCGATCGAGAACTGAGTGTTGTTGGCCATAACTGTTACTACAATAGTAACAATATGAGATAATGCAAGAGGGATTTTGGGGTTATTCTTCGCTCGCGGAACTTCACGCGCCCCACAAAGCGGCGGAGGGCCGCCGCACTCCAAGACGCTAGCGCGAGTAATGGAGCGAAAGAAATTCCGCCAGGTTTTGGATTGCGGCGGCCCTCCGCCGCTTTCGGGATGATTAACTTTTAGGAGATATTTTAATCATCACCCCAACTACCCTTCGACTGGCTTAGTGCCTGCTTAACTCGTTGGTATGGTATCGCCGTATTTTTGCGCAAAAAGCGCTCCGAGGAGAGCGTTCGGCTTTCCGGTCAATTATTCATCATTCGCGTCTCACGCCTGCATATTTCATGGACACATTTCCTGCCGCGCAAATGGCCGGGGCGACGTGACTTCCTCAAATACGCAACCCGCAGCGTGCAATACGTTTCCGGCGCGTTTTTGTCAGCCAGACACTGACAATCGCGCCTCGCTCGACCCTGACACGTTAATTCGCCCTGCACCGATTTTTTGTTTTTCCGTGGCGCGGCAGAGTAAGCGCACTATGCGGAATACATTTTACGCTATTTTAAGTTTGGCTGTGTCACTGGCGGGTTCCCTCACGGGCCGCGCCGCCACCACTGCCGAGTACTCGGTCCAGGTCAGTGCCAACGTGAAGGCGTCTCCGGCGCAAATCACGCTCTCCTGGCCGCAAGATTCTCTTTCCACCCCGAAGAGTTACGTCGTTTATCGGCGCGCCTCGGGCAGTTCTTCGTGGGGAACCGGCGCGACCCTGCCCGGTTCAACCACCACTTACGTGGACAAAAACGTCTCGTCCGGCGTTCCTTACGAATATCAAATCATCAAACAAACCTCGGGTTACACCGGCTATGGTTACATCTATTCCGGCATCAACGTCCCGCTCACGGAAAATCGCGGCACGCTGTTGCTGGTGGTGGATAAAACTTGCGCCATCCCATTGGCGAACGAACTCACACGTCTTGAGCAAGATCTCGTTGGCGATGGCTGGACAGTCTCACGCCTGAACGTGAATCGCACCGATTCGCCGGTGCAGGTGAAGGATTTGATCAAAGCCCAATACAACCAGGACCCGGCGAATACCAAAGCGGTGTTCCTGTTCGGCCACGTCCCGGTGCCCTACTCGGGCGACATCGTGCCGGATGGTCATTACGCCAATCATCAGGGCGCCTGGCCCTGCGATGGTTATTACGCGGACATGGACGGCACCTGGACGGACGATTCCGTCAACGACACGAGCGCCGAAGATGTGCGCAATCGCAATGTTCCCGGCGACGGCAAGTTCGATCAATCGAAGTTCCCCGCGCCGCTGAAGTTGATGGTAGGCCGGGTGGATCTGGCCAATATGCCAGGACGATTGAGCGCCGGCGGTCCCGCGACGTTCCCGAGCGAACTCGAATTGCTCCGCAATTATTTAAACAAGGATCATAACTTCCGGAACAAAATTACCTTCGCGCCCGAACGCGCGATCGTGGGTGATTACTTCGGCGTGCGCGACGGAGAAGCTTTCGCCGCGAGCGGCTGGAGAAATTTCGCGCCGTTCTTTGGCGCCAGCAAGATCACCACCGTGGCCCGGGAGGGCGACTGGCTGCCGACGTTGCACACGAACGCTTATCTGTTCGCCTACGGTTGCGGATCGGGCAGCTACACCAGCATCGGCGGCATCGGTAATGTTGGCCGCTATCGTGACGGTGTGACGACTGAACTCGTGCAGGATAATGTCAAAGCGGTGTTCACCATGCTCTACGGAAGCTGGCTTGGCGATTGGGATTCTGAAGATAACATCCAGCGCGCTGTGCTCGCGACGAAGGACCTGGGTTTGACCTGTTCCTGGTCCGGCCGGCCGCATTGGTTCATGCATCACATGGCGCTCGGCGAGCCGATTGGTTTCAGCGCTCGTTTGACGCAGAATGACGGGTTCACGGATTCGTACAAAAACCAGCAAAACAATTGCGAAGGCTGGACGCACATCGCGTTGATGGGCGATCCCACTTTGCGCATGCAAATCGTGGCTCCGGCGTCTGACGTGGTGGTTTCGGCCAGCGGCCAGGATGCCGACGTGACCTGGACGCCTTCCAGCGAATCGGTCGCGGGTTACAGTGTTTATCGTGCGACGAATCCGACAGGTCCGTTCACGCGCATTAACTCGTCGCTCGTGAAAACCACCAGCTTCGCGGATGCGAACGCTGTTTCGGGGAATTATATATATATGGTGCGAGCAGTGCGGCTGGAGAAATCCGCCAGTGGCACTTATTTCAATCCGAGTCAGGGCGTCTTCGCGTCGCTCGGTAGCAGCGTGCCGGTGAATGTCGCCAAGGCGGCTGTTCCCGCTCCGAAACCCGCGGCGACGGTCAAACCGCCGGCTGACACCACGGCCCTGGGCCGCGAGTTGCCTCCGACCGGCACGGCCAGCGTTGACACGATTTGGTTTGATGACTCCCTGCCCTCCGGCGCCGTCCGGGATAGCAACAATGATTCGTGGAACTGGGTTAAAAACCCGACCGCGGAATCCGGCGTTCTAGCGCATCAGTCCTCAATCAGGAGTGGCCTGCACCAGCACATGTTCACCAAAGCGACGCAGACCATGGCCGTGAAAACGGGCGATACGGTTTACACTTACGTTTATATTGATCCGGCGAATCTTCCCTCCGAAGTGATGCTCCAATGGTATGACGGTTCGACTTGGAATCACCGCGCCTACTGGGGCGCCAACGATATGTCGTTCAGTTCAACCAGCCCGGCCAGCTCCCTTTATATGGGACCGCTGCCGGCGGCGGGCCAATGGGTGCGCCTCGAAGTGCCCGCGAACCAGGTCGCCCTCGAAGGCGTCACGGTTAGCGGCATGGCGTTCTCGCTCTATGGTGGACGCGCCACGTGGGATAACTCGGGCAAATCAACGGCGCTGGTTGTGACCACGCCGCCGGCCACCAACTCGGCGCCTGTCACCACCAACGCAGTCCCGCCGGTGAGCACGAACACGAACTCGGTTTCTGCAACCAACGATACCAGTTGGGTGAATGATTCGCTGCCCACAGGCGCGATTGGGGATTCCAGCGGCGGCGATACCTGGAACTGGGTGAACACCAGTCCCGCACCGCAGCTCGGCGCGGCGTCGCATCAATCCGCGATCGTCCCGGGAGTGCATCAGCACTTCTTTACCGGCGCCACCGTCCCGCTGCAAGTGAGCACGGGCGATAAGTTATACACTTACGTTTATATTGATCCGGCAAATCCTCCGACGGAAATAATGTTCCAATGGAATGACGGCACCTCCTGGGAGCACCGCGCGTATTGGGGAGCCGACACAGTGGCGTGGGGCACGGATCAAACCCCGAGCCTTTACAACATGGGCACGTTGCCAGCGGCGGGCCAATGGGCGCGTCTCGAAGTGCCCGCGAGCAATGTCGGCCTCGAAGGCGCTTCGGTTACGGGAATGGCGTTCACGCTTTACGGCGGACGCGTCACCTTTGATAACTCGGGCAAGTCTTCCGTGGTCGCGACCAACGCTCCCACGAATTCAACCGGCAGCACCGGCGATACGAACACGCTCGCCAATCTTTCCGTGTGGTTCGATGACGCCTTGCCGTTGGGAGCCGTTCCCGATTGGAATGTGGACACGTGGAATTGGATCGGCACCGCGCCGAATCCGGAATCCGGCACACGCGCGCACCAAAGCGCCATCGCCGCGGGATTGCACCAGCATTTCTTCACCTCTGCCTCACAAACGATGGCCGTGGGCACGGGGGACACTCTCTACACTTACGTTTATGTCGATCCCGCGAACGTTCCGAGCGAAATGGTGCTGCAATGGAATAACGGCACCTGGGAGCATCGTGCGTATTGGGGTGCGAATACAATTTCCATGGGCACGGATGGTACCGCGAGCCGCCATTATATGGGACCAATCCCGGCGGCGGGCCAATGGGTTCAATTGCAAGTGCCCGCCAGCGCGGTCGCCCTCGAAGGCAGCAGCGTCAGCGGCATGGCCTTTACCCTCTATGACGGCCGTGTTACCTGGGACAATACCGGCAAAGGCTCTCTTACTTCCGGCAGCACTGGCGGTACGACCGGTGGTACGACCGGCGGCACGACGGGTGGCACAACTGGCAGCACGAACGGTTCTTCCGGCGGCATCACGAATCCCATCCCGACCCAACCCCCGATAATTACGCCCACCAACCCAGTGCCCCCCACTACGAATTCACCCGTCACCAACGCCTTGGCCTGGCTGCATGCGGCCAGCGCCGACGATGTGGCTTGTTTGATCCCCGAACCGGGCGATTACACACTGCACGTGCTGACACCAACCTTGCTCGAATTGAAAGTCATCAACACCGCGCCGTTCAATTCCGATACGCCCTCCAGCCTGAACCTGGTGGACGGCAGTTTCACGTTCGCAGCGCCTTTGCCCGGCATCTTCGCCGTCACGGCTACCGGACCATTGGGTCTGCCCGTGGTGGTGCCCGTGCAGGCTGTCGGCTTCAAACGCCGGCCGTTCTTCGCGCCGCTCCAAAAGTTCGACCTGCGCATTGATAACAATGTTTATTTGCAATTAGCGACGCCGATTTCGGACAACCAGGTCATCAAGGTGATCAATCCGAACGGCGCATTGTGGAATGCGAGCACGACCTTCACGACGACCGTGGATCCGCTGCGATTCAATCCGGCCATCCACGTGAACCAGGAAGGTTACATGCCGAATTATTCCAAGAAAGCCATGGTCGGCTATTACGCGGGCAGCATGGGTGAAATTGCCATTCCGGCTTCCTCGGGCTTCAAACTCGTGGACGCGAACAGCGGCGCAACGGTCTTCACCGGCTCGCTCAATTCGCGATTGGATTCCGGCTGGAGCTATACTCCGTCGCCTTACCAGAAGGTGTATGAAGCAGACTTCACGAGCTTCACGACGCCGGGACAATATCGTCTCGTGGTGCCCGGCATGGGAGCGTCCCTGCCGTTCAACATCACGGATGGCATCGCAATGGCGTTCGCGCGCACTTATGCGCTGGGTCTTTACAACCAGCGTTGCGGTTCGGCGGTCGCCCTGCCCTACTCACGTTACACACATGACGCCTGTCATACGGCTCCGGCGAGCGTTCCTTGGCCGCCCTCGAATTACGCGTGGACGTGGCAGACCATCTCGAATTATTCGCTGTCCACCAACCCGGATAATCCACAGCAGACCCAGCCGAAGATCAACGCGAACAGCCTGTTGTTCCCTTTTATCAATCAAGGCACGGTGGACGTCTCCGGCGGTCATCATGACGCGGGTGATTACAGCAAATACATGACCGACAGCGCCCAGGTGTTGCACACGCTCATCTTCTCCGTGGATTCGCTCCCCGGCGTGGCGCAACTCGATAACATGGGCATCCCCGAGAGCGGTGATGGCATCAGTGACGTGATGCAGGAAGCCAAATGGGAAGCCGACTACATCGCGAAGATGCAGGACGCTGACGGTGGATTCTATTTCATCGTGTATCCCACGACGCGCGAATATGAATCCGACGTGACGCCGGACCACGGCGATCCGCAGATCGTGTGGCCGAAGACCTCGACCTCCACGGCGGCCGCGGTTGCGGCGCTCGCGGAATGCGCTTCGTCACCAGCGTTCAAAGCGGCGTATCCGCAAGTTGCAGCCACTTATCTCGCGAAAGCGAAACTCGGCTGGACGTTCCTGACCAATGCCGTTGCCAAATACGGCAAGAACGGCATCTACCAGAAAATCACGCACTACGGCGATACCTTCGCCGACCAGGACGAACTCGCGTGGGCCGCGTCTGAAATGTTCATCGCCACCGGCGACCAGGGCATTCACGCGACGCTCAAGTCGTGGTTCGACCCCTCCAATTCAGCGACCTACCGCTGGGGCTGGTGGCACATGGCGGAATGCTACGGCAACGCCATTCGCAGTTATGCCTTCGCTGCCCGCAGCGGAAAGCTCCCGGCGAGCGCGCTGGATTCGGCTTATCTCGCCAAGTGCGAAGCGGAAGTCATCGCCGCCGGCGATATGCAATTGGGCTTCTCGCAAGCCAGTGCTTACGGAACCAGTTTCCCGACGCAAACCAAGGCCGTGCAAGGCGCAGGCTGGTACTTCTCGCAGGACCAGGCCTTCGATATGACCGTCGCGTATCAGTTGAACGCGAAGCCGGATTATCTCACGGCCATCATCGCCAACATGAACTATGAAGGAGGTTGTAACCCGGTGAACATGTGTTATCTCACGGGCCTCGGCTGGAAACGCCAGCGCGATATCGTCAGCCAGTACGACTGGAACGACCGGCTGCTCTCGCCGCCTTCGGGTGAACCGGTGGGCAATATTCAAAGCGGGTTCTCCGTGCTGTGGACGTATGGAACCGCCTTGCGCGACCTCACCTATCCGCAGGATGGTGGAGCGAATCAATATCCGTTCTACGATCGTTGGGGTGATAGCTGGAACGTGACCGCGGAATTCGTGATTCTGAACCAGGCGCGTGCGCTCGGCAGTCTGTCGTTCCTCGCGGCGCAGACTTCCCTCAAGACACAGCCTTGGAAATCAGTGGCCGGCCAAATCACGGTCACGACCGTCAATCCCACCGCCGGCACGGTGAAGTTCTCGTTGTCGGCCCCCGGCGTGGACTTGACCAGCGCGAAGATTGTATGGGAAACCCGCGACGCAGACCCGATGATGGGCCAGACGTTCACCTTCACCCCGAAGGTCAACGATACCCAGTGGGTCGAAGCCGAAGCGACTCTTCCCGATGGCCGGCGCGTCTCTGCCGCAACGACGTTTGCGGGAACCACTCCGACGGTGACCTGGGTGGACGATAGCACCCCCGCCGGATCTCAAGCCGCCGGCGACGGGGATCCCTGGGCCTGGAATTGGGTGAGCAGCAATCCGTCTCCGCAGTCGGGCACCTATGCATTCCAATCTGCCATCGTAGCCGGCGCACATCAGTACTTTTTCGTGAACGCCACGGCGACGATGACCGTCCCCACTGGAGCCACGCTCTTTGCTTACATCTACATTGACCCGGCGAATCCGCCAAGTGAAGTGATGTTGCAATGGAACGACGGCACATCGTGGGAACACCGCGCGTATTGGGGCGCCAACAACCTCACCTACGGTAGCGCTGGAACGGTCGGCCGTTATAACGTGGGCTCACTCCCGGCAACCGGCCAATGGGTGAAACTGGCAGTACCCGCCAGCGCAGTCGGTCTCGAAGGCAAATCTGTCAGCGGCATGGGATTCACCCTCTACGGTGGCCGCGCTACCTGGGATGACATCGGCCTGACGACAAACTAATTCGTCTGTTCGGAGCACCGATTTTAAATCGGCTTACAATTAAAACATGAAGCGGTGGTCAATTGACCGCCGCTTTTTTGTTGTACTCAAGTTCGCTAATCAAATGTGATTAACTTGCGCGCGCAGGTTTCTCAGCCGACATGGGAACCGGCTTCACCTGCCGTTTCTTGAAATACGCAATCAATGAGCGCGTGATCGGGAAATCCAGATAATTGTGAAGCAATCGCCATTGCCAGCGGTCCTTAAAGGCGTGGATCAAAAACGCCCACAACATAATCCGGTTCTCGACTCGTTCGAAGAACGTGTTCTGCGCCACTTTCTCGCCGTGGACAATGGATTTGGCGAAACGCACTTTGCGGAAGCGCCGCGATTTGAAAACATCCTCGCTCACACACTTCAACACGCCGGGCCAGCAGGTTGAATCGTGAAACGCCATGTGCCCGTGGTCGATGACTTTCGGAAACCAGTCGTCGAAATCAATCTTCACGCCTTCATACTCATGCAAGCCATCAATGAAAATTAATTCCACCGGCTCATCAAATTTTCTCGCGACCGCATCCGAATAATCCACATGAGGAGTGACCATGTCGTTCATCCCGGACTTTTCGATGTTCCGGCGGAATTCATCGAAGGTCCACACGACACCGATTTCGCGGGCATGCTCGGGTGAGCCCGTGTGCGGATCGATGGCATTAATCTTCGCCTTCCCGCCCGCGAGCGAGCCGCGCGCGAGACAAATAGTTGATTTGCCTTTCCAGGAACCGATCTCGACAATTGCGCCCCGTCCTCTGCATTCACTCGCCAATCGGTAAAGCAGCCGCGCTTCTTTCGGATGCAACCAACCGTCCACGCTCGTTAAAATATCTTCAATAGTTTGCATAGTCTTTCCAGAATTGAAAACGATGCTAGCGTTCGACTTCGCGCGTTGGAATGGGGTGATAGACCTAAGGGACTGTCTGAGGCCGAACTCAACAAAGAACACCAACCATTTAATCCACCAGAAGACGAATTGCACAGTTGGCTAAAAATTAAAAACGCCGGGAAACTTTCCCGGCGTTTCTGGTTAAACGTCGCTCTTAGAACACGAACCGCAATCCCGCGCGGAACATGATTTCGTCGGGAGTGCGTTTCACCCAGGTATAGCGGCTGTCAACAAAGACACCCATCACCGGGTTGAAGCGATATTCCATCCCGACGCCTGCGTGGCCAGTCCATTCCCAGGCCGGCTGAGTTTGCCGCCCGCCACCGCCAAAGACGTAGGGCGCCAGGCCTGAGTTGCATATGGGAAACCGCGCAATCAAACTCCCGTACACGTTGTTGACGAAATTCCCGCCACCATCATCCGGGATATTCATGTCCGCCGAAACACCGAGGTTGCGAAGAAAGAAATAATTCACGCCCACGCCGCCGCCCCAGAAGCCGTGGCGAATGCTATTGTGGAACACGTTCTCAATTTTGTGCTCGCCCGCCAGGTAGCTGCCGAAAAAGTCCAGGCTCAGCTCATTGGCGGTGTACCGGTCGGCGACATTATAGACCCAATGATTTCCCCACCAGGCCTGCGGATCGTTCCACACGTGAGAGGTGGTGGTCGTCTCGGTCGTAGTCGTGGTCGTCGTTTGCGCCATGCCAGCGCCTGCGGCCAACAACGCGGCCGTCGTCAATATAACGAATTTCATTTTCATAGTTTGATTTTTTTACCTTGGTTCATCCGAACGATTTCGTTCGCCCATACGCTAAATTTGCCCTTTTCGACGAGCCATAGGGTTTCTGCCCCAAAAAAGTGACATAAAGGCCGGAAGTAATTACCCTCGGAGAAAATTTCCGTTAAAAAAAGGAATCGCTGCGTCGGAAGCGGGGCCGCAGCGGGCAGTTTCTGAGCGCGCGCTAAATGACTTAAGCGCAGTTTGCGGAGAGTGGCGGTCGGTTTACCCGACGGGAACCGGGACTTATTTTTTCTTCTTACGCGCCGATACTTTTTTTGCGCGCTTGCCGGATCGGCCCGTTTTTCGCGTTGATTTTTTGCTGTGTCGGTTCCGGCGGAGTCCTTTCGAACCCGCCCCACGGAGGCGTTTTTTGCCTGGCATAATTTTGTAAAGTCAGACCGCGGATTTCTGTCTTTTTAGGCTCAATGTCCCGCCCGCTTTTCCGTCGTTCCTGCTAAAGCCTTTTTGACAGATATTCTTCGGCGGCGGTTTCAACCGGCTCCGATTCATCCGCAGATTTCTTCCCAAAAAACATTGGGGCAAATCGCTGATACGTTTTCCAGCCGAGCAGCACCAGCGAACTCATGCGCCTCAAAGAGGACCCGCGCTTGCGCCCGAATAACCCGCTCAGGAGCGGAATGCCGGAAAGCACGAGCGGCAGGTAGGTGCCCGGCGAAGTCAGTCTGCGTTTTGCGCGTTTCCCATAAATCTTGAAGGTCTGAAATTCCAGCTTAAGCAATTCCCGATACACTTCGCTCTCCGCCACCAACAATTTTTTCTTCGCCTCGAATTTGCTCATTTGAACGCGTCCAGAATTTCCGAGTCCTTTTTGATTTGCTTCAATGACTCGGCAAATGGAGCCTGCTTGAGCAGCTTTTTCAATACGAATCCGGCAGACACAGCTCCCGCCAGATAAAACGCCGCAAAACCCGCGGCCGCATATAGGCGATAAGGCCCAGCCACGAGGAAAATAACGATCCCGGTCACGAGCAACACGGTCATCATCGTGAGGAACAACGCTATCACACCAAATATCACCAACCTCAACAGCCGGTCATTTTCCTCTTCAAATTCGATGGCGAAAAGTTCCGCGCGATTCTCCAACGCGCCGATGCACGTGCCCAGAGTGCGCCGCGCCAGCCGGCCAAGGGTCGGCATTTGTTGATCAGTTTCAGTCATTTTCGGCGAGAGGCGAACAATCCCAGCAACATCCCCACCCCGAAGGCGACGCCAATGATCTGGTAAGGGTTTTCGCGAATGTAGCCGTCTGCGGCTTTCGCGCCCGCGATGGCGCGCTCCTGCAAACGGCGCTGAGTTTCCCGGGCAGCCTCCAGCGCGGCGGCGAGTTTCTCCCGCGCGGCAGCGCCACGCTCGCCCAATTCATCCGCGCCCGCGCGCAACAAGTCTTCGCCGTCACGAACAACTTCTTTCAAGTCGTGCAGTAATTTTTCCGTTGATTCTTCGATGTCAGATGTAGAGCGAGTTTCCATAACGTTATATTTCCTCTTCGATGCGACGTGCGGAAGGCATGTCTAAAGTTCGCCAGAGAATAATGCGCGGAGGCCCGCGCGGTATATGGGGTATTCACCCAAAAGCCAATTTTAAGGTTTGCGTTTCACGTCGGGCGTGCCGATGTCGGATTTTCCGCTGCGCAAATCAGCCAGCGCCTGGGCAGCCAGCTTTGCGTAAACGCATTTGATTTCATCCAACTCCTCTTCCGAGAGTTCCTCGATCTCGAGCAAGGCATTATGCGCACCCGGCGTGGACCGCAGCAACTCGTCCAGTTTCAATTGCACCGCTTCACTATCGCGGTTCTGCGTATTTTGAATCAGGAAAACCATCAGGAACGTCACGATGGTGGTCGCGGTATTAATCACCAATTGCCAGGTGTCGCTGAAATGAAAAATCGGCCCGGTGACGAGCCAGATTGCAATGAAAGAAACCGCCAGGCTGAAAGCCGCCGGCCTCCCGGTCCATCGCGCGCTGCTCCGGGCGAATTTCCGAAAGCCACCCTGGTCTTTTCGGGGCTCAGGATCTTCGTCCGTATGATGATGATGGGCTTTCTTCATGAAGAATGTCACAGGCACCATCCCGCCAATCGTTTTCCGGGGGTATGGGGTCTTTTCCTGCGAGGGCGACGCTCCCCGCAAAAGAAAAACGGCAACCGGCCTTTCGACCGGTTGCCGTGTTCATCAGGAGGTACCGCACCGGGTTGGTTGGCGGGCATCGACCTGAAATGATTTCAGGGCATTTGACTGCTGTTGGTATTGCTCACATTGTTCGTGTTCTGCAATTGGCCGTTCGACTCGTTTTGACCAGTCTGTTCCTGGCTGTTCTCGCGGTAAATCTTGCTTCCGCTGTCCGGGAGCGAAGTCGGGTTCAATACACTGTTCGTCGAACTATCCGCGTCCTGTCCAGATTCCTTATAAAGGTGTTGCGAGGCATCCGCGTCGCTGTTTCCGGTGAGATTCAATTGGGAATTATTCGAATTTTCCATGCCGGCTGGACGCTGGCCCGAAATAACTTTCAACTGATTGTTCACCGCCACGACACCTGACGTGTGTTTCGCCATCGACTCAATCTGTCGGCTTTGCTCGTCACTCTGGACGGAACCATTCAATATAATCGCGCCATTGTTCGCGCTGATTTGAATATTGGGAACAATCAAGGCAATTTCCGGATCTCTTTGAAATGACTCGCGCACCTGCGCGACGATTGCATTGTCGGATTGGCTCCCACCCGCCCCGATATCTCCACTGACTGCCGCACCGCCATTCACACTCGTGGAATAAGTGGTGGTGGTTGAAGTGGAGGAAACATCTCGATTGGGTTCGCTCACCTGACCGGTCGCGAATCCCGGCGCAATGCTTTGATCATATTGCGCCTCGTGTCGTTGCTCGTGCGCACAGCCGGCCGCGAGCAAAAGAGTTGATGCCATCGTAACTGCGTGTGTCATTTTCATATTTTCTCCTGCTTTTGTTTTTTACGGATTAACTGCGGGCGCGGGTTGCGCTAATCGATCGGATTTATTTCCAAATTGTTCTTGATCCGAGTGACGCCTGGAAGGTCGCGGAGGTCATCGACGATGACTCGCGCATCGAGGTCGGATTTGACTGTCCCCTGCAGAATCACGCGGCCGTCCCGCAGCTCGATAGTGACGTGCTGAAGCGAAGGGGCGAGTCCCCGGTCATACTCCACTTGCCGCCGGATGGCATCCGCCAATGCGAGATCACGCGAGTTACTTCCTCGCTGGTCGGCATCCACAATAATGCTCGGCTCATTTGCGGGGTAACTTTCAGGCTCCGTATAAATGCGGGACCTTTCTGCGCCAGTGGGCGGCAAGAGTCCTTCCTGTTGCCATTCGGCAATCGTGTGGTCCTCACGCACCGGCGCGGCGCATCCCGCGACTAACAAAGTAAGACCGCCAATCCAAATTAACTGTTTCATGTTTTTCATAATGTTGGTTCTCCTTCGATAATTTTACTTTGGTGGAGAAGTGCGCGCCATGGGGAGTGTACCTGACATAAATAGCGGCGCCAGAAGGCCGGCGCCGCTGCGTTGCAGAGCAAGAGCAACCAACCGAAGAGTCACTTGTCAGTTTTGTCCTGGATGTGCTCGCCGGCGTTTTCCATGTCTTCACCAAACCCATGCGCTGTGTGACAGCCGGTGAAAACGATTTGCCCCACAACTGCAACCAGAACACAGAG